>Ga0123355_10008623_pt1 | contig 15407 bp, 4 predicted proteins | sample TergutEmb28metaG_3_FD_89872 | JGI IMG/M metagenome (GOLD analysis project Ga0123355, IMG submission 89872) | Embiratermes neotenicus P1 segment gut microbial communities from Petit-Saut dam, French Guiana - Emb289 P1 | ecosystem: Host-associated > Arthropoda: Insects > Digestive system > Gut ... | reverse complement strand
GTAAAGCTGATCCATTTTGCATACACGCCATCCCCCAACAAATTTTGCATTTAAACGGATATCATAATGCAAATTATACAAGTCTTGTAGACATTAACGCAAATTATTTATACATGCAAATATTGCATGAAAGCAGACATTGCTGAATAAATTTTGCTAATCTTGAGGACATTCATGCAAATTATTTGCAGGTGAAATTATATCGTTTTGTTATTTCGATATTTATATCTTTGCGATAATTCCCAAAATAAAGCTTTTTATACCCTGTGGAACGCTTTTCTGCCGGGGTATTTTTTTGTCTTAAAATACATTTTTTCTGCAAAGTGTCTTTGTTGTAAATGTTGATGAAGGTAATTAAAATTGGGCACGTTAAATGAGTTTTGTGGCGAAAGTCACGTGGCCCATGAGCCATAAACAATAAGCAGAACAAAACAGGGAGGAATTATCACATGAACCGAGGAGTGGGGAAACGAACAAGAGTAATAAGTTTAATACTAATGCTTGCAATGGTACTTGCTATGCTGCCGCCGGTGAATTTTTACGTAGAGGCAACCGAGTTGTATGCAAGTGCAGTAGCTGATGAAGTTGCAACAGAGGATGAAAGCAATCCAGTGCTTGATATGGATGAAGAAGGTACTTACTACGATGATATTGACAAAGAGTATTATCTAGACGGCGAAGTTAACGATGAAGTTACTTGCGACGAGTACATCGACAAAGAATATTACCCTGACGATGAAGACATCGATTTGGAGTATTCCCCTAATGATGGCGCAAATATCGAGGCCGATCCTTATGCTACAGGGTTTTATGTAATATTTAACCCAAATGGCGGTACTTATCTTACCGGACATGACAGGCGTCCAATTGGCCATGACGGCAGAATAATAGGGGCATTGCCTTGGGAAGACCATGTTTTGCTTCCGGGGTATGCATTGTGGCATTGGAACACAATGCAAAACGGCAGCGGTAATGTTTTTACAGCCGACACTCAGGTGCCAATGCCTGTTACCGCAGATTTTAATGTTTTTGCACAATGGGGAGTATTTATACAATTTTTGTGCCTTGTTTCAGATTTATATGTGGGCGGTGACAGAAATGACCCCGCAGACTGGTCTAACCGCGTTGTACCAAGAAATAGCACAGTCGCCAACACCTCTGGTCAGGTTTGGCCCAACGACCCGCCGCAACGTTTCGGTTATACATTTGACGGCTGGTTTTCTGGCAATACAAGAATTACTGAAACTACAAATATTGACGCAAACACCACGGTAACGGCACGCTGGGAACCTTACACAATATACACAGTTAATTTTAACCCAAGCGGCGGTATAGTTACAGGTGAGGCAACACGCCGCGCATTTGCTGGGTCCAGTATATTTGCCACCAACGACCCAGACCGTTTTCATCTGCAAATTCATCCTTTGCAGCCAAATATGCATGGGCCGCGTGGCGCACCGGCGCAAGTAAATTGGATAGTGGATGGCGGTGCCAGAACCGTGGCGGGCTGGTACACACAACCCAACGGACAGGGTACGTGGTTTGCCCCTCCGGGCAATTATTCAACATTAATAGGCTCTGCGAATCCTACTGCACCACGAGGGCACTCAATGATTCCTATTGAAAGCAGTATGGTGGATGGAAACGGGCAAATGACCGTTTATGCCAACTGGGTATACAGAGTCTTTTTCAATAACAATGCTGGAAACGCTTGGCCAGTAGGGCTAGGCGGCATGCCATGGGGAGTCGCCCCACAGGGGTCAAGTCATCCTTTTAACACGATATGGCGCGATATTCCCCTTAGTGCCCGCGGCGGCAATATAAACAATGATAGTTTTGATATTTACACAGGAACAACCGGAATGCCTGCGAACCCGACAAGGGACGGGCATACCTTTGGAGGTTGGTTTTTTAACCCGGCAAATCCGAGCGGGACGCCCTCGATTCCCACGGGGCAAACCCCACCTGCGCACTTGGAAGAGTTTACCGGAACTACTCCCATAAACGGTAGTATGGGAGTATCCGCCTTTTGGATACCCGCGGCGGGAGTCACGGTTACTTTTAACGTGAACAGCGGCTTATGGCCTACTATCCGCAACGAAACACTTCCGTACGATGGTAGCCCGCGTAGTATTTCGCTTGTTGGTGGTACTTCGATGGGTATGCAAACGGGTTTACGGCAGCCAAATCCGGTTCGTCCAGGTTATATTTTTGCAGGTTGGCATTCAGACCCCGATTTTGTAATGAACGCCTTTCCTTCACCAACACCTCCTGTAACAGGAAGTATTCACACTTTTGATGGAACAAACGGCAGATGGTTTGGAATGGGTGTACTTGTACAATCCAGCGTGTCTGTTTATGCCATATGGGTTCCTGGTCCCGGCTATAGAGTAACGGTTAACCCCAACGGCGGAAGTTGGGACCGTACTATACCTCATCTTGCAGCCTATTTTGAGACAGGATATCGCATTATTTGGCCCGGTTTTAGTTTTGCTGATATGAATAGCTGGACTAATATGGCTGGCACTAACTCACCATCTCCCGGGGGTGTAGCGGGATCTTTCGGTTCAGGTAATGAAGGACACATGTTTGTGACTCCTCCTGCGAACAGACAATTTATGGGTTGGAACACACAGCCTGACGGTTTGGGTGATATGTATCACTTGGGGAACACTTGGGATGGCCGAGTTTCTACTCCAATTCATGGAGACAGATATCTATATGCTCTTTGGACAACACATGTAACATTTAACAACAACTGGCAAACATATGGCGCTGGGGCAAATTCCACACAAACCAGAGGCCTTATTTACGGGGCATCTTTTGCCACACATCACTTATCGCCCAATGCCAGATTTAATACAGGGTTTGCAAACCCTATAGAGCCGCTTAGAGTACCTACAGCAGGAACTTGGAATTCGTTTTCTGTACCCGGTAGAATATTTGTAGGCTGGAACATACAGCCTGATGGAAATGGTGCTTGGTTTGATCCGCTACTGCCCCGCACGCAGCATACAGAAGATAGAGTCTATTATGCCATTTGGGGATTGGGTGTAGTGTTTAACCCCGGCATAGCCGCAAGCAATGTGGCTCCTATGGTAAGGCCGTTACCTCCTCCTAATATGCCCCTTGGCAATGATTTTCCTGCAAATCCTGTATGGCTGGGCAGAACATTTACAGGCTGGTTTAGTGATGGCAGCACACTGTTTACTCGTGACACCGTGATACCCGGACAACTTACGCTTACCGCACGCTGGCGGGCAGATATTACATTTTTACCAAACGCCGCAAGCGTAACGGGCGTGCCTGCTCTTCCTATAGCACATCCGCTTACAGAGTATGCAGGCCATCCAATGAATGAATTGATGCCGGTACCAAGTAGAACAAATTGGGATTTTTATGCTTGGAATACAGCCGCCAACGGCTTGGGCAATTATTACAGACCCAATACGTTAATTAATATTGATAGGCGATTATATGCCCAATGGAACGCGCTGGTTACTTTTGATTTGGACGGCGGTACAATTCCTGGTAGCCCTTCGCTAACCCGTGCGGTTAGGGATGGACGCTCTATAAGCGGCATGGGATTAAGCTTACCGGCAAATCCACAGCGCGGAGCAGATATATTCCAACGCTGGGTTATTGCGGATGGGTTCCCGGGTGCGGGACAAGTGTTTAACGAGAATACACATATTACAGTTGGAAGGCTTACTGTAATTGCAGAGTATACTTCTCCGCTTAGAGATTTAACAATAGCTAACCAGCCTGCAAGTGTAGGTCCAAGTGGTCAAATGTCCGGTGGCTCCTTTGCCCCGGGTACGCAGATACCACTTGCTTCCGGTACAGTAGTCAACAGAACATTCTTGGGTTGGTGGAGAAGCGGTTTAACTCCTGTTCCGGGTATGGGTACTACTGTAAATTCCGGACATGCGCAATTTATACCACCCGGAACATCTAACTTTGAGATGCCGGGCGAAAGCGTAACTCTAACCGCATTGTGGGGCAATGATGTGGGTGTTATAGGCGGAAGCAATGCCCCACTTGTTGTGACTGCACCGTCATGGAATATTGGCACCATTGTATATGGGCATGGGGCATCTACCCCCACAACTTTAAATGCACGTATACAAGTAGAAATTAGAAGACATGCCACAGCACCGGATCCCGTTCAAAACTTAGCAGTGGTGGGTGTCATACCTCCGTGGGGTACAGGTGTAATTCCGCTAGGCACATCCGTAGGCGGCAATACTCCGTTTTTATTAGATATTGGTGTGCTTCCTACCCATGCGGGCAATATTGGCCAACTAAGGCTTGAAGTCGGCTCACATGATTTAACAACCGCTATCCTAAACAACAATGTTATGTTTGTGCCAGTGCCGTCTGTATCGGTAAACGTTGTTCCCCGTCAAGCGAATATGCCAACGGGAACAAGTGCCGCAAATGCAACGGCAGGCCCTGTATCTATTACCATCAACAATGTGGCAGATGCACCAACGCCTCGCACATTGGCACAGCATGGTGCTACCACCGGAGATATATGGTCAGAGCTAATCCCTGGCGGTTGGACAACGCAAATTAGATTAATGCAGGGCAGTACCGAGATTCGCGGATGGATGGATATGAGTGTTTCGGCAAACCGCAATTTTACAACATTATCATCTAATACTGTTTATACAGTTGAAATACGTCATTTTGCAAACAACTTAAACCACTTAACTTCGGAAACGCTTACGTTTAATGTTACAACCGGCCAAGAACCTACCCTAACCATAGGCAATGTTCCGGGCAACGTAGCACCTGTAGATGGCCAAATGTCAGGTGGTCAAGTGGGTGTAAATACAGTTGTTTCACTTGTACCCGGTTCTGTACCCAATATGACTTTCTTGGGATGGTGGCAAGGTGCAGGCGCACCAAGTGTCGGAACCAATGTTACAACACTTATCAGCAACCCCCAATTCTTGGGCGTAACTACCCAATTTACGATGCCAGCCAATAATGAAACATTAACAGCCCTATGGGGTGATCAGGCCAATGTGATTGGAAACAGAAACGCCCATCAGCTGACGATAAGTAACTCACCAGCCGGATTAATCGTAACAGGCGGCCAAACCACAAGCGGCTTCCAAATAGCAGGAGATGCAGTGACTTTGGTTTCCGGCAATGTAGCCAATATGATATTCATGGGTTGGTGGCAAGGAACGGGCGCACCAACAAGTGGTACGCCAAGCGGCCCACAATTCTTAGGCATAGTATCTTCGATAGTTATGCCAGATGCTAGCACAACGCTAACAGCCCTCTGGGGTAACGGCACAGATATTGGCGGCAGAAACACCCGTCAACTGACGATTGAAAACGCGCCAAGCGGCTTAACCGTTACCGGCAACCAAATTATCAGCGGGCCTCATACAGCGGGTGACACTGTCACCTTGGTTTCGGGCAGTGTAGCTGATTGGGTATTCATGGGCTGGTGGCAAGGCGCGGGAGCTCCAACAAGCGGCCCGCCGCCAAGTGTTCCGCAATTCTTGGGTGCTGTTCCTTCAATAATAATGCCAGATTCCGACACAACATTGATAGCATTATGGGGCGACGGATTAGAAATAGGAAATCCAAATTTCTTTACGCTAAATATAACAGTCAATGGCCCTGTGGCCACCGCAGACATTGTGGTTGTGCATGGCAATACAACCTTTGTACGCAACGGAAACGTGTTTACTGCACGCACAGCGGATCCATTGATAGGCGTTGTAACAGCCAGCGCACCTAGGTTTACCACTAATACAGGAATAATCCCTGTATATTCAAACGGGATAGCTAACTTAACAATTACGCTTCAGCCGTATACTCCGCCACTTGGCAGGGGTGCAATACAAGGTTTTGTAACACGCTATAACGCGGGTACTCCTATCGTAGGCGCAACAGTAGTTGCAGTAGATACGAGTGGAATCGAAGTAGCGCGTATGGCCACAAGTGTGACCGGAGAGTATTTGTTCTCTAATTTGATACCCGGCACTTATAGGGTAATAGTAGCGCATGAGGGTTATGTGCCGGAAAGCCGGGATGTAGCAGTTGTAGCGAATAATATAACTATCGCAAACTTTGTGCTTGAATCTGTTATTGGTCCGGTTCCAAACTATGTGCTTATCGTTAACTTGGTAAACGTAGGCAATGCGCCGGGTATTGTAATGCTTGACGGTAATAATATGCCGCTTGTCAACGGAGTGTGGTCACAATCTGGCAACACACCGGTAACCGGTATTGTAACTGCGGTAGCAGTAGGCTTCCTGCCATCTGCCCAATACACCATAACCAACACAAACTTTGTTAGTAACAGTATTTATATCTTAAATATAACATTAGTACCAGATGACGGACGGGTAGACCCGGGCGAATTGCGCGGCTTTGTACGCCAAGCATCAAACCGAATAACTCCGATTCCTAACGCCACAGTAACAGCTATCCATTCGGACGGCACTCGCCATGTCACTCAGACAGACGAGTTTGGATTTTATAGGTTCCCAAATCTTCCGGTAGGCACTTATACCGTACTTGCGAGCGCGGCCGGTTTCAACAATGGTATGGCAGACAGTCAAGTAACGATATTGACCGGTGGAGACGGAGTACACACTAATGTGTACTTGGATCACGGCTCGCTGGCTTACACAGTTATTATAAATGTAGAGCCAGTAGGTGCAGCGGCCGGAGCCAGCCTAACATTCCTTGGTCAGCCATTGGATCATATCGGCGGCAACCGTTGGACATTTGTGATGAATCGGCCATTTATGGGGTTGCTCCAAGTAGAATCTCCGGGCTTCGAAATCGATGTTCGAATGGTGGGCGGCGCTGCGGCGTTTGTAAACGGCATAGCCGATATTACAGTGCGGTTGAGACCGGTAGCATTGGAAGGTACGTTGCAAGGTGATGTATTTGAATATGGGACACAAAATCGTCTTGCAGGCGCAACAGTAGAGGCCGTAAACAACGAAACAGGTGTTGTGTCAACAACACAAGCAGATATTTATGGTTTCTTCATATTTACAAACTTGCCGCTTGGCAGTTACACCGTGGTTGCACATGCAACTGGATTTGTTGCTAATGCTTCATCAAACAGCCCAGTGACATTGCCTGTCGGCAGTGGTGTGCATGAGAATGTGTTTCTTGAACGCATCATATCTGGAGTCAATGACTTTAGCTTGTTAGTAACTGTTATAGGACCTGCGGCAGATAATGTAACAATAACAATGCCTAGTGTTACGCTAAACAGAATCGGAACAACCAATGTTTGGAGAGCCGATAGAAATACCCAAATGCTGGGTCTAATAACAGCAAACGCGCCATTATTCAGAGCAGGAACATTCAATGTAGTCCCGGCCAGCTATACTTCCGCCGGTGTTGCGCATGTAGTTATGGTAATGGAAGAGATTGACGCTATCGTAAGATTCCACTTTGGTATTAGCGGTATGCCGTATATAGAAATTCCATTGGAAAACTTAAATCAGCCAATCCCAACTGCACTGATTCCAACAGTGCCAACACGTTACGGATCATTAAACAATCCCGGTTGGGCATTTATGGGTTGGTATGTAGCACTATTCGAAAGAATGCATTATATAAACAATTTGAACAGAGTTGACTATCGGACCGATGCGTTTAATCTAGCTCAAAATATCACAGAAGCCATGTTAACAGACGGCGTGCTTAACCTATATGCAAGCTGGTTACAGTTTGGAGATGTAACTGGAGATGGTAGTATCGGGACAATAGATCAAATGTTGGTACAGTCCTACTTCTTAAGATTGATACCGGCAGACCGTCTCATTAGGCGTACTGCGGACGTTAATTTGGATGGTGGTATCAACACAATAGACCAAATGATGATACAAAGCCATTTCTTGAGGATGCCTGTTATCCTTGGGCCGCAGCCTCAGTAGGGGAACATTACTTTCAACAAATAATAAGTGTCGAGGGTATTTATTCAAAAAAATCTTTTGTAAGGGGGGCTTGTTAGAAGTTATGAAGAGTTGCGAATAAATATCCTTGTCAACTTTTTATTTAATAAAAAAATTAAGATGGAGGAACGAAACTTATGATCTCTGCAAAAAAAACAAAGGGCAAGAAAGTGCTCGCATTACTCATTGCATTGATAATGCTAATTCAATTATTGCCAGTTGCTGCTATGGCGCAGTCAATTGATGATGAGTACACTGTCTATACAATTGAGTCATCTTATCCAGAAGAAATGCTGGATGCTGAAGTTTTACATTATCCGGAAGAAATCATTCTGGATGTAGAGGAATTGGCGTATGTCAAATCTAATTATGAAGAAATAATTCCCTTTTTATTACCGACACCCCCGCATTTACGAGTAACCGCGGAGCCGCGAGTATCCCGCGCAAATCAGGATGATTACATTTATGTTGATTTTAGAGTAACTCCGCTACCGGGATTAGGCTGGACTTCGATTGCTTTTGCCATAACCTATGATACCACAAGACTTGAGTTAGTGCCATATCAGCATGGTGCGTTTGGTCCTGTACAGATTGGTGTACCAACAGGTGCTCCTTGGACTGCAACGCCAGGCTTGCATACAAGTGGTCAAATGTTACTTAATGTCATGAACCCGGCGGCAATAAATATTATGGTCCCGGCAGTAGCGACATTACGGTTTAGGGTACTTACAAATGCCCCTGCCGGATACGCAGTGGTGGGCTGGGATTATAATGATTTTTGGAGTGCGACAAATCAAACATTTTTGCCATTGGTTTTTGCTGCTCCGGCCAGCCCTGTTCCTCCGAGTACGGTCTCTCCCGATTTTGGAGAAGTTTGGATAGGTAGCATGGCTTTGGAGGTTGCTGTAAATGGTCCTTTGTACGCAGACATTACAGTAGAACATGGCACAACGAATTTCGTTCAAGCTGGAAGAGTATTTACAGCAACAACCCTAACCGCGCTTGAAGGTACGGTAACTGTATCTGCGCCGGGTTTTGTAACAGCCGCAGCAACAATACCTGCATATGTAGATGGCATAGCAAGAATAACTGTAAACTTGCAACCACAAGTGTCACAACCTCACCTTGGTACATTAGTTGGCAGAGTTACGCATACTACAACAGGTTTAGGTATTGCAGGTGCTACCGTTACTGTAATTACTGCTACCGGTGTTGTAGAAGTACCTACAAATTCTCTTGGATATTATGTAGCAATTGATCTTGCACCGGGCAATGTAACTGTATTGGCGAGTGCATATAACTTCTATGCAAATTTTGCACCAAATAACCCAGTAGCAATACTGGTAGGTGCTACAGCTACAGCAAATATTCAGCTAACACCGATACCGGGTGGATACCAAACCGGTGGTTATACTTTAACTGTAACAGTAACCGGTACTGCTGCTGGTGCAGACATTTCATTGTCACCATATGCATTTACACGGGATAGAAATGTGTTTGTAATTACTACCCCAGATCCACTTACCGGCTCAACCTTAACCGCGTCATCACATGGCTACGTATCAAACACAGCCGTGGTGCCTGCGTACAACGCACAGCGTAGAGCATTTATGGAAATTTCATTGAGTGGTATCATTATCCCTCTTGGCCGTGGTGCAATTCAAGGCAGTGTTACTCGCGTTGCTGATGATAGTGCAATCCCGGGTGCAGTAGTAGTGTTGCTAGATGCAGCGGGAGCTGAAGTTGCTCGTACTACTACAGATGCTAACGGAGAATATCTATTCAACAATCTTCTGCCTAGCAATTACAGATTGGTAGTTGCTCCTACACGTTATATAGCACAAAGCCGCGATGTAGTGGTTATAGCAGACACTGTGATTCGTGAAAACTTTGCGCTTGCAGTAGATATTGGTGTAGGTCCAAACGATTTTACTCTGGTTGTAAACTTGGCAAACATAGGCAATGCACCAGGCACTGTAAGACTTAATGGTACAACGCTAAGATATGCCAATGGCGTATGGACAGCAACAGCAGCAAGCGCAATGCCTCTAACTGGTCTTGTGCGTGCGGTTGCAGTAGGTTTCATGCCTGCAGAATTTACTGTAATGTCTGGACACTTTGGCGTAGATAGGGTTTTTGTTTTGAGCTTAACCCTAGTAGATGATAGTGTGCTTCCACCTACAGGCGTTCTACGAGGCTTTGTGCGCGAAGAGGCAGACCGTATCACTGCAATTCCTAACGCAACAGTCACGGCAATCCATTCAAACGGAACCCGTCACGTAACTACAGCAGACGCAGATGGATTCTACAGCTTCACAAACCTTCCAAACGGTACGTACACAGTTATTGCAGAAGCTGCAGGCTTTAGTATTGGTGTATCAGAATTACATGCGGTATTGGGTGCAAACGGCGCGAATGCGAACGTGTATCTTGACAATAACCCATTTATTGACCATCTAATTATTGTAAATGTAGAACCGGCCGGAGCAGTTGCGGGTGCTGTTGTTACACTTGGAATCCAACCATTAGATCACATGGATGGTAACGCATGGTATATGGCCCTGCCATTTGCGTTAGCTGCAAGCCTTGAAGTAAGCTCTCCGGGTTTTGTAACAGTTACGCAGCCAGTGGCAGCCGCTGACTATGTGAACAGAATTGCATTTATTACGGTTCGCTTGCAACCGGAAGCATTAGAAGGCATGTTACAAGGTTATGTAATGGAAGCAGGAACACAAAACCGTCTTGCAGACGCAACAGTAGAAGTCGTAAACAACACAACAGGTGCTGTGTCAACAGTACAAACAAATTCTGACGGTTTTTTCAGATTCACAGGCCTGCCTCTTGGCAACTACACAGTGGTTGCATGGGCGGATGGATTTGTTGCCTCTGCTTCGCCAAACAGCCCCGTAACATTGCCTACCGGTAGTGGTGTGCATGAAAATGTGTATCTTGTACGCACCATACCTGGAGTTAATGATTTTAACTTGTTAGTAACGGTTATCGGACCTACGGCAGGAGATGTAATAATAACAATGCCGGGCGTTACACTGACCAGAATCGGAACAACCAATGTTTGGGGTGCAGTTAGAAATACCCAAATGCTGGGCCTAGTAACAGCAAGCGCGCCATTTTTCAGGACAGAAACATACAATGTAACCCCTGCCAGCTATAATGTTGCCGGTGTTGCGCATGTAACTTTGGAACTGGAAGAAATCGTAGCTCTTGTAAGATTCCACTTTGGTATTACCGGCATGCCGTATGTAGAAATCCAATTAGAAAATTTGAATCAGCCGATCCCAACTGCACTGATTCCAACAGTGCCAACACGTTACGGAACATTAGGCAACCCAGGCTTCGCATTTATGGGTTGGTATGAAGTACTATTTGCAAATATGCACTATATAAATAATGCGAGCAGAGTCGATTATCGGACCGATGCGTTCAACCTAGCGACTCAAAATATTACAGAAGCTATGTTAACAGGCGGCGTGCTTAATCTATACGCAAGTTGGTTGCAGTTTGGAGATGTAACCGGAGACGGCACTATCGGAACAATAGACCAAATGCTGGTACAGTCCTACTTCTTAAGACTGATAACGGCAGACCGTCTCATCAGACGTACAGCGGATGTTAATTTGGATGGCGGCATCAACACAATAGATCAAATGATGATACAAAGCCATTTCTTGAGGATGCCTGTTATCCTTGGGCCGCAGCAGTAAAATTCATTGTAAAATTTTAAGATAGGAGTAGATTTATGTTTTCTGTAAAACGAACAAGAGCTAAAAGGGCAATGATCTCATGCATTGCATTAATTATTGCAATCCAAATGATTGTTCTTTCTACTGTAGTCGTTATGGCTGACCCACCGGATTTAACAATTACGCTTGCACCATCTACAGCCAGTGCAACCCATCAGGATGAATTTACAGTTGAAGTAGCAGTTACGCCAAGAGCTGGGCAAGCATGGACATCGATTGCTTTTGGGGTGCGTTACGATACGACAAGACTTGAGTGGATTCAGTATGACCCCGCAGGTGCGTTTGGTCCTGTGAATCTTGGAGTGCCTGCTGGTGCTCCTTGGACTGCAACAATGGGCCAGCACGCAAATGGTCAAATATTGCTTAATATCATGAACCCGGCCGCAATTAATATTCCGGTTCCAGGAGTGGTTATATTCCGCTTTAGAGTACGCGATAACGCCCCTATTGGGAACGCAACGGTAAGTTGGAGCGGCGAAGATTTGCTTAGCGCAACAAATCAATCATTTGTGGCGTTGACTTTCGCCAACTCGGTGCCTTCAGATTTTGCGGTGGTTAACACATTTGTAAATCGCGTTGTAACATTTAATGCTAATGGTGGAGACCTTGTTGCCAGCGGCGCAAGCAGAACAGTACTCCACGGACAAACCTTAGGTAGCGATATGCCCGGTAACCCAAGCCGCGGTGGAGGCTATACATTTGCAGGCTGGAACAGAGCTGCGGATGGTACTGGTGCGGCGTTTACGTCTGGAACAGCCGTAGAGGAAAACAAGACAGTTTATGCAATATGGACTCCTCCGACAGTACAACGCACTGTAACATTTAACGCCAATGGTGGAAATCTTGTTGCAAGTGGCGCAAGCAGAACAGTACCCCACGGACAATCTTTAGGCAACGATATGCCTGATAACCCAGCCCGTGGCGGCGGCTATACATTTGCAAGCTGGAACACGGCTGCGGATGGCACAGGTACAGCATTTACTTCTGCAACAGCTGTAGAAGCAAGTAAGACAGTTTATGCAATATGGACTCCTCCTGCTGCACAGCACACCGTAACATTTAACGCAAATGGCGGTACCCTAGCTGCCAATGGCGCAAGCAGAACAGTACCCCACGGACAGTCCTTAGGCAACGATATGCCTGATAGCTCAACCCGCGGCGGTGGTTATGTATTTGCGAGCTGGAACACGGTTGCTGATGGTACAGGTACTGCATTTACTTCTGTGACAATTGTTGAAGCAAGTAAGACTGTTTATGCAATATGGATTTCTCCTGCAGATCAACGGACCGTAACATTTATCCCCAATGGAGGGACTCTTGCTACCAACGGCGAAAGCAGAATAGTAGCTGTCGGCCAATCATTAGGCGCAAATATGCCAGGCAACCCAACCCGCGGTGGCGGTTACACATTTGCTGGCTGGAACACGGCTGCTACTGGTGCTGGTACAGCATTTACTTCCACAACAGTTGTGCAAGCGAACATGACGGTTTATGCAAGATGGAATCCTCCAGGAGACGGTGGCAATGGTGGCAATCAACAACCACCTCCAAGCGGCGGCAGTACCCCTCCACCCCCACCAACACCGCGTCCACCAACACAGCAACCAAGCGTTCAACCGGATGCCCCTGTATATGACGAAGAACCTCCGGCGGATGAAGTTCCTGATATAGTCTATGATGATCTTCCACTAGCCATAGTTATTCCACCACCTCCGCCACCACTCCAACCCCCAATTATTCCTATTCCCGATCCAGAAGCAGATGAAGTGTTTTTAACTGTCGTTTATGATGACAACGATGACGATGAGCCATATGTCGAAGTTGTTGTAGCTGATGTCACAGATGTAGCTGATGCAGCCGAGGTAACCAGAAGGGTAAATCCTCAGACCGACAGCAGTTCGATCATCAACATTTTAACGCCCGTAATTTTAGTATTAGCAGGCATACTTTTGTCATTCGGAGTGTTTTTTGCTCGTAGAAAGAAAAAAAGCGAAGCTTGATTAATTAATTTATTTTTAAGGCATAGGCCTCCCTGTTGAATGGGCCTCCCTCCCAAAAAGGGGGAGGCCCTTGCTATAAAGATGCATTCTACATATGGCATTCCAGAAAGGAGACAACTGTGAACAACTTAGTATACATTATAGTCGAAGATAACCAACCTAGTAGCCACATTAAGCAATTTTTAGAGGGACAAGGTTACGAGTTGCGTTTTTTTGAAAATTGTGACAAACTATACGAAGCCTATCAGCACAAAAAATGCATTCTGGCGATTATGGATATGGATGTATCCAATAGCGATAATTTTGCAGTGTGCGCAAAAATTAGGCAAACTTCAAGCGTGCCAATTATATTGATAACAAGCGAAAGTTCGGACGAAAATTATATTTTCGAAAATCATATTTTCGGGATGTCTTTTGGAGTAGATGTTTACTTAAAAAAGCCATTTAGCGATATAACACTTCTCACATATATTAGAACATTACTTGAGGAGGTAAACAGCGGAAGGCAATATGTAAATTTTGCATACAGACATAATTTGTTTGTACAAGATTTTTGAACTGTAAAGGTATAAAAAAATATATTAAAAGAGAGGATTATTTTTCATGAAAAGAAAAAAATTTTTGTCAGTAGTGTTGGTAAGCCTTTTGGCCCTAGTACTTATGGTGAGTCCAGTATTAGCAAATACTAGGCCAATCGACACTGTGGAACGCAGGTATGAAGACGACGTGGTATTTGTCCCGCTTCGGTTAACAGCATATGCCTATGGTGCTACCGTAGAATGGGACGGCCCAAATCAGACCGTACATGTCACCACTGCTTACAGCGACAGATGGGCGGTTATAGTTGCAGATGTAGGTGGTTTTAATGAAGACGGTACAGTATGGGTGCCATATGAATTTGCTATTGAAGCATTTGGCCCCGTGCAGGAAGAAGATACACAGGAACGCCCCGCTATTCATGGCCGCATCTTGCGTATAGAATATGGCTATAACGTAGCTTATATTTTTGGCGTTGTGCATATGGGCATACCGGAGTGGTTCCCACTAAGCCCTTTAGTCGAAGATGCCATATCCCGTTCAGACGTTTTTGTTTTTGAAACAGACTTTTCGAATCTTCCGCCAGAGTTTGGGGAGCACATATCTAACTTGACAACTCTTCCCGATGGCGTAACATTGGAAGATGTTTTGCCGCAGGATATCTTCGAAAACTTTATTGCAAATTTGGCCACATTTTCGGCCGTTACCTATGAGGATGTAGCAATGCTTACGCCCCCTGGTGCTCTAAACCATATTATGGGAGCAGAATTTGGCCCACTTATGGGTGTCAGCCCCATGTATTCCGTGGATGGGTATGTAATGCAGTATGCCTTACGTAACAATAAAGAAATTGTCGGCCTGCTTGACGCATTTGACCAGATAAGTTTGTATTTTGATGTTGATATGGATATTCAGGCAACCGCATTAGATAATTTTGCAGATTGGCAGACTCAATATGACATTTTGAATGAGTTTGATTTTGTGCTTGCATATGAGTCGGCTGATCTTGATATGGTAGCAGGTGCGATGCTTGCGCTTGAGTTTGATTTAGAAACTGCTTTTGGTAGACATATGTTTGAAGTTATCATAAATGTCCGTGGCAATATTTTTGCAAGTGGAATTGCGGAACTGCTTCGGGAAACCGAAGAACCAACAACCTTTTT
>Ga0123355_10008622_pt1 | contig 15407 bp, 9 predicted proteins | sample TergutEmb28metaG_3_FD_89872 | JGI IMG/M metagenome (GOLD analysis project Ga0123355, IMG submission 89872) | Embiratermes neotenicus P1 segment gut microbial communities from Petit-Saut dam, French Guiana - Emb289 P1 | ecosystem: Host-associated > Arthropoda: Insects > Digestive system > Gut ... | reverse complement strand
GTGTAGTGTGTGTGTAGTGTGTGTGTGCGTGTGTGTGTAGTGTGTGTGTGCTTGTGTGTGTAGTGTGTGTGTGTGTAGTGTGTGTGTGTAGTGTGTGTGTAGTGTGTGTGTGTGCTTGTGTGTGTAGTGTGTGTGTGTGCGTGTGTGTGTGCGTGTGTGTGTAGTGTGTGTGTATGTGTGTGTGTGGTGTGTGTGTGTGTGTGTGTCGCCATGTAGGCCGTTGCAGAATGTATGGCCCCGATGATCAAGACAGCATGACCCGCTGATACAGCGATAACGGGCTATAAGATTGAAAGGTGTCACATCCACAAGGCGACTAATTTTAATTTTTAGGAGTTTCACATTTTAACAGATTTGATATCTTTAGTATAAGGGAGTTGAAGGAATATTGCGATAATACAGGGTTATTCAAAATGATTGTCGGGGTTTTAACAACTTATACACAATAAACTTGAGATAGGAGTAAATGTATTTTTTTTATTTCATTTTTGTTACATAACTTTCAGGTGTTCTATATGTGCACCATATTTGATTCTACAAACATCAATACGATAATCGATCATCACCGCTGATATGGTACAAACAGTTTGGAACAAACTCGATTATCGTGTTGATGTTTGTAGAATCACAAAGGGTGCACATACAGAACAACTGTAAGGTATGTAACAAACAATTGGAGTGTTGTTCTATTGAATGAAAAAAAAACATGTACTCCTATCTCAAGTATATTGTGTATGACAAGTTGCTAAAACCCCGACAATCATTTTGAATAACCCTGTATTTATGTTGCTCACTTGTTTGGTGACTTCTCGTGGAAAACACCCTCAATAGAATATCCTACAATAAACAACAGTTTCCTTCGTAAAAAAGAATAAATGAGGCTCTGGCGCATATGGGTGAGGAGAGGGGGGTGTGTAGGGTCTTGCTGGGGAAACCGCAGGGAAGGAGACCACTGGGGGACCTAGGCGTAGATGGGTGGATAATATTAGGATGGATCTCCAAGAGGTGGAATGTGGGTATATGGACTGGGTTGGGCTGGTCCAGGATATAGACAGGTGGCGGACGCTTGTGAGTGCGCTAATGAACCTTCGGGTTCCGTGAAATGCGGGGAATTTCTTGACTAGCCGCAAACCAGTTCGTTTCTCAAAAAGGACTCTGCACCATGGAGTAAGTAAGTGTATAGTATGTGGCATTTACTTAACTTGCTTATGCACTTGTTATTCATGACCTTGAAATCTCGTCTGCACTGAAGCGCTTTGGTTGTACCAAAATTTCATATGTCGCTGTTCATTGTGCCCGTAAATAGATCTGAAATGCCATTTCCCTAAACTTTTGTCAGGATATTGAAAAACTGTACGTCGTTACGTTTTCCATAATGTCGGACAGAAAAGGGCAGGAAAGAGATTCTGTTTCCGCCTTCTCCTTTGCGTGTTTGTCAAATTTCCCCTTTATTTTCCTTCATATCTGCCTCCAGCATTCACTCTTTCGTAAATTCTCCATTTCCTCTCCTTTCTTTTGTAGAGTCCCTCTGTTTCGAGCCCTGACCTTATTTCGGCCTATTACATTCTGTGTGTACCGGATGTTTCATAAAGCAGTAAATGCATTTGCTTAAATGTGATCACGGTTATGATGCGATGCATTCATTTTCAGTGCTCCATGTTACGTCATTTTCATTGTACTTAAGAGAATGAACGCAAAATTTCGGTCCTTGTGTTGGACAAGGGAGCAGTTGGAAGATTCAGTTGTCAGTTCGAGAATAATATTGAAGTGAATACTTGAATTGTATTAGGATACAAACTTGGTTTACGAGTGATGTAGCAACTGGTGGCTGGATAAAATTTTAGACCGAGGTGCTCAGTGACTCGTTCTCTCCAATCAGTATTAATGTGTTCGAATCGAAGAGGATGAGATGGGCGGGGCATATAGTACGTATGGTAGAGAAGACATCTCTACAGTATTTGGTGGGGGAGAACTGAAGGAAAGACACCACTTGGAAGATCTAAGCTTGGACGGGAGGATAAAATTCGAATGGGTATGACAGGAATAGGATGGAAGCTTGTGGACTGGATCAATCTGCCTCAGAATATGGACAAGTGATGGGATCTTGCGAACATGGTAAGGAATTTTTGGGTTCCATAAAATGCTCGGAATTTCTTGACTAGCTGAGGACCTGTTAGCTCCCAAGACAACTCACTTCCTTTGAGGAAGTTAGTTATTTAGTCAGTTAATTAGTTGCAAGAGATGGGCCTGGATATGGCCGTGTGAGATGTGATCTTCTCACAGCAATGGCTATGAAGATGGCTGTCGTGTGGGATGTTCCACCGTATAAACTGGTAGTAGTATGCCGATGTTACATGGGAATTTGCTGCCTCCATCATCTGTTCTGAAGTTGGAGCCAGCACGTTCGTCTGAGAAGTCGATTGTGCCACACTCCACGAGACAGCAGCCTTGGACTTGAATGGTGAAGGAAAATGGTTTCAGCGACGGACTCTACGAACACGGTGATGAGCTTGAAACTGATTTTCTCTCAGTCGGTCAGCATCTTATCCATCTTTTACACACCCAAAACACCCATTATCGTTGTTACAAGACACCGCCGCTGAAATGACATTGTGAGCTGTTTCGGTCTAGTCGGCACCATGTTACATGTCTTTAATAATTATTTTAATACTATCTTTCCTTATAGATTAATAGTCTGTCCGTACGTGTCATACGGGTAGTATTATCCTTGATTTTCTCGCATATAATAATTAGCGCAAAGTGCCTGTCCGTCGTTCATTTTTGTTCCAATCTTTCATTTTCATAATGTGTAAGACCATGTTTCACACCCATTTAGAAGCATCAATAAGATTATAAATCGTACATGGCCATATTCGCTTTGCGAATAACCACATATCCTTCGCCGGAGTGAAATTGATGAGCGCCTGTAAGTCAGCCAGTAAAATTAATGGCGATGGGAAGTCGTTCTGATTTCGATTTCCGACAGAGGTGGATTATTCTTCCTCACCAGGATGTGCAGACCACTTATTTTTCTCACTCAACCTCTGCCTGAAGAATATGCAGAGTTATTTCTCTGGCAGAAGCGGCCGAAACGTGAAGCTGATCACTCTTCACCATGGAGGTCTGATGCCGTGCGGTGGCTCAGGCGTACAGTCGCCGGCCTCTTTCCAGAGATGCCAGGGCTCAGTCCTGATCCAGTTCTTGTAAAATTTATTTCGTATAATGTAGCACTGGGAAGGGTTTCTTGTCACTATTATTACTACACCGTGTGGGCCGTGATAGCTCAGTCGGTATAGCGACTCGCTACGGGTTGGACGGTCCGGGGATCGAATCCCGGTGGGGGCGAGATTTTCCGCATCCGTCCAGACCGACCCAGCCTCCTATACATTAGTACCGGGTCTTTCCCGGGGGTAAAGCGGCCGGGGCTTAGCATTGACCACCCACACCATCTTGCGCCAAGGATAAGGAAAGAGTAGAGCTATACCTCTACTCCCCCTTTGGGCCTTCGTGGCCTGTTGTAGGGTAAATTTTACCTTTTACTTTAGTTTAATTTATTATTACACCGAGTGGACCGGGTAGCTCAGTCGGTATTGCGACTGACTACGGGCTGGACGGTCAGGGATCGAATCCCGGTGGGGACGAGATTTTCCGCCCGTCCAGACCGACCGTGGGGCCCACCCAGCCTCCTGTAAAATGGATACCGGGTCTTTCCCGGGGGTAGAGGCAGCCGGGGCGTAGGGCTGACCCCCCACTCCCACATAGTGCCGAAATGTCCTAGAAAAGAGTATAGCTATACCTCTACTCACCCTAAGGGCCTGCATGGCCTATAAAAAGGGCGAAAACCTACCTATTATTACGCCGTTGTTCCGTACTCATATATAATTCATTTACCATCGAAGCTATCCATTCTCACCTGTTTAGAGCACCACTGTATAAAACACCTCTCTGTCTCTTGTCACTCCGGGACCTAGATTAAGTGGAGATTTACTTCCTTGCCCTACACTTTAATGGCTGGTGATCAGGCACATAACTTGCGTTATTTAAACGTTACGTATATCCGAAACGCCCGGTGTTTTCCAACCACATTTTCTTTGCCTTCCCTCTCTCACTCTCTAAGTTCCCTCAGAGCTTTTCTACCGATCGGAAACTTGAAAACATCAAGTAATATGCTGAAGGGTGTCCAGGCAATCTAGCAGCAATGTTTACGTATACCTCACGTGCAGTACCGTATTAGGGTGGGATTACCTTGTCCATTCCACCATATCCGCTGACGGGATATAACCGGTGTTATAAACGGACAGTACTTGGCCATCGGAACTCATTTCTTCTCTACTGCACAACTTTATAGAAATAACTGTTTAGTTCTTATTTTTACCGATAAAGTTTTCAACATTGCCTCTATACTGTATGATTTGGACAAGGAACATCTGGGAAGAGGGAAAGCATTTATTCTCTCGGACCGAAGTTTATCGCCTGAGAAAGTTGTGAACTTGTCGTCTGGTTTGTATGTGCCCGGGAAGCCAATATCTGCGCTGTGGGCCGTCAAGAACACTTTGAATGCACATAAACATACTCGAATGTGTACTGTCGTTCATGTACTCCCATAATACCTAAGTATAAAAATATGTTTATACACATATATCAGCTAACAGCCGTACGTGTAGGGCCCTTACGCTTTTCATGCGACTTTACCCACGATTTCTTGCGAAAGCCTTTTGTGTAGTCTGGTAGGTTGGTACTAACGCCTAAGAAATCTAACGTGAGGATAGAGGAAAATTTTTTATCCGAAACGTCCGTACAGGACTGTCAAACTGTACGGCGTTACGTGCTGAATTAATTGCAGCCTTCAGATTTCTCGAAAATTCGCTTCGCAGACTTTTGTGTAAATCTGCGTTATATCGCTCACAAAACACAACGAATTATCGTACAAGGACAGGGACGACTATACGGAAATTACGGCTAATATCTGTGCGGGAAGTGTGGATTTTGGTTCTGCTTAGCGGGAGAAGATTTTCATATCCTTTTGTAGATAAACTAACAGTAATGTTTAAAGTAATCTCTAGTGAACTGATGTTCAGACGTACGCAACATCTTGCTGGACGACAAGCAGAAATTAAGGGGCATATTTATTTTAAATATCATATGAAGGGCGAGGGCGTCTTCCCGAAAATGACACAACACGAAGGAAGTGTATGTTATCGATATATATATATATATATGTGTGTGTGTGTGTGTGTGTGTGTAATATCGCTGTTTTGGTGTTCAGTTTGTTACGTCATATTATACATTTCTTAAAATTCTGTAATGTTTATAAAATTTACAAATGAATATAAACTTCAAACCCTCTGTCTGGTTGATTAGAACATTCCTTGCTGTTTGATATTTGGCATATTTATCTTTAGTCCTTCTGTTCGTGCAAGGTGCTGTCAGTTTGGCTGGAGCCTGCGTTGTATCGTCTGGATTTACGTCTTCTGTAGTGTTATAAAATTATTTTTTTTTTAATTTATGTATATAAATAGATTTGCAATATTTTGTTTGTAGTTATGACTTACGGCTTTGGTATGAAAACCGAAACATGTAGCTATTTATTGACAAAAGATGTTTGCGTGCGAATATAGTGGCGTCGAATGATTCAAAAATATTCTGGAATGTTTCGATACATTTTGTTAAAATTTCGCAATTTACTAACGTAGTGAAAAATACGACCCGGAATTCTCAGGTTTTTACGTGTGGGAAGACAAGTAGAGACAGACCAACGGACATTGAGAACTTGACTAGCTCAGTTTCGTAGCTTTTTTGCGAACGGGCCCGTCAGTTCGACAAACCAGCGATTTCTTTTAATGCTAGTCGTTGTTTCGTTCTCCGGATAAGGAATAGAGTAGACGAGTTTAGAAGCTGTCTGCAATTTGAAGAGTAGCTTTAATGACCGTATCCAAGAACACTAATTGTGCGGAGCGTCACCGCTCAGAGAATGTTCATGATCGGACTTCCTTCTGCAACCCGAAATTAGACTGACACTTGGGAAGATCTTCACGACAAGTACACACACCTGTTCAGAATACATGAACTGCATTATAGTAAGAGGTAGGGGTATAGGGTCTACTGATATTCAAATCGTGTTATGCCTCCTAGCTTTGTACTATAATCTGCAAACCTATCACGTCCGCCAGGGACTGGACCTGTACCCTCATCACCAGCTCATCGCCGTTTTCCCCTCATTGTTGTGTTTAGCCTAACAGTACACCGCCTTCCGATCCAGAACATCATCTGCATTGCACCCTTTCACACCATCTCCTGCCTACAGCAACTTGGCAGCATTTTTGACACTTATGTGTTCAAACGTTCCAAATATTTTCACTGCGGTATTTGTCGACGGAAGTACAGACATCACTGGCTCGTTGCTGACCATATAGCATTTCAAAATCTGTTAAACGGAGTTTTACGAAATTTTATATCGGGGATTTTGCTACGATTGTAGACAGTTCCAATTTGCGTTAAAATCGAGAACATTAATGAGTTTTTACATTTGAACTTACTTGATTTTCTGCCCGTCTTGGGCGCAAGTTGCTAAATATTGATCGGAAAGAAGAACATTTTCTGAAAAGCTGTAAACAAAAATCACACACACACACACACACACACACACACACACACACACACACACACACCCGCGCGCCTTTCATAAGCAGTACAAATTCACGACAGTTTTACGGTTTTAAAGTTTTGAAACAAAGTATAGGAAATGCGCCCGAACTTTTACACGATGCGCAAATTTCCAAAAGCATTAAGACCGTCATCGGTCTTATTGAGTATTGCATTGCATTGTGGCCTCAAGAACATCTGATAGGCGTCTGTAATAGCCACGTTCCTTTAAGTGTGTCATCGTGAAGCCTATGGGGAGAGCTCTAACCATAACCATTAATAATCATTCCTTTCAGTGAAGCTGTTCTGCTCCATCTGCCATTACTCGGTAGACACAGAGCCGACACGGTTCTAATGAATTTTGAAAATTTTACGGCGGATAAATATGCCGACTTTATCTTCAGGATGGGGGGCGTTCAAGGTATTCCTGCAAAACGTTTGTAACCAACTACCAGGCTTCGCGATTTATCATAACCCTGAATAGTACAGGGCATGGCCTTTTGACCGAAAGTTAAATATAGATTTCGCGTGACTGCCCTATTATATTACATGCCACCGAAAAATTACCAAAATAGATTAATCTATATTTCGTATAAAGATTAATTTCATACTGCACAGAGAACACACTCTTTGTTAGGTCGATCAGTCAGCGAACATTTTATGCTTTTTATCGCAGGTATCGTGCGGAATGCACAGATGGACTCGTGTGTGTGTGTGTGTGTGTGTGTGTGTGTGTGTGTGTGTGTGAAATGCAAGCTCTTTACTGCGGAACCTGGCAGGACATATGGCATGGTAGCAATCCCTAGTCTTTAAATGGCAAAGTCTCAATTTTATGCAGCGGTAGTGTTTTGCGTCATCAGTGGCATAATGTCCGTTATACGGGTTGCACGAATATTCGTCAGCGTGTTCAAAGGCTTTATGGTGAAGTGACAGGCACAGGAACGTAACGATTCTGTAAGCCTATATGCTTTTATGCTGAGAATAATTATGTTAAATGAACAGGTGTGTTGCCTTCATCACGGCGGAGTGTCTCTTGCGAAAGGTTCATAGCCTCTTCGTGAGCCCTCTCCCCAAAGAGTGCTATCTAGTGCTTTCTCTTTCAACTTCCAACACCTTTTTGTTTCCTTAATGTCATCCAGTAGCTGCTGACGTCTTCTTTCTCGTCTTCCCATCCCTTGTGTCTTTCCTTCTATCTTTCCTTATTTCAGAAGACATTTCCTACTTTCCTACTTGACTCTTTATAATACGTCTTCATTTTTCATACGTTGGGTCCAACTGATATCTTCCATCCTTCTCCAGCACCACATCTCTAAACTTCCGAGGTATTTCTGAAGTATTTTTCGAAATGTCCAGATTTCAGCACTATACAAATCTGTGCTCAAGAGTAGCATATCACTAGTTTCTTCTTTAAATTTAGTCCGGTTTGCTGGCGAAAAGAGTCTTCTTCTTGTTGAATGCTGTTGTTGCCATGTTGCATTCCATTACAGTAAGGAACGTCATTCTAAAGAGCCGTGACTGAGATTTTGGACATTGTCCATCTTCTGAGGCTAAACAATTCCACAACATTTTAGAAGCCTAATATTCCTTCTTCTTCAGGTGGGACATGGAACGGAGAGGATGCCTTTTTATGGACCCGTTAGAAAGAACAAATCTCAGTCGCCATTCTGTTTGAAGACGGAGGCAGATCCAGATTTCAATTCAGTGTAGGGTTTTTAGTCTAAGACGATGGAAAGTGTGTAAGTTTGCAGACCGAAAGTGGCCATTACGGTCGTCGGTAAACTATGCTGTTGAACAATATTCTTTTGTTGACACTACTGTTCGGGACCTTCTCTGTTGTCTCCTTTTTATAAAGCGCCGCGTTTCATACCTTTGCTTGATTTACGTAATCATGGAAGTGAAAAGTTTCTCTTCTGGGTCCCTAAGTAGAGAATATCTGAAAATACGGTATACGGAAAGAGCATAGTGGCTGGACGATTGAAAAATGCAAGCGAACAACCTTCGCCGGTTTGTTGCACCGTGGTAAAAAAACGTATGAGACCTGAGGATATCGTGGGGGTGAATAATGAGATGATAGTCTTCTGGACTTTTATGTCGCGGGGAATGGTAGGCATTGCCAATATATAGGAGGAGTCCGCGATTATGAACCTGGAGGTGGCAACATGTATCCTGCGAAATTTTGGATGTCTGTTTTCTATACTACGTGATGTCACATTCACGATAACTGCACTGTCAAACTAACCGTATTCAAAATTATTTTTTTTAATACGGAAAGTAATTTACGAAATTTGTAATCATCTCCAGATTCTGAGACATTCTTTTCATTATATAATTGTCCATTCTGTGCATGTTTTAAATAAATGTACTCAATTAATTACACAAAGTGAACGCACAGTATTAGATATATGAATTAAACCCGTTTTAAATATATATAAATATTAAAGACGTACCGAAACATGTCGTACCCACTCTGGGTAAATGACCAACTTGATGCACAATTACGTTATATAAAACGTTTTTTATTATTATAATCCTCTACATGCAGGTGCACACCGGACGGTCACTTACAGAGACTACCATAACAGATGCATTAATACGATTCGACCTCCTGATGATGAGCACAGCGTTGCTCGAAACATGTAGAGGATTATAATAATAAACGTTTTATATAACGTAATTGTGCATCAAGTTGGTCATTTACCCGTTTTTTACAAGATGCAAGGTCAGCGAAACATAAAATGTCGTAACCACGTTTTTAGTATTCACATATGTTTGACACTTTGCATTTGGTTGCTGTAACAAATTGAGTACATTGGTTTGAAGCATTCTGTTACGAGGCAAGATCTACAGCAGAGAACTGAGTGAGTCGAATATTACTTTTTTCCCCCAGTTCTATACTGCAGTATTTTCCTGTCCCTTCAAGTAAGACATCAATCCATCATTTTTTTTTTTGCCATAACACTACAATATTCATTTTATGGCAGCGAAACTGTAAAGGCTAAATTACAAGCAATAAAGGTGATGGAAGGATCTAATATCGAAGAAACAGCTTATCTCCGCCGTATAATGCCGCGAACTGTCTCCCTTATGCAGTAAATTAAAGACCTCCATTAAAGGAAGTAACCAAGCGTGACTTTCGCGAGATGTTAACCAAGAAATGAATACAAGGGTTGCCTGCCTGAAGTGGGGACAGGCGGGTTGAATATATACAGTGAGAGGAGAACTGTTGACAATATATTGGGCATGTCAGGAGGAAAGGCAAATTACTTTTGGAAGGATGAATTAGAATATAAATGGAAGGACGAAAGAAATAAGTGGCGAGGCAGAGAAGTAGGCTATGAGTGAAAGTATGTACAGCACCTCAGAAGAGAAACATTTGAGCAAATAAAAAAGTCGAGTTGACAGGTATGAAGTACAGGTGTAAATAAAAGATACATTGGACCAGAAGGAAGGAAAGGTGATACATCATATAGCTTGAAATGAAGATGAATAGAGAATGCGTCGGTCTGATGAGGAAATTACACAAGGCTGGAAAATAGAAGCCTTCTTTCTGATACCGCGAATTACTACTGAAAGTGATAAATATCAAAGGATCAGGAAAGCAATTAGTTTCGTGACTGGTAGCAAAACTGTACCCTAGACTCTATAATCCGTCAGGAGCCTAATCTTCTCCTAACTTAGGTACTGCTGACTTAGACTCGCAGGAACAGCTCTTGTCCCACGCTATTATAATGCTTCGTGCTCGGCCGGCTTCAGTTCACCACAGCTAGAAGCACTTAATTTTAAAGTCCACCGCCGGATTACGGTCCATGAACACTCTTCGATCCCACGAATGGTCGCCATTGCTACATGGAAGATCGATGCTCTCTCCTCAAGCTAAGGGGCTTTCGTTATGGATTAGTGCTCTAGTTTGCATATCTCCCGGGTGTAGTTCTCGTTACCTGTTGGTTCAGAATTAATTGCACATGAGCTCTTATGAATACTAGGTGAAACCGCCTACCCATCCTTCTACTGAATATCCGTATACAGTACATCCGTCCGTCCGTTTTGCTGTATATCCTAGGAACATATAGATAACGGAATTGTATGAATACTAGGCTTAAAACAGCAGCTGTTCATGTCTGGAAATAGGACTCGCAACATATATTATTGTTATAGTTAGATTCATGGGTTCGAGTCCAAGTCATTTCTTTCCTCATTGTGTCACGCAGTTCTTATCACACTCTGTGAAAACCCGTTCAGAAAATTCTAATCGCGCTAGTAGAAATAAAAGCCAGTCTAGTACGCTTGCTAGGATGTGGATAAAATATTTATAGAAAATTCGTGTTACCCTCACAGGAAACGTAATTTGGAATACGGCGAAAACACATAGAGGCCCACTACAGACGTTTCCTGTAACCCTCAAAGATAATCCAACCATTGATTTTAGCGCCCTTCATGGAATACGTGGAAGGAGTGGGCCTAAGTTATGCAGTACAAGTTTTCGGAACGGCCACCCTTCACAGTATAACTCTTCTGATTCCTCTCGCGGACCTAACGGAAAATGCACAAACGTGTTTCAAAATATCCTGCATAATCTTGCCAGCACGTACTTTAGCCGCATTTGTTTAAGCGACGTGCAGGTACTGCGGCGTAGACTGGGATATCACTTGAATCCTCTTTCCCAGTGTACTTCTAATTACTCCAGGATATTTTAATGTCGTGATTTGTGTGATAGGCTTATTTTAAAGTTTTCGCCGCATTGGTAGTGACATTCCATAGAATTCTGAAAATGTATGGAATTTTTAACCGTTTTGGCTTTGTCCACCATCTGTGTTTAAAATATATTTGAAGTCACTGTATTTCCGAGACAACACAGATTCCCTGCGTAAGGCAAAAGAGTCTGTGAATTGGGACCCGATACTCTTCTCAACGTAGAATGCCTTCGGGCTGGACTGCTGAGGAGTCGTTTGATTCTCGGTTGACGTAGGACTTTTGTGCCTTTTCCAAGGTCTCCACACAGGCTCTGGGCCTATGCAGCCTCCTATACAGTGGTTGCCCGGGGAGGGGGTGTCTTTCCCCGGGGTAAAGCGATTGGGGCGGAAAGCTGACCACTTCTCCATCTAATACCGAGTTCAAGAATGAGTAGGGCTATACTTCCACTCCCTATGCACCTTTGTGTTACTGTGCTGTTATTGCAGTACCTTCGACATTGGTGCTGAATCCCCGTGAGAAAAGGAGTAAACCATTACACGGAATATATTGTACCAATCAAATCCTGAAACAAAAAGTAATCTCTGTGGAAAAATTTGCGACGGACATCGTCTATGGAATGTACTGGAATAAAAATGTACCCACGGGAGTAGAGGAAGTTTAAATATACGGATTTTTGTATTGTGACTGTGTCACGTCCTTGAAGACTGTCATCTCCATATAATGTGGTGTGAGTACAGTGTCGCGAGAGGAATATATTTAATGGTTCATATCAGTGCTTTTCAAACATTCCTTCTCGCATACCACTGTCACGGCACAAAACACGTACACTTACCATTGTCAAAGTACAAGACATGTACGTGTAACACTAGTTTCTAATTTCAGAATACTGAACTTCCGGCATGTTTCTCTGTGGAAATCTCAATTTTCGCAGTTTCTGCTTTTCTAATTTATGCAGCTAGACGACAGAGGCAAGCCTGTATGTATATTCGAATTAAATAATATCTTGATATATACTTTACAATCTTTTTTCCCTACACTTCAACACTTTTAGAACAACATGATGGTGCAATTAATGTTTCTGACTTTTCATTATTTAAAAAAAATCCTAAATTTCTTCACCTACCACCAGGCGTCGTCCACGTACCACCTTTTGGAAAGCACTGTTGTAGATGAGAGTGTTGTCATGGGAAGGGGATGAGCGGTGAAATATGGATTGTGACTTAAAGAAATTGACGGGTAGAATACGATGGTTGAATTTCATCATCTAAGAAGAGGAGTTCAGGTGACAAGAGGAAATGGAGTGGCATAAGAAACTGTGTTGTGCGGGATGAGATGGATGCAACTTCCGTCAGTGATGAGAGCACATAGGGCCGTAAGGTGATCTGAACTTACTGAACGAATCAATTGGAAAGGATTACCCAAACAACGTTGCGTGTTGCCCGCAGAAGCGAGAAGGGGAAGAAGAGAAGCAGGAGGTAGACGTATAGGAGGAAGACACATATTACCTAATTCCCTAATGAAATACGGGATTTGCGAGAACGGATTGTGGGAACTGCGTAAGGTAAATCCTTGAAGGAAAAACACCAGAATTATGATGCAATTCTAAAGCATTATCTTTGTGTTTCATATTTTACTGCCAGTGCTGTACAAAGTCGATATTGGTTGTAGCTAGTGTCACTCGGATCCAAGGACCTGGGGTCACCAGCCACTCCTTTCTCACGCCATTTTAAAATTTGACCAGGCTGGCAGATTGAACGTTTTGAATATTAGTACAGGCGCATTTACTTGAACTTCGCGAAGCGTTAACCTAATTTATAGCTGATTTTATCAGCCGTGTGTAGTGACAGTACCTAACGGAAACTTAAGGGTGTTGTGGCTTCAGGTTTCGCAACCGCGTCACTGTGTGTGGATTAGGATTAGTTTCAGGATCTGGCTGTTTTTATCGGTTTGACGAAAAGAAGGTTGACCACTGACACACTGTAGTTACGGTAGCGAAGACAAATTCACCGTTAGCATTACCGTCTTCTGGAATGTGACGCCGTGTAGTCTGATAGAATTTTACCGACATTCCGAATAAATATACTGCATTGTCATCTGCTCTGAATATGGAATCAGAACGTTCTTGGTAACGTCTGTACATTTCTGCTAAGCTATGTGGTGTCAAATCAGAGAGGACAGTAATCTTTTACATAACACTGTGAAAATTTCAAATCCGGAAATCGAGTGACAGTCTGTCACCCCGTAGCCAGGCACTTCGCTGACTGATTGCAAAGGTTCGTTGTTTCTGACAAAAATGTTGATGTAACTTTGACATTAATGAAGGGCTCCGTAAGTGCTGCCCTTTCACCGATGATGTAGGGAGGGACTAGTAAGGACATTGAGATTGGAAGGTGCGTGTAGCACCGGGCGAAAATACGAGAAATGCCTGCAAAGTTTTGCTTAGAAATCTTGAAGTTGACACAGCTCGGGAGACGAACTAAGCAATGATTGAAATTTAGTGTTTAAAATGAATCGTAAACGAAACAGGATGACTAATTTTGCACTGGATTTGGAGTTAGGATAGGACTTCTGGCGGGCTCTTGCGAACAGTGTTACTTGTTGATGCATGCATTGATACACAAAACCGTTTACTAATTTTGATGATGCTATGGCGTACATACATCTTGGCTGTCAAATGCAGCACACACTGTGTGTGTGTGTGTGTGTGTGTATGGGGGGGAGGGGAGAGAGAGAGAGAGCGAGAGAGAGAGAGAGCGAGAACGGTGGCTGAAGCGAAATGTGTTATCGTTATCGAGAGCTTTGTTCTGACTGGACTCGGGAAGCAAAGCTCATGAAGTTCCACCTGAAGTACCGCTTGATTTATGCCCTTTCGCAGCTTCTGTGCCGAATATTTCCTCTAAAAGCTGTCTTTCTACTCAGCCCTTCCCATATTTAATTTTTCATGTGCTTCTCTTATCTTGCCAGTTGTTATAGGCTTTTTAGCTTTACTTTTTAATAGCTTCACTACTGTTTCATTGTCATTTTTCTTTACCAACTGTACCAAAAACTTGAAACGGCCTAAACCGGTGTTGGCGAAAGTAATTTAGTATCCAAATTTCACGTTTTGAGTATAGGTATTCGCTTTGAAGTATTTATTTTAATTTGAATCTATTTAGATTTTAACACTTAATGCTGATTTTTGTAAATATTCACAGTCTCGTGACATGACTTACATCAACGGTCTCAAACACGCGGCCCTCGAGTTCACTTTGTTCGGGTTTGTCACTGATCTTATTACAATTGTAGATTTCGGCCCGGCTTATTGCCGGAAAATTTTTGGATCTGAAACGTTTTTGCCTCATGAGCCTAAAGACTCGGAGTTTTTTTTTATGCCTAGATAGTAACGTGCAACTTAACCTCAGCATAGATGGCAATTATGTAGTGTTTTAAATTATAAAATGGTAATAATAATAATAAAGTATAAAACATATTTCACGGGCGAAATAACATTACACTGTACACAAATTGTAAATACAGAACACCTGCAACACTATATACCATAGAAACGTGGTCTGTTTTAGGTATGTAATGGTAAATGACTCACAGAAAGTATACTAATAGTAATAATGCAGTTTATTTTGTTGCTATAAGTACGACGATTTTTAATTTTATGTTTAATTTTATAGAAATCTCTGAATATTCCTTGGACTGACATGAGGCCCACATTACATTTTAAATTATCCGTTTGGTCCGCGTTGTTTTAAGACCTCTACCCCATAGCACTGTACGACACTGTTCGCCACGACATAGTGTGTGTGTGTGTGTATGTGTGTGTATGTGTGTGTGTGGTGTGTGTATGTGTATGTGTGTGTGTATGTGTGTGGTGTGTGTACGTGTGTGGTGTGTGTATGTGTTTATGTGTGTGGTGTGTGTATGTGTGTGTATGTGTGTGTGGTGTGTGTATGTGTATGTGTGTGTATGTGTGTGGTGTGTGTATGTGTGTGTATGTGTGTGTGGTGTGTGTATGTGTATGTGTATGTGTGTGTATGTGTGTGGTGTGTGTATGTGTGTGTATGTGTGTGTATGTGTGTGTG
>Ga0123355_10008621_pt1 | contig 15409 bp, 15 predicted proteins | sample TergutEmb28metaG_3_FD_89872 | JGI IMG/M metagenome (GOLD analysis project Ga0123355, IMG submission 89872) | Embiratermes neotenicus P1 segment gut microbial communities from Petit-Saut dam, French Guiana - Emb289 P1 | ecosystem: Host-associated > Arthropoda: Insects > Digestive system > Gut ... | reverse complement strand
TTTAATGAAGAAAATTTTCTGCGCTTAGCAAATTTTATATTACTTAGGAGTGAAATTTAAAAAATGTGATTTTTTTAAGTTCGTAATTTCTGTTAGGGGTGGGTGTAGACTACACGCCCCAGACGCAAATATATAGCTACATTACTGTCCTCTCATTCGACGCTATACACTGACGAACATACAACAAACAGAACCGATGACAGGCACGGCGATGTCTTTCCATAAAAATGTGATGAAGTATGTACTCAACACAACTCTGTGAACAGGCACGATGTTATATTTGTTAGTTTATCGCCATGAACGCAGCACCTACCACGGCAGGTGAATGATCCCACTGCGTTGACAACTCCACACGACACACAGTTTGACTTTCACGGGCTCAAGTATATTCACAAATACGGAGAAGTCACACGAACGCTTCTTCCACTTATTCGTACAATCTCAGCATACTTTACGAAAGTACAGAACATAACCCTTCGAAACAATATCAGTGGTTTAAATTCCGTACGAATATAACAGTTGTACAAATGACAAGATATAGGCACTTTATTATTAGATACTGTAAACCCAAGTGTGGGGGCTACTTACTAGACATGATGTTGCCCTACAGACATAGCTGACTTCCTTCCATGGTCTGTTTACTGCTTGGACATGTTCAATCTTCACGTTCACTGCGACACTGTAATTAGCTAGGTCTATAACTTACAACAGTTCTGCACTTCAAAGACGCAACATTTTCGTAATTAATACAATCTACAGTTCCACTACGTCACTTTTGCTTCCTTTTCACCATCTATTAACATAAGCACCGACTGAAACCACACAACCTGCTCGACGCAGACATGCAGTCTGAATATCTGGTTGAAATGATCTATAATATCGATTTTATGATTCGATTCTTCCGCTACGGGCGAGTTCTTTTAATCGAATCATGATATCCTTGCTGTATTTTATAACTATAACCCCAACGAAACTGAATTCCTGTAAGACGCCATTTACTGCTGTCGGGAGACGATTCAGGTGAGTTACTTTCCCCAGCGGATCACTTTACTCTGAGTGACAATGTTTACGTTTTACTGATGCTGAAATGTTGCACGAAAGATAACCAAACTGACACAAGTTGCCAAGAGTTCGAACATCGAACGAGTAAGACGATGTGCACGGTCAGGTAGAACCGTACTAAGTAAAGCGAAAGCAAACAAATGACTATCATACATCGTTTCCCCTTCCGTTTAGGGTATTTAGGGAGCAAAAAGTTGGCTTGAGAATGTTGATAAAGTCAGTATGCCTCAACAACGCTCTTCAATTTCATACACATTACGTTCCATATAATTAACCACCCAGAGAGCGAGACGCTTGCCGAAAGCAAGTTCTGTAATCCCAGTACTAGTATTTATCAAAGTAATTTATGAACCATATAAGAATAACTCCCCATCCATAATTACTGCTGACACTGAAACATGCCCCCACAACAGTATGTGGCATATTTAATGACACTGTTTCTCACACTGGGCCTACATAGTGCTGAATGCCGAGTTTATAGATGAAATGCATAGAACTTGGAAGTAAACGTAGCCTAACGGAGGTCATATCCAGACATCTCTCTAAAGAAGCCATGTCAAGGTGTAGTCTTTAGCTTTCAGTTTGAAACAAACAAGTAGCACAAAAAAGGCCCCAGAGGCGTGAAATGATTCATAACGGCCATAAAATTCTTACAGCATGTGTATCAAATATCGTTTGTAAGTCAATTACAAATGTGACAGATGTGAAACTTCAAGGTTATACTGACACATGCAACACAATCTACATGTAGGTAAAAAATTATTCCCAAATGACCATTTCCTCCATGCAATCTGAACACTTGTGATTATTCCCAAATGACAATCTCCTCCATACAATCTGAACATTTTTGACTTTGAGGTGCAAAGAATTTTGCTTCATCACTAATATCCATCCCCCCCCCCCCAAAAAAAGTGAAATTGCAACACCAGTCTATGCATCCGATTCCAAGTGGGTGATACTGACATGATGTTTTGCCCCTGGGGTTTCCTTCATCTTTGTATTCAATCAGCACACACACACACACACACTCTATAAATATCTGGTTATTGTAAATATAACACAATATTTCTAAGACAAACTGTTTTTTAAAACATTTGACCATTGTGGAGCCAGAAAGATACACGGAGACCAGATCAGACAATCTATTATTCACCAACTTCATGTATCACAGACTTTCTTAACAAGCTAGTAAGAGCTGCTCGCCAGCAAAAAGAAATGTCCAATTCATGTCATATGAACAAACCTCCATTATAACCCTACATAATTATGTTCATGAACAGCATTCAAAGTTGGTTTGATTTTGGTACAAAACACAAATTAAAAATGTTATTTTGGGCTTTGTTGAGTGTCATAGTTTATAAACAAAACCCATGTTTCACAGGTTGGTTCTCATCTCTTCTTCAGGTGTGCAGAATATGAGAGATATCTAACTCCCAAAGTACGTGTACGAAGTAACAACCAGCTGCTAAAATTATATGGCTTTAACATTAATAAACTGTGATGATGGCCGGAGTCCAAATTAGCATCCTTAATCAGATACTGCGAACATGCTCAAGCAAGCAGATGTATCTGTAACAACACTGTAATATTTGCTCTAATTTTACTATGTTATTGTATAACACAATCAAGTACTGAATGAAAAGTGTTTACTCAGGCACATTATTTGGCATGGGGAAAAATGAAAGATGTGAAGAAGCAAAGCTGTAATAAATAAAAGAACGAAATTTGTACATACCAATTCCGAGCCCTCCCTCATGCTAGGGACGTACAGTAAAGTCATTACTTGGGTTACCCTGCTGTCTGCATAATACAAGTATGGAAAAGGATGATGCATTTGCGAAAGAAGAGAGAAAACTGCAATCTCAGAAACTGACCTGTTTGTTACCAATAGAAACCCATAAGCCCAATAAAACACATGCTCAGAAACCTGTGGCACAGCTACAACAAAACATAAATTCAATCTGAGTGAGACTTCAGACTTCCACCACAGTGTACGCAAGACCTTTGCTCTTCTAGGATGTTATGCAGTGTAGGCTGGTAGTTGGTTACCGACATTTTGGGCAACATGTACACCCTGTCTTCAGGAGTGAAGCAGTTCAAAATTTCTTGGACTGCTTGATTCGTCCTGAAACATTGGTAACCAAACCATTCTATGCCACATAACAACATCCCAGAAGACCAAAGGCTCAAAAAATTAATCCACTTGTTTCACATAAATGACACTAACCAACTTCTTCCATGCAGCATCATATTTATTTAAGAACATCTCTTGGTGATGGGATTACGACAGTTCGTAATCATCCTCGGTTCTTACTGATCACCACTATGCCACCTTCGTGGCAGCAAAGTACACATTGCTTCTCACAATTCCATTCCACTGCTCCAGCCATATCACACAGCTGTCACTGCAAAAGAGGCAGTTCCTCACAATACAGTGGCCTCCTCCTCCTACTCAGTTCCAAGTAACCCTGCCTATATAAACTGGCCACAACCTCACCTCAATCTAACGACTTTGGCCCAGAAAGAGAGGCAGTAAATTCCTCCAAAATGATAGTATCTACCTCCAGTCACACCTCACAATAACATACCCTGAATATAAAGTACTGTATTTAGAGGTTACAAGATCCATCTGGATTTTAGAAGAAACACTTCCAGGAAAACTTACAGTATGTGCAAGACTCCAAGACACATCAATTTCAGGGCACATTTCTTCCAGAACACAGCGTGTGTCAAATATCAGAAAATTCAGTATGTAAGAAATTGAAAGTATTTCAGCTGTTTACCTTAGCCAGCTACATTCTGCTAATAAAACTTCCAGAATATTAATCTACTTGCAAGTTTCCTTCAGTGTGTTACTTTTGTAATGTACATGTAATCTACTGTAACTACTGTGTGTGTGTGTGTATGTATATATATATATTGCATTAATATTTAGGTCAAACAGTACTTCAAGTCATAAAAGTAACATGGATTTTGAGAAAATTGCCATCTGATGTCAGGACACACTCAGTACATGAACAGAAGGTTCACAGGTGACAAAATAATAGAACTTTCCTTTACACTAATGTCAGTTCACATCATAATTTACTCATGTACTGTGCTCACATTTTCCTCCAACCTGCACTGTCCACAGAACACTGAACACATACTTAATAAAAATGGCAAATCATAAATTAAAAAGACTAATAGCCCACTGACTCTTGAAACCTGTAACTTGCCACATTATTATTTAAACATTTAGTTCCTACTCATTAAAAAAAAACACTCACTCTCCAAAGATGCACTGTTCATGCTGTTTACTATGTAAACTGTACGAAACGCACAAACAAACTCTGCAGGCAACCTGTTACAACAGGTGGCATTGGCCATAACCACTGTGCACTGAAGAATTAATCCCATGACAGATGTTACACAATCTCTGAACAGATAAAACATTAAGACCTGCTAAATTTTATTGCAGAATACTGATAGCATACTGGCAGTGTGTCGGCAACAGAAGCAGTTGAAGATATGGCCTCACAATAATGTGACCATAAAATTACATACAGCAAAAATAAAATACTTTACACAGAGAATGATCATTTCTCTTCATTACAGCTCCAAAGCAAGTCAGTTCCAAGTCAAGGTGGTTTGATGGTTTGCTACTGTATACTGAATTTTCTTCAGTTTAAATGGTAGGGTGTATATTATGTCTTCTCGTGCAGGTCACCAAATAATACTGTACATTCATACAGCCTCACATCGAATTCAGTAATGTCTTCTACACTGATGGTTCTCAGTCTTTCTGGATTTTTAACCCAAAAAACCAACAATGGGGTTTTTTGTTCAAAAAAGCATCAACATTTCTTATGTTGCACAGTACCTATAAAATTTATTAATCTATTTATAACTAGTATAGCTGAATGTGTTCACTTACAATATAAATATTAATTCTCCTTATGTGGCATCAAAACTGAGCATGTATCGTAAGTCACAGTAACAGTTATCAATCAAAAGTTCGTATGAACATATATGAAATAACATCCAAAATTTTACTTTCATGTAATCAAAGGAAAAATAACCACAATTGGTTTACACAATGAAACTTGGTGCAAAAACAAAAATATCAATGCTCCACCCAGACTATTCAATTCCAGGATGGAAATGAAAAATTAAGAATTTCAACAGTCATAAAATAGTTTTCGAGGTGTGATAAAATGTAGGTAACAGAACAATGAGAATTCATCGACTGGCACAATTAAGCTGTGGACTGCTCCCAGCACTGGTTGAGAAACACTGAGACATGCCACTATCAACTTTTTATACTGAATTACTGCATTCTGAAAACTGACACAGATTTCAAAATGTTTTAATATTCAACAACTAGTTGCAGATTTTAGTGTGTTTCATTTTACATGAATAGTTTGGGGTTATTAAAAACAACTTAGCTTTCTAATTCTTTTATAAATTCAGTCTGGGTACAGTACAGAACAGTACCATACAGAAAACTTGGTATATCATATCATACTATTCACTTGGTGTAAATAAATACCAGTTAATGTACTACTGATTTTAAGTACGTGACATCCAAATGGACATTATAGGTTCTGAGTTTCTGACAGACTGTAACACATTTAACAGGGCTGCTGATTTCATGATGAAAAAGTGACTTCTAGCCCAGAATGTCTGTACCCCTTTTCCATGTTTTGACACTACGGTGTGACATTCATCTTCAGTGGGCAGTGTGAATGATTTCCTGTTTCAGTATTACAAAGAAAGATTACTGAATCAGTCTCAGTACTGATATTTAAGAAATGACAAAATGTTCATTCAATGAATATATCTTCACAATCAACATTCCACCATTCAATTTTAGTTTCCAACTTAAAACATAATGTAAGAACTTGTAATATATCACAAGTTTAAGTACACAACATTCAAGAATAAAAAGTTTTGTGAATTCACTCAATTATGAAACCTGCAATTTGAAAATTTATTTTACAGTAACAAGTGAGAGGCAACAGTGATCCTATATATATATCAAGTTTTAAATATTACATATTTGTATGTTTCATACATACGTACTTACGAAGATGATATGATAGTAACCATTAAGGCTATCATTTGTGACTTTTTCTACGGTCCCAATTTATTAAAAACACTAAAAGTGAAAGTAGCTCTACCCAGGGACTCATCATTGATTTACTTTCATATCCTATCCGCCAGAATATGGATAAAGAACCAGCCTCCAAAATGTAATGGTTTTAATAAACTGGGCCAGTGGAGAAAGATGAAAACAACAGTCTTAAACATATCTCACACCATCATTACAAAATTCTGAACTAAAAGATAATTGCTGTTACATAAAAATCCTGACGGCTTCATATTTTTCACATTTTCCCCTTTATAAGAAGCAAAAGAAATTAATTACAATCCATCCCAGAACATACAAAGATGAACACAAGAATGTATGTTACATCACCTGCTGAAAACTAATATAAAGGCACTGCAACATAAGTAGAAGGAAAATGGAGACTGCATGTATGTGAAATGTTAAGACACAGCTATACTACTGAAAGCAGGTGGGTTCATATGAGACATGTCATGTTCTACACCATATAGCATTCTATTAAAGCTTTTGTATGCAGAAATACTGAAATCTATACATTTTAAGTTAGTGTTCATGATTATGCAGGGACAATCTGAATCACAGAAAATCTGGAACATAGTTAGCAATCTACTTTTTAACATTTCAAGTTGAAAATATATGTTTTAACTTTCAAGTTGATTAACATGATGATACTGTAAACCATGAATGAACTTTTAATCCCCAACTTTCCATCTGTGATCACTCTTACTCCAATTTACACTTCCCAAAAGAATTTGTCCCCCACCACAAAACCACCGACACATTGCAACAAATTACATCATTAGAGAATACTGCAACTGTGACTGTTGAACTAAGAAGGATGGGTAAGGCTCGCAAAATAAATAAATTTACACACTGCTCTACAATACTACCACCAAGTCCTCTGTAGATTCACTACATAGTACACCGTGGAAACAAACCCTTCCTGTCAAACTGTCTGGTGTTATGTGATGCTCCCCTTATGTAGTAATAACACACTTCTTACAACTTCTCTGTAACAAAACCAACATCATCTTGTACTGATCTATATACCCAGCAGTATTGTCCTTGGATCTTCTACTGCAGATTTGATTTTACGCAGGAAAAGAACAGCTTCACGGCCATCAACAAGACGATGATCGTATGTTAATGCTACATACATCATAGGCCTGATAACAACCTAAAATAAACAAAAATGCACATCAAATCAGAATAACTCTACAGTTTACAAGAACAGCAGACCACATGCTATTAGACATTACTCTTTAACAAACACTTTAATAGGGCCACAGTTAAATAGTATTTTTCATGATACAATAACCAGACATTGCATGATTATGACATGTCTAAATTGCTAAAATATCTGTTTTCATCATTTTATCCTCCTCCTCCCTTCCCATTTCAGAAATTACTTCTGCTCTTCCCATCTGTTGTATGTCAGTTGTCTAAAAACAAAGTTTGTCAAAAACAGATTTCAAAACTCTTACTACAGTTTCTCAACAAAACTTACATTATTCAAAATTCCTTTGTGTTTCTGATAAAACATAATGAATATTCTATGTGCACATTAAACTTATACTCGTTAGTTACTCTGAGAAAATATTATTCAGCGATGATGACTTTTTATCTTACTGTAGGTCTGAAATGTAATAGAGCAGAAGCAAGATAAGGAACACACACACTATTATTATTATTATTATTATTATTATTATTATTTTGTTGTGTTCACTCCTACACAAACCTGGTGCACAATGTGCACAGAAAGGCATGAAGGTGTTCAGATAGAACAGTGATTAAATCTGAGGGGCTCTGACAATATTTTTCATAAAATTCTCTACTATCAAATTTTAAGCAAGTACATTCAAGTGTTCACAAGTTCTATGCAGACTGATGGACAGACAAAGCAGTTTTAAGGGTGAGATATCATGCTTCCACCAGACAGCAGTTGATGCCTTCACTTGTCTGGGACATCACACAGTATATGTTTGTAGTTTACCAACATTCCGGGTCAGCTTATTGACCCCACCTTAAAGGGCCAAGAAGTCCAAGAACAACTGCTTGACCCTTGAAGATGGGACCAGTAGGTTGTCCTGAAACACTGGTAAAGAACTATCAGCAGACACTGTGTAACATCCCAAGAGAGTGAAGGATGTAGTTTTAGTGGATATTCTACAGTATAAATGTGCCTAAACACAATACAAACCTATTTAGCTTTTCACGGAAGATACCATTCTTTAACCACTACACTCGAACAGATTTCCCACACTTTACCTTATACACATTATGATATCTCACTTGTATACTGACAATATTTACGATACTTTCGAAAAATGTAACTTACAATTTCACAGATAATTTAACGAATAATACGTAATGTATCAAAATTCATTCAACTGTGCCAAGTAGATAAGAGAGAAACATTGAATTTACTGGTATATGTTTCAAGAAATTAATTTCCCGAAATAAGCATTCAAAGCCTGTGATGTAATTCTGTTTTGCTGAGTGAGACATTTCGAACAGATTCTGTACACCTGATACACTTTGCATACTGGTAATACAGTATTCCTTAATCAATATGTATGTGGACTTCAGAGCTCACAAACGGGGACATTTGGAAGAGTATCAGCTCCATTCTCACAGTATCAATAGGTATAACAATCTTTGCTTTGTGCACTACTAAAATGGATTCCTATGCCCCACTAAGTGGGCAGAGATCAGAAAGGAAAAAAATGTACCATATGTAGGGGGGGGGCACTAGAAAAGCACCATAATAAGTCTAATGTTAACAACTGCACTTACCTGTCCTTTTATGGCCACAGGCCGGTCAAAAATAGCATGCATGCCTAGAATAGCTGACTGAGGAGGATTGATGATAGGCGTTCCCATCAGCGAACCAAACACACCACCATTACTGATGGTGAAAGTTCCTCCATCCATATCTTCAACAGCTAAAGCACCTTTCCTTGCCTTCTCTCCCAGAGCAGCAATTGCCAGTTCAATTTCCGCATAATTCATTGACTCTACATTGCGTACTACTGGCACCACAAGACCCTGCAAAGTAAAACATTTCAAATTTCACCTTTTAATCAAATGAACTCTGCTGTCTGAAGAGGGTCTTCTTCAAATGTCCATTCAGTTCCCCCTTGCATGCAGTGATTTTATTCTTCGGATAAAATGTGTATGTCTTTCTCAACAAACTCTTCTTGCTTATGCAAATCAGAATGCTACTGATAACAAAATTGACGTATCTAACTTGTTATTCACTTAAAATCAAGCAAGTTCACCAAGTTTCTTTTACTGTCACAACAACTTTTTGTCACTTAATACAATTCCAGTATCTTCTACTACAAATGTTCCTTTGAACTGATCCATTTGCCCTTTATAATCTGAGAATAAAAAGTTTAAATTTTCTAAACATGTGGGATTGGGCAGCTACATTTTAATTTGGGTGTACTAGTTTATTATGCAAAATAGAGGACTTTTAAACCCCATGGTTCCACAGAAATGGTAGGCATATTTTAACTTTGGGGTAATGGTGTTGTGTTAAAAAAAAAATGCACTGCTCGAACACCTGGACTGAACACGTGACAACACGAAAATCTGATGCTCTGTTCGTAAGGACTAATGTACTAATAATTCCCATATATATATACATATATCTGTTTAATGGACACGGCACATTCTTGTCACAATTTAATTAGTGTGGGAGTTTATGTGTAGTCAATATACAGAATAATTTACTCCAACTTAACAGATTTGACATAAATGTAAAAGAAACAAAAAATTCAAGTGTTCACCTTGGGAGTGGCAACCGCAACAGAAATATCCACATAATCCCGGTATACTATTTCGTTTCCATCAATGACTGCATTCACAACTGGCTGGTCCTGTAGTGCATATGCAGCTGCTTTCACAAAAGCAGACATGAAGCCAAACTTGATATTATATTTCTTCTGGAATGCCTCTATGTGAGCTTTCCGGAACTCCATGATGTTACTTAAAAAAAAACATACACGCTTAAACTTACAGGCACATTTAAATTCTAGAGGACTCTGACAATGGTGTATTATAGTCTGGAACACTAATATTTTTTTGGGCAATGTCCCTTGTCAACTTATAATTCAAAAAATATTTTGGAAGCTGGCTCTGCTTCCATCTTCTGGCACAGGATATGAACCTAACTGGTGGGCCCCTTAGAGCAAACCAATGCACAAATAATGCATATGTAAGTTGCAAACAGTTCCACCAGTAACAAGATATCACATTTTAATTACTGATGGAAACAATAAAAAGTCATAGCATAACAAAAATTGGTTTAATATTAACAACATACCTCATGTCAATTTCATTAAATGTAGTAAGCATAGCATTTGTGTTTTGCGCTTCCTTCAGCCGCTGTGCAATACGTTGCCTCATTCGGTTCATCTTAACTCGCTGCTCGGATCGAGTACCAGTAATCTCTGTGGTGGGATCTGAAGGTGGCAGTTTAACTGTCGCCGCCTCAATAGCTTGGGCATGTCGAATAGCAGCCACTGGGATTGAAGATAATGGTGCTTGGGGTGGCGGTGGTGGAGGTCTTGGTGTTGGTGGTGCAGCTGTGGATGGAGCTGCTGGTGGAGGGGAAGAGGGAGGAGGTGGAGCTGTCTCAGTTGCTGGAGGGGGAGGTGGAGGAGGGCTAGGTTCAGCTGCAACAGCTTCTGTCTTCTTTGCAGGGGCAGGAGCACCTCCTCCTGCTAAAAGACATTTACATTTACTTCCCTGTTGGAATTCCAAGCCAAAGAAGAGATACAGAAACAGTGTCTCATTCATTTGCTGATAGTACACTTTCTTGAATACCACAAGCCTCTGCATAAGCCACAAATTTGAATTCTTATGAGATAAACAAGAAGTGAATTTATTGAAATACTATAACACCAGAATAAATGTTTGGTATACATGTATATAATACAAAGTATGCTGTATTCAGATTAATGTTCTTCACTTATTACAGTCTTGTGTCATCAAGGATACGATATCCTGCCGCTGGGTGCACATATTTTCTTTAACGCACAAACTACTTCTTACAAAATGAAGCCATCATCAATACTACACATATACTGTACACTCACACTACCACTTTTTGTGCATTCGCAACAATTTCTTCCCTTTCAAAAGCCAATATTTTTTCCATCAGCAACATGATTTCTGATTTACTCTGCCTCTTGAATTATTTTTAGTCTTCAACTATTCGCAACAGATCGAAATGTGACCTTTTAGTACTCATGTACGGCAGAAAACATTGGTATGCAAACAAAAGAATAAGCTGTGAAAGTTTAAATGATGCCTGAAATGAGCAATGTTGCTAAATTCACAATGAAAAGGTCATGCACCTCTGTAAATCTCATCACAAATAAACAACCTTTTGCCAACCTCATCACAAACACATAAAAAATCAGACATTCTCATTACAAATAAACCACATACTGTTGCTAACCAAGACACATACAAATATGCCAGTCATGCAGCAACCAAACTTTTGGCCACATTTGTTTTAGAAAACAGCGCACAGGGTGTCTGAGGTAACAGACTTCAACTTCATACATACATTTAATTTTCATTCATTTTCTTCTGACCTCAAACTGAAGGGAACCAACATATCTGATGACATCTGACTATTCTATTAAGGTAAATTCACCTGTAAGCTTAAGTTTGAACAGTTTCTCCCCAGCCTTAACTGTGGCTCCATCTTCAACAAAACGTTCTTCAATAACACCAGCTGCTGGTGATGGAACAGGGACTGAAGTCTGAAACACAAAGCTACATTTGATCACCATCACCATCACCAAATCCTGCAACACAATCAGCCCTTCCAAGCAAATACACGGACAGTGTCTCCAATTAAGACAGAACCACTTCCTATCCCCAGTTCCTTATTAAGTAACTATCCTACCATTTGATGCTATACAGCCTGGGTTGCATCATTAAAGCAACAAAAAAATAAACAAATAAGAACAAACAACTAAGATGTAAATGAAAACCAACCTTGTCTGTTTCAATTTCTAGTACGACTTCATCCTCAGCTACTGTATCTCCCACAGCTGAAAAAAGAAACAAGAAACTTGAGATATGTACATGAGATTAGCCCCCTGAGATGACATCTTGTTGTTCGGCAGACAGGTTATCCTGAAGATACCTTCAGCAAGATCCTCAGAAACCTTAGTCGCTATCTGCAAGGCCACAAGCATCACATCCTGGATTACAGTCATCTTACTTACTGCAAGATGGCTGATGTGCTACTGCTGTTACATTAACCAAGATGTCACCGTGCACACTGCCTTTCTGTGACTAGGTGTTACATGCTTTGACACTGTTGTTATGACATTAACAGCATGATAAAGCCTGGTACAGCAGAATTCCTTGCATCCGGCACCTGATTATCTGGCACTCCCGACAGTTTGGCACTCAAGGAAAGTAGATAAATTAGTAGTGCTACACTCAAATGGATTGTATGGGTTACAACACATAACATAATTGAACAGTGTAATGGAATAATAAACTGTGAAGTACAAAGAAATGTGTGAATCAAGTAAGTTCTTGCATGTGTACACTCACGTCAGGGTGTGCATGCACACACATGTAAAATACTGTAATAACAATCAAACACAACATACATTAGTATGTCTGTCTTTTAGATAAAAATACAACTCATCCAACACATGTTTCCACTCTGTAAGTGGTCATCATCAGGAGGAAATTTTTATCAACTTATGAACTATGAAGGTCATTTCAGAAATTCTGTGTATGATTTTATTGTAATAACAAATACAAGATAATAACATTACTGATATTCCTGAATGTTTATACAAATGTCCTTCACTCAAAGTAATCACCAGCACTGTCAATACACTTTTACCTTCTATATTTTAAATGATCAATTACATCTCTGTATTCATTCATGCACAGACAATGTAAAGAGGCATCGGCAGCAGTGTTCATATCATCATCCGATTCAAATCGTTTACCCCAAAAATTTCTTTCACATGAGCAAACAATCAGTAATCAATGTAAAATCTGAAGAGGGAGAATGTGCCAACACCTCAGCCCCAACTTCACACCAGATTTTGCACATCACAATGGTGATGAGGTGTTGCATTGTTCTGAAGCAGACTGTCACCATACTCAAGCCGTTCTGGTTGTTTGCAGTGAACAGCTGGCCTCACCTTATACTGCAAGAACGCACAGTAGTATTGGCCATTGACCATTCTGCTAATTGGCAAGGGATGGTCAAGCACAAGTCCATTTTGGCTCAAGAACATGACATGCATGACTGCACAGTGCACCATGACTGCACAGTGCAATTTTTTTCCTTGGTGACGTTTGGGCACACCAGTCAACATTCTGTCATTTCAGCTGAGGGTCAAATGAATGCAACCATGACTCATCAGCCACTAATATGCAATAGCAGAATGCACTGCCTTCTTTTCTACAATGTTGCAGGTAGGTGGCAAGAAGAACATGCATGGCTCTTTGGTCATTATTGAGCATGTGTGGAATCCACTTAGCACAAACTTTTCATTTCCCCAAGCTGATGGTGAGAATATGGTATACACTTGCTGGAAAGATTCTAGCTTCTGTCGCAATTGCCATTTATGAAATGCTGCACATACATACAAGGACAGATTTCACTTGTTCCAAGCGGCATTCATCTGTTGTAGATGTTGGGGCTCCAATGCAAGAGATATCATCTGTCTCTTCCCAGCCATTCTTGGCACTTAACAATCAGCAAACATTTTCATGTGAAGGAGCATGTGTCCCTAAACCTTCCTTCAAAGACTTATAAACACTCTAGAGCACTCTTACCCAAAAAAAAACACGACATTTTATTAATGTTTTCATGTCCGTCTGTGTGAAACTTCCTCGTAGTCTTTCCTAATTTAAAGCTATACAATAATGACATCACAAAGACAATGCACCTTTGTTTACAGCAGCAATAGTGCCACACACGATTTGTGTTCAGTCATATGAAGCAGTGTATGGGGCTGCCACCATACACAAAACTTCTGAAATGACCCACATATATGATGATGACCACTTACAGGGTGGAAAAAAGTCAAAGATAAGCTGTGTTTTTATCTAAAAGACATACACAAAAAAAGCAAGATGATTTATACTGTAGGATTCTGATATGAACAACATAACCGGCATAGACTCGGAACTGAAGATTATCATATGTGGCTTTTACATGAAACCTTTCAAAGTATTACTGTTACTGTACATCACCACAGTCATTGCTGCCACCATCATCACCATCAACAGCAGAAGAAATAAGTGGGCAGTAAATGTGTGACTATAAGTACGGTATCAGAATAAAAGACAAGCTTACCCTTCTCCCACCTTACATCTCCTTCTGAAACTGATTCTGCAAATGGAGGAGTAGTCACTATTTTTATCTCGTCACCTGTGAAATGAGACACACAGCAGTTAAATATATGAAATTACACCAAGCATATGCAAAATTGCTTCCAAACGTAACATCCTCAGATGCCCAACATGGACAACACATTTTACATCATTTGTGTATTTATATATACAGCAAACTGTACAAAGATGGCCTTCCCTAAGGCAGCCACCTGTTACAGTTGGCTGCACTTTTACAAAACCAGCAAAACTGTATTTATTTTGCTTGGCCATATGTCTGTCTTGCACACCTTCCATGGTTCTGAATGTATTTTAACCTCCCTTTCTTGCCCACAAACACAAATAATATGTTTTCTTTGTCTATACAAATGAAAACCTCTCAATTCCATTCTCCCTTACATACTTTTACATTTTCACAGTGTTCATGATGAAGACTAAGTGTTGTACAATATGGTACTGACAGATGGAGCCAGCAAACTCCTCTGAAAGGTCAATCAATGTTTACCACACCCCAAAAAATATGAACCTCAATTGTCCCTTGTATGTACCTTCTGCGTGCAACAAAATTAAGCATTTAAACCTTCAAGACTCTGAAATCAAAAGTGATATAATTTGTTCCTTTCTGGGTAATTCCCCGGCGTCTGAGTTCTAATTGCCGACGTTTCAGAACTCACTATCGGTTCCATCTTCATAGGCAGGTGAATGAATGAATGAATGAATACTTCATTCACCTGCCTATGAAGATGGAACCAATAGTGAGTTCCGAAACGTCGGCAATTAGAACTCAGACGCCGGGGAATTACCCAAAAAGGAACAAATTACATTTAGAACACGGCGAAAGCT
>Ga0123355_10008620_pt1 | contig 15409 bp, 10 predicted proteins | sample TergutEmb28metaG_3_FD_89872 | JGI IMG/M metagenome (GOLD analysis project Ga0123355, IMG submission 89872) | Embiratermes neotenicus P1 segment gut microbial communities from Petit-Saut dam, French Guiana - Emb289 P1 | ecosystem: Host-associated > Arthropoda: Insects > Digestive system > Gut ... | reverse complement strand
GAGAGGCCTTGTACTCGAGTAGCCAGCGAGACGAGACATAACGACTTGCTAATATGACTGGCCTGAAGTACTACCATGGTCAATATAGGCAGGTATAAACAGTAACCCGGTTCCATTTCGCGTGGGAATCATAGACAGGTATCCAAAATATAAAGGTGGAAAAGTTACGGAGGTGGTCGTATATGCAAACTACATAGGACTTTGCCGGTTCTACCGATATGTGGTCAACATCAGCAGGTGGTCACCTTGTGAAGGTGGTCAACCTGACAAGTTTTACTGTATTAAAAAATTCATTTCTGTCGCGACAAACCAAAGAATTCAAAAGCGCGATATTGAGCACAACTGAAATGTTGAAAGACAGTTAGAAAACGTGAGAACTGAGTTGGGGATGTTGGTTTGTGAGAAATGTGAAATGGTTATTGAATGGTGAGAGCGGAATGTGGCGGGAAGCTGCTAGCAGTTTTGGGAGTATTGCTGGCACTTTGAGGGTAAATATGGATTGAGTAACAAACGTTGCTTGATAGTGTATTTGAATGCACCAAGACCCGAAAATTAGATACGAAAAAAGATCTTTTTAATATTAGCTACAATAACACATATCGGCAATATTCCAGTGTGTTATCAACAAAACAGCTAAACATTAATGTCGTTTTAGGTACAACTCCATGCTGACCGCTATATAATTATCAAATTTCGATACAGTTTACTGCTTCCACCTTCAGAGTTCATGCACTCCAACACTTCAGACTGTAAGCAATTCACACCAAATACCGAAAGACACTAACCTTCACCAACAGCGCTGTAACAATCTGCACTGCAGCCAGCCCACTCTTTACCGTACATCTCAGTTCCAGACACTCGCACAGCCTTCACATTCTGCTGTTCGTTTAACTGCAAACGTAACACCAACGGAAATTTTGTACTGTGCATCATCACCTGGGCACTAGATACAGTTGATTTGTTAGGTTCATGCACCGGACACTTAACCCCCAGTTAAGAGGGCTAGTACATACTAACCAGGAGGTTGTGTGGGACTCAAAGCCAGTCCGGAAATTTTCGGGGACAAAGAAAACCCTCACCATTTCCGGAATTCGATATCTACGATCGTCCAGCCCACTGCCTCGTCCGTAGACCGATTGCGAGATTTTCTTCGAGAGATCTCAAGTTGAGAGTCTTAGTAACTTACTGAAAAATGGTTATGGCGATCATTCCTGCAGTTTTACCTGCCTTTACTTTGCCAGTTTTGGGCCTTATATACATTATTTCTACATGCGGTGTGTCAGTAAGGAGTCAGTTACTTATTGAATGTCAGTAGAAAATCAATTATAAGTGGAATATCTTTCCGGATTCAATTATATATTGAATATCAGAAAGGATTCAATAATGGACTGAATGTCACTAATGATTGAATTATAGAATGAATATCAGTAAGTATACAATTCAAGAGTTAAGGTCAGAAAGTTGTTACTAAAAGAATTATTATCATGTTGAAGAATGAATATTTCACTAATGCTGTTAATGCTACTGAATTTATTGTTTATAATATTGCATTAATAATAAAAATAATACTAATAATAATAATAGAAGTTTATCGCTAGCCGAACAAAATGCATCCGTGACAACACGGTGTGTCCTAAACTCCGGTCGCTATGGACGAGATGGCGTCTAGTTAAAGAAGATAGATGTTAATATATTGATTAAGCATTAGCGGTCATCCGACCTGTTGTGAACTACAGTTTGTTGCTTTGGCTTGTTGCTGACAACTCAACACTCTAAGTGCTAAGTGCGTTGCGGAATATTTTACAAAAGATGGGGCAGGGACTGATCATTTGGTACGATGTAAGGAATGGGAATTTGATAGGAGATTTGGAAGGTGGTAAAGTGCTTATCTAAGGAATATGATGCCGAAGCCCCGATTTGTAACACACAGTAGCAATTAAGGGGCTTAAAATTAATTTTAAGAACTTCTGGTTTGTATAGAACATGGGAAATGTTTTGACTAAATGGGAAATTATTAGCTCTTACAAGAAGATATCTGATGCATGGAGTTTGATCGTTTGGTAGGTAGTGAATTAGGATTCCTTGCGAAGGAGCAGAAAGTCACAAGCTGTATGCTGGAATGAATTTTCTCTAACAGTAGTTAGATATATCTTGTCTTGGGTTTTGGGTAAATTTAGAGATAATGATGTTAGCGGGCGAGAAAACGTCGAGCGGTTTGAGGAAGTCATACCGAAGGGCGCTGTCAGTTATACCGTGCAGGAAAGAGAGACAGTTAGAGGAAAGGTGAGAGTTGGTAGGGAGAGGGATTGGTTCCATGGTACTCTGGCGAGTAAGGGAATAGTAATAATTGAAATAATAATAATAATAATAATAATAAAATCTTTCGGCTTTACAGAAGTAAGGACCACCAGACCAAGCTATTTTCTGACTCACACAGAACAATCGTTTTAAATTTCCCATAAGCGGCGCAACTGCACAGTGCAGTATGAATGTAGAACATTCAGCAGCAACATGTGATACACAACATAGATCCACTAGCTGCTGCAGCAATGATATTACTTAGCTTGTTGCAGAAGAGTGGAACTGCGGACTGCTTACAGAATGTCACTGATTTGGCGAAGCGCTTCACAAACATTACATCATTATGCACATTACTAAGACTACATTCAAACCACTGGGAATTTTGTCACTACTTAAGAAGCCTTCAAAAATTTGTCTAAATACCTCTTATAACCTCTCAGTTCCTGATTTAAATAATTCTGCATGTACTTCAGTATTTCTGCAGGTACTTCAGTAATTCTGCAGGTACTACACCAATTCCACATGATGTATTACTCTTTAAAGGCTTAATTGTCATTTTAACTATTTCGATATCTATATTAAATTTATCCTTTCCTGTTACGTTCAAACCAAATTCAAATCTTATTTTTCTCAGGTTTCTGTTAACAATCCTTTAAAATATGATTCTCATTTACCAATAGGTACGGGGTTAAAACGTTTTCTCCAATTTCATTTTCCCTTAAATTCTGCGGTATTCTCCATGCAACTGTGCTTCGTTTACCACCCAAGTAGCTTTCTACTATAGAACATGCCTTTACCCAAATTTGTTTTTCTCTTCTGTTTTCATTATTCTAATTTTCCTTACATCATTCCAAGCTCTATCCTGGCCTGTGGGTCTTTTGAACTAACAAATTTCAAGTATTTTTCTCTTTTTGCTTTTATCAATTTTTTCATTCCAGTAATAAAAAGGCTTAGTTTTACTTCACAAATTGTCTCTCCTAATGCTTCTTCCGATGCTTGGTGAATGCATTTAACAAGATGTTCGTAACATTCATTTATACTTTCAAAAGTACCCTCTCCAAGTTTCTCATCTAATCTCTTCTTACATAAAAAATTGTTACACTCGTCTCTTAAGCTATCTTCATTATATATTGGTGATTGTAATAATTCTACTGCACAGTCTGGTATGTTTTCCCTTGATTCATTTGCATTGGTTTTCCTACATAAAAACAAAATTTTTGCATTTACTAAATAATGGTTACCTCCAACAATCATTCCTTTAAATTCTCTTATATTTTGAAATTTTAAACCAGAATTTTGTCTGGCAATAATGTAATCTATTTTATATTTTATGTCCTGTGTATCTTGGTTCCATGTGTACTGATGTATCCTTTTGTGTTTACAATGTCCGTTCAAAATTTTTGATGAATTTTTTTTCACATATATCTATCAATTTATCACCATTATCCTTCATTATTTCTTCTCCAAATGGACCCACTAATAAATCATTATTTTTTCCCCTGTTCTACTATTAAAATCTCCTCCAATTAAAATTTCCCAACAGTTTCCTATTTCAAATGTTACTTCAATTAATTTACCAATAAATCTTCTCTTACTGCTGCATTTTCGTCATCACTTATTGCATAAATTCCTAAAATGCATAACTTCTTCCCAAATAAATTCATGTGTAATTTTATAATATTTTCATTTGCAGTCTCTCAAGTCGTAATATATCTCCTGTATCTCTTTTTAACTAAAATAAATACTCCTCACTTTGTTCTTTTCTCTTTTGGAACTCCACTATAAAAGTGCAAGTAAGGTCCTAGTATTTATACTCCATTTCCTTTTTTCTTCGTTTCTGTTAATAATGTAATGTCTTGTTTTAATTCTTCCAAGCCCTTTATAATTTCTCCTGTTTTGTTTCTTATTCCTTGTTAATTCAGTGTGCTAATCATAAAGTCCTCTTACATGGTTTATGTCGCCGTAAGTTGCATCTATCCAGAGTGTTTCTAATGGGCTTTTTAGCAATTTTCTTTTTTGTCCAAGAGAAGTTTGCTGCCCTGCTGCATCAACACCCAACCTGGAGGACCAAGTGATTTTTGATGAAGGTTTTCTTCCTTTAGCCTTTCATACGCCAGTAACGAACTACAAGGCAGCAGAGCTAGTTTCGTTCCACTAATGGTATTTTATTTCCTCGGTACCCGCCATAGCTGGTGAGCATTCCCCTATCCGGCACCTGGGGAGGCGCCCGATTGAAGTCTAGCAAGTTCTCGCAGTTAAAATACACACACAATTTCAGTTGGAAACCGTTACAGGAACAGGCGGTTTGAGAGATCTAGGGCTAGATGAGATGTTAAAAGACAACATTATGAACTGGACACAAAGGATTAAAATTCCAGTTGCCTTCCGCTCAGTAAAATACAAATTCTTTCTCGCTATAACAGTTCTGATAAAGAAAAAAAAGCATTCAGAATTAAAATTCTAAAACGATTTTTAAAATTAGTCACAATTGTATAAAGTCAATTGTACATTACTTCTGTCTTACTGTTATTAGGGGTTCGTGCGTTAACATAGCGTTTTGACAGGTCACGTGACCACCGTGGGAACGTTTCGAAATAAGTGATGTATTAATGTTTGTAATTCGATACACGTATGAATAATTCAAAAGTGACACGAAAGAAAACATAGCATTGGCTATTTTGAAACACCTGCAGTGTGTACAGAATGATCGAACACTTTAGACAGAATGTGGCGTGACAGCTGAGTTGCTAATGGTTGGTTGCGGGAAATGTGAAAGGGATATGAAATGTTAGTAGCGATAAGCGACGACATGCTGCTTGAAGATTAGAAAATGTAACTGTCATTTTCATGCCAAATATTGATGTAAGTATCAAGTGTTGGTTGATACATTGTTTACATACACCAAGACTCATAAATTAGACGAGGAGTAAATTCGTTTTAATATTATAAAAATTAATATATTTCGGTAATATTCTAGTGTGTTCTCAACAAAAAAGCTAAAAATTAATATTTCATCAGATATCACTCCTTGCTGACCGCTATATAATTATCAGATTTCGCTGGAGTTTACTGCATCCAACTTCACAGTTCAGGCAGTTCAACTCTTCAAGCTGTAAGCAATTCACACCAAACACTGAAAGAAACTAACCTTCACCAACAGCGCTATAACAATCTGCACTGCAGCTAGCCCAATCTTTACCGTACATCTCAGTTCCAGTCACTTGCACAGCTTTCAATTACTGCTGCTCATTTAACTGCAAACCTATAGAAACTTTGTACTGAATATAATCACCTGGACACTCGATACAGGAGAGTTGACAGTCTCACAACCCGACCGTTTTATCCCGAGTGAAGAAGGCCGGAACAAACTAACCAACAGGCTGTGTGGATGCCAGAGCCACTACGTATGTTTTGTAGGACACAGAAAAAACCCGCTCCTACTGGAATTTTAACCCTTTGTGGCCTAACGACCATTACAGTGGTCGTACCGCACCGCCAAACACTAAATGTTGCATTTTATATATTTATTCAACAAATATAGGTACTGAATATTCGAAACAAGGTATTTAGTATCCTTTTCTTTCCCTTCAAAATGCAGTTTGTTTCATAATTCTAATGTATTTGGTTCCTGTTTTATTCACATTTTGTATACAGAGTTTCCTAAAATTTAAAAAGATAATTCTGGCGCCAAAAGGATAAACCTGCTCTCGCTCAGCTCACAGTCCCAACGGTAGTCTTTCTGCACTATTTCCTTCAAGAAATCTCCAGGTCAGAAAGTTAGTAACTTATTGCAGATTGTGGCTGCTATAGTTCATATGGATTTGTGATCTGCCTGTTTTGGGCACTGTGTATTTTTTTCATTCATGCGAATATATCAGAAAAAGGTGAATGATAGATTGAAAATCAGTGACGAGTCAATAATGTAGTGAATGTCTGTAAGACGTCCATAACAGGCTGGAGGTTAGTATGTAGTCGATTGTGGATTGAATGTTAGAAAGGTGTCAAGAATAGACTAAATATCAGGAAGGAGACAATAATAGGATGAATTTTAATACCGCCTTTATTATAGGCCGAATGTAAGAAAGGAGTCGATTATAGACAGAGTGCCTGAAAGAAGAAAATAATAGACTGTCAGTAATGAGGCAATTAAACATTGACTGTCAGTATTGTGTAAATATTAGTCGGAATGTAAGTAGGAATTTAATAAAGATCAGGACCCTGAGTGTGTGTCTGTAGCCTTAGGTATCCAGCACGCAATGTTCATGCGAAATATTGTCATCTATGGCCTGCAACAATCTACAAAGATTCACTCATTATCTCACAAACAGCACAATTTTCGTGGGAAAAGTTAATGAACTAAAAAGTGTGGTTGGATTTTCTGTAAAGAATTAGAGTGAAACTCTTCTCATTCTAAGAAGAAATGAGGGGACCGCGGTGGCAAAAGTTTAAGGTGCTGTGCTACAAATTTATACAAATGGGGACCGCGGTAGCACAGTGGTTAAGGTGCTGTTCTACTTATGTATATATGTAGGGACCGCGGCGGCACAGAGGTTAAGGTGCTGTGCTACAAATGTATCTATATAGGGACCACGGTGGCACAGTGGTTAAGGGGCAGTGCTACTTATGTATATATGTAGGGACCGCGGTGGCACAGTGGTTAAAGTGCTGTGCTACAAATGTATATATATAGGAACCGCGGTGGCACAGTGGTTAAGGAGCTGTTATACAAAAGTACATACAGGGTGTCCTAGGAGGAATGTGCGAGACTTTGGGAGAGTGTTCCTTATGTTAAACTATAACGATATAACCCAAAACTCCTATATCCAAAGTTGAGAGGTTACGGAGATAATGGCCAGAGAAATTTGAAATTTTGACAGCTGTTACTCACTTATTGATTACCAAATACATATTGAAACTGGCAGGAATATGTGGTTTCTGTAATGTTAATAGTTGTACGTAACATCAAAGTCACTTGTGAGTGACATAAAGCCGTAAAATTGAACTACATAAACACTCGCAGGAGTGTGATAATTGTCCTTAGACTTCCAAGTACTTTACGCAGGCCACAGCTGATATTATCTTGTGACGTCAGAGCTAGCATGCGCGGACTGCAGAGTACAGAAGTGTTTCGGGTTACGCTTCGGTAAAACTAACTAAGATACAATACCTGGTTTAGAATACTTGTTCGAAGTGTCCTCCTCCAGTTACTATGCAGTTTTCCGCACGTATCAACAGGGACTCAGTAGCAGAAGAAATGTTGTGAGGATGGTTTCTTATGTGGCCTGCCGCTGCAGAAATACGATCGCGCAGTGCTGCCCTTGAATCGAACTTAATTTCGTAAACTAAGGTCTTCATGTGACCCAAGACGTAATAATCCAGAGGTGTAAGATCTTGCGATCTCGGTGGCCATGCAATGTGTCAACAACGACCTAACCAGCGGTTAGGGAAGGATTTATTTAAGAACTCCCTCACGCGCCGAGTATAATGTGGCGGAGCTCCATCATGTTGGAAGTACATTTGGCTCCTTATCATTAACGGGATGTCTTACAACAAACCTGGTAACTCATGCCTCAGGAAGGCTTCATATGTGTCCCGTGAAATTGTTGTCAAATACAAATGTCCGATCAATCTGTTACCAAGCACACCACACCACACATTCACAGAAAATCTCCTTTGAAAGGGGGTTACACATGTGGCATGTGGATTACGATGGGACCACGTATGTACATTTCGTAAATTATTTATGCCGTCCCGGGTAAAAGACGCCTCATCAGTGAATAAAATTAGGCTTAATAGTTCCTGATGTGCTGTGGCACAAATCCATACGTTGAACATAGTCGCCTGGTTCCAGATGTTGTACCCTTTGATCATTGTAAGGATACAAATTTCCTCATGTAAAGTTCGCCACACCTGTATACGTGATACGCCGATGCGAGAGGCCATTCTACGAGTGGAGAGATGCGGACTTCTCTGAACCATCTGAAGAATGTTCTCTCGTGTTAATCGTTTGTACCACCTCCCGTTCAGACTGCAAAGAAACACTTGGAAGAGAACCAGTATCACGCAATGTCCGGTGAATTCGCGTAAATACACTTCGAGACGGAATCCTTCGATCGGGAAAACGCCTTTGATATTCTTGAACAGCAGCACTTGCATTGTCATCACGAAATCCGTAAACAAAATGCATATCGCAATATTCCACGTGGGAAGAAACAAAAGGCATGTTTGCACTTCACAAATCACGAAATGACTGTAGCGCACACGCCAAGGTCACTGGATTAACATGTCGAGTTGATCGGGCAGGCGCATTGGACAAGTATGACGTCACGGACGGCGTACAGTATGTCGACACCTATGACGTCCACACTTTTCTCTGGCCATTATCTCCGTAACCGTTCTATTTTGGACATAGGTGTTTTGGGTTATATCGGAATAGTTTAACGTAAGGAACACCCTCCCGAAGTCTCGCACATTTCTCCTGCGACACCCTGTAAAGAGGTCAGCTTGGATTGACAGCTGAAGAGTCTTTCCTTTTTAGTTTTTTGTTAACAACACACCCGAATATTACCGAAATATATTATTGTTGATAATATAATGATTTTTTCCCCATCGAATTTTCAAGCCTTGTTGCATGTAAATAATATAACAGACAACGTTAGATACTTGCATCAATTCTTTCCCTCCAATTGCCAGTTATATTTTCAAATCTTCTAGCAGGTTTGCTTCAGCTTTCCTATCTAACATTTCATATCCATTTCACATTCCTTTCAAGCCACCACTCACAAGTGCCTTCTCACACCTCATTCTGTCTAATGTGTTCAACAAGGCTTTCATTATTACATTTGTGTTTCAAAAGAACGACGTTTTTGTTTTTGTCTGCCGTGTCTCGTATTAATTATTTAAACTTGTATCAGATTAAAAACTTTAAAACTTCACCTATTTCTGAAGCTATATCTCACTGGTACCGTGAAGTGTCGGCACGCAATGTGCACACACAAATCCAAAAGCAATTTGTGACAGAACTAATGTCCAATTGACTGCAAACAATTCAGTATAATATCGGAAATCCTTAAAGATTTGTAACTCTCACTGATATATTTGTTCCATTAACAGATCTTGTATAACGAAGGAAGAATTTGTATTTTACTGAGCGGAAGGCAACTGGAATTTTAATCTTTTGTGTCCAGTTCATAAAGTTGTCTTTTAACATTGCAACTAGTCCTAGCTTTCCCAATTTGGCTATACCTGTAACGGTTTCCAACTGAAATGTTGTGTGTATTTTCTATTTCTCCAGTTAGTTTCTCTTGCCCCATCTGTCCCATCGTCTTTCAGTTCACCTCCCTCCAACATTCACTCACCAGTAAATATCATGCAGCTGCTCAGTGTTCAATTTTTTTCATCCTCCTGCTACTCCATCTGTCTTCAGAACAAGAATCTCCCTCAGCCCCTGCTCTTACATATGATTTCCGTGTTCTTCGTTGGAGCACAAACTCAAACACATTCACAAACACAAACACATATACACACCATCGAACCCACGTAATTCTGTGAAAAAGGTATCGTTTATTCATATCCCACACCTCCTGTATGAAATTTGTGTCACTTGTTTTAACAGCTGTATACGATATGTCATTTATCAATTAATTAATAAGATAGAAACTTGTAATGTACGAACTTACGCACTGTGGGATATTTCGTCTTTTCAGGTATTGTTAATATTTTCGAAGACCTTCTAATAAAGAAATATAACAGTGGCAACTGTAAGTTGTGAAAATGTGTGTTTGTATGATTGTCTTTTCTTTTCAAACCATTTTCAAAAATGCGAAATGCCATATTTATCATGGTCATGCTTCCTTTCAATCCATTTGGATTAACTCGGATCGAATTTTCATAAAATATTATACTACAGATTTTTAATCACTCCAGAGAATTCAAAGTTCACTGAAATGTGACTATAATAATGAGTGCTTTACTTGAAGTTCGATATTCTTTTTGATCGGGTTTGGCTGAACGCAGTTTAGAATGAGAAAATTCTAACAATAATTTCTAGAGGGAATCAAAACCCGTTTTATTGCTTAGGGGAAAGTGGCCTCTTACGGGGAGGTTTCATAAGAAATGCTAATAAACTTAGACAAACGTCATAATTTTTTTCAAAACACAAACATAACGTTACTTTATTAATGTACAGACAGTTGACACATGAAAATCGTGAATGATGAAAAGATAAACGTGTGCAAATTTCGTTACCTTAAAATCTTCTTATTACCTAATAATGGCCTTTAGTACCCAAGGTTGCCGGTTCAAACCCGGCCGAAGCCGTCGGATTTTTAGGGCGAAAAAAGCCTCAGCACTTCTTTCTTCCGAGGGAAAGAAAAGCCGTTGGTCCCATGTCGCAGATTTGCGGCATCTAAAAGATCCCTAAATTCACGTGGAAGTTGGAATTCAGGCAAAATTACTAAAAGAAATCTTTCTCGCCCACAATTCCACTTTTCGCTGCTAGGATCTCTCGCTTCGTTGCGGAAATAGGCACCTGGCGGCTAAAGTGGGAACGTCTAAAGGTGGGGAAAGCAATGGCAAAATACCCCCAATAAATTGCGCAGGAAGCAGTGTGCCAGAGACATCATGATTGGGCTTTGGTTCCGGCCAAGCCCGTCCTACAAGGCTGAAGGCACACAAAATTTCCCAACTTGGGGAAGTGGAACGTTTACCCAGAATGCAAGAAAAATATTTACAGATTTAAAAAAAATACAAATAAAAAGAAGAACACAGCAGTGTTTATCCCTGACAAGACTCACAAACAGAATCTCCCTCCGTAAAAACACACAGTGTTTGCGTCCATTTGCAATATCTTGCACATTTTTTTCCCAATCTTATACAGTGTGTTCCTCAGAGAAGTGACCAGTACAGAACCCAAAATCAACGTCTTGATCCTCTTCATCTGTCGAATAGTCAACGAAATGTACAGATAGTTCTGTGTCCGAATCCGATGGATTGTCGTACGCAGTTGGAAAGCGGCGCACCACGGTCTTCCTTCTTTTTTAAGGACCAAGAAGAACATTTGACACAAGCCGATTGGCTGTGGATTTAGTGGCCTGTTTGATTTCCTTTTTCTGAGTTATCACAACAGAATTTATGTAAGATTAACTAGTTATTAAATTTATTGTTCCACGACGAGAATTTGGTTGCGTGTCCAGGTTTAGCAGAGAGCTGATATCTGAATCAATGGTGAGCCACAACAGAAGGTAAAGGTAAAGCAGTCCCATTACAGACCTGGACAGGCCCAGAGGTTTCCAGGAAATTAAGGTTCCCATTTTTCGTGACAAATGCACAGGGTCTTGGTAGGTTGTTATCCTTACGCTCCGGCCGCATTTACCCCCAGGAAATACCCCTGGCACTCATGTCTGTTAGAGACTGAGTCGCTCCCAAGGCTATAGTGCGATCGGAAGGATTTTATGACAATGAAAAATTTACTGACACCAGCTGGGATCGTACCAGCGATCTTCCGATTTGTAACACAGCACCTTAACCACTGTGCTACTGCAGTCCCCCGCCACAGCAGAAGTGGACGGCGAATTTTAGCAGAAATGAATGATGGCTTATCGCTGGTTTTCACCAAAGCAGGATGATTCAGAGGAACAGTTTCTGTGTCCTCTGAGGCTAGAGGGAAATCGTGTGATGTGAAGAAGTTCTTGTCACAACGAAGGGCTCCTGTCGCACGAAAGCTTTTAGCCGCTATATCGCCTTTTGCAGCTCACTTGTATGAATTGCTGAATTGTTCGCCAATTTTGTAGACGGTGAAGACTCCCCCGCCCTAGTTAATTCCAGACATTGGAACAGATTTGATAACTTTAGCAAAATCCCAAAATTTACTTTTTTGGTTTTTAAACTACAAAACGAACAAAATAAATATTTTATTTTTTATACTAGTGTAACTACAATTGGAATATTATTCTTTTTTAAGTGCAAATATCAGTTAGAGTAGAATACAGTTTATTTTCTTATTTGTGGTTGATTTTGTGTGGAACGTGTTGATTGGTTACTTTATTTGTCCCGCGGTCCTAACTACTAAACATTGTGCGTGTCAGAAACCTTCCCACTGGTGGCAGATTCTACCGACTTATTTAATATTATAACCAGTGCCAATACGCTGGCTACCTAATCCCCAGTGCCATATAGAAAGACGTTAGTAAAATCTAGCTATTTCAACCTAGGTCACTAGAAGCAGTGACACAGGTAGAACGAACAACCTCCCGTAAGGCACTGCACGATTATATCCTTGCAGTACATGACGTAACGAAATCAGTGAGCGTAGATTGTCGCTATATAGCGTGACATCGCATTACAAATCGCCAGCGATTTTAATCGCTGCTACTATTGTTGCAGCGATTAAAGTCGCTCGTGCGCAGCGCTAAGCACTTTGAACTGAAAAACTCTGCCGTCATTTTATTGCTGGAGTTGGGAGGGTCCTCACTTAAGTCTACCCTAGTAATTCGTCGTCTTTCCCTTCCTCATTGTGTCTCGCTGTAAGAGCAAGAAAATTGGATACATGTGTACAACACATGCGCACGGTACGTACACATACACACGTGTGTTCTGCACCTGGTGGTGCTCGTGTACTGATATTGAGCTCTCAGTGCAAATTACTGAACTGATACCGCATCTCAAACCGCACTGCAGTTACCGGTAAGGACTGTAGTATCAGCACACTGCAGCACATTATCACACACGGTGCACGGTACACCGAACACAATGTGCATGTGCACAGCAATCGAAAGAAAAATGGAAATGAAGAGGCACTCTACGTGTAACGTAATATGGTGGTGCGTTCACGTAATCAGTACTGCCTTGAAAAACAATAAATATTACATATTCTTAGTGCGTGAGTCACCTAAATTATCCACCACGCAAAGCGCGCTGTGGCCTGACTTGTTCAACATTATTTTCCACAGTATCATATAAACCGCACGATTGCGTGAAACATTTATTGAGCGGAATATATGTGTTTTTTTTTCTCAAAAAACGGTTCGAGACTTTTTCATTCCAAGAAGTTTTATCGAGACTTGATCAAAAATATTTATCGGTCTTCAAGTAAAGTGTTCAGTAGAGAAGCGAAGTCTAGTGAAGTGAAAAGTATAAATTGAGGTGAAAAGTTATTAACGTGGAGTGTAGCGAAGTGCAATAAAGTTAAGTTAAATGAACTAAGCAAAGTGAAGTGGAATGAGGTGAAGTGAAGTGCGGTAGATGGAAAGGGGGGGAGGACAAGTCTTTATGCAAAAGGTTTAAAGGAGTAGCAAGTGATGAGAAGTGAAAGACTGGGGTGAAGGCGTGATTGAATTACAGAATGTAAAAAACAATTGCAAGAAACTGTGCACAGTACTGTCTTGCTTGTGTGTTTTTACCTTTCGTACATGTTGTAAAATTCTAATTTTTCTCGTGTGTTTTGTTGGTAGTCTTAATTTGTCTTTTGTAATTGTTTTTGTTTGAACGTGTGTATTGTTTTTTTGTTCTTGTTTGTGGTGATATCTTATTTGTATTTGTTGTAATGTGTGGACATAGCTCTTTTTAATTTAGATGCCGGACTGTTGGCTAGAAGTCAGTATTCGGAAGGTCCTGCAACCGGCCATCTCGACGCAGGTTTTTCTTAGTTTCCCTGTGTCTATAAGCAAATGCTGTGATGGTTTCCAAGATTCCGAGTTATCACTCCATGCTTCTCATGTTGCCCTCCAGACTTAAATTTAGTATTAATCAATTTCATGTTTGGATTACATGTAAAATAACCACTGCCACCGGGTGATAAACCAAATGCAGTAAATAAATATTATTATTATATATTATTTTTCTTTGTCACTACTTAATGAACCTTGAATTCTCTCAACAGATTTTCAAAGAATTTCCTAATAGAAAATTAAAGTACTTTAAATTCCGCCCAGTGGGATTCTTGTTATTCCAAAAGAGTGACAGAAAAGCAAGGAAATTTTAAGGGCCAATAGGCAACTTACTTGTCTAAAACGTACATATTTTCCAGTAGAGTGAACTGCAAGTTGAGCTTCCTTACAGTGGGAATTCAAAGACTCTGCCATATTAAAGTGAAATAAAATCAATATCCCTTAACCGTACATATTTCCTAGTGCACTGAACTGATGATCTAGCTTACTTCTAGCTGGCGTGCAGTAACATTGTGTATCTGAGCACGACAGTTTCTTCAAATTGCAACTCAAAATCTATGTGCATTTCGTTCATTCATCACAGAGGCAAGAAGGTCTTCACTTTTGTTATATTAGAGGAAGAGGCAATTTGGGAGATCTAGGGCTAGATGTGATGTTACAGGCAACGTGATGAACTGGACATGAAGGATTGCAATTCCATTTGAATTCGACTAAGTAAAATAGAATTTATTCCTTCGCTATACAAGTTCTGCTAATGGAACAAACGTGTTAGAGAGGATTTTATTCTTTAAGCATCGGCAAATTTATACTGAATTTTATGAAGTCAATTGTACGTTACTTCTGTTCGGTGTGCTTTGAGACTTTCGCGTGCACATGAATGCTGACAGTTCACGTGACCACTGTGAGTTCGGTTCGAAATAGATATTGTGTTGACGGTTTTACAAGTTCAGTTATGCATAGTTAATATGTGACATGGCAGACAAAAGAGATCAAAGGGGCGATTATGAAACAGAGCTACAATACGGAAAGAATTATCCAACTCATTAGACAGAATGCGGAGTTAGAACTCAGTTGCTAATGGTGGGTTGTAAAAATGTGAAATTATTATGAAATATTAGTAGCGAAAGCTGTAGGAAGCTATTAGATTTTATAATTTAACTGGCAATTTGAAGCCAAATATTTATGTAAGAATCAGACGTTACTTGACACTTTATTTACATTCAAATAGGTCCGTAAATTAGACAGGAAGAACGTTACTTTAATATTATAAGTGTATACACAAGAGACAGAATTTTGGGGTTAATTTGTACATTAATATTATTTTCATTTTTGTCGCTAGACATTGCATCATTCTATGCAATAGGTTGGCGTCAGTTTGCTGTGTCACGGGGCTAGTAGTGATGTCATAGTCTTGGTATGGCAGAACTATCTAGAGCTGTACT
>Ga0123355_10008619_pt1 | contig 15409 bp, 5 predicted proteins | sample TergutEmb28metaG_3_FD_89872 | JGI IMG/M metagenome (GOLD analysis project Ga0123355, IMG submission 89872) | Embiratermes neotenicus P1 segment gut microbial communities from Petit-Saut dam, French Guiana - Emb289 P1 | ecosystem: Host-associated > Arthropoda: Insects > Digestive system > Gut ... | reverse complement strand
GCACTAGATGGAGCTGTGCGATCAGCATCACGCCCCGGCCTCTTTGTCGCCGGAGAAAGAACTCCGGTATGCTTTCAATTTTATTTTTAAATATTTTCAAAAAAATTCAAAATTCACCCCACAAAAAGAGGGTTTTTTTTTTTTTTTTTTTTTTTTTTTTTTTGCGCAGTGGCGACGACGCCCTGAAGGCGTCGAGAGGAAGCACAGTAGAGCTTCACTCATTTGTAACCTCGGCACTAGATGGAGCTGTGCGATCAGCATCACGCCCCGGCCGCTTTGTCGACGGAGAAAGAAATCCGGTATGCTTTCAATGTAAGGTTTCGTGGGCCTCAGAGCCAGACTGAACGTTCCTAGAGAAGACAGAGACTTCTTGCCTAAGTCAGTGATCGAAAACAGGATCTTTCATGCCGTAGTTTGTTACTATAGCATCTACGCTCACACACATACATACATATGCATACATATATGAATGCTTTATATACGAGCACATACACACACACACACATACCAGTACATACATACATTACAGGACATAAGAGTACATACATATATATATATATTTCTTTTTTTTTTTTTGTGGTGCTGCGGCCCAACGCGGGCCATGGCCTTCTCATTCTTGAAGTTTCTAGATCACACACAACGACCCACCACAGTCGGTACGACTCCTCTGGACGAGTTATCAGCTCGACGCAGAGTCCTGTACCTGACAAAACACAACACTCACAACAGAGAGATATCCATGCCCCCGGCGAAATTCGAACCAACGATCTCAGCAAGCGAGTGGCCGCAGACCTACACATTAGACCGCGTGGCTACTGGTACCAGCACATACATATATACATTACTTACGAGTACACACATACATATAAAAACTACATAGAATACATACATACATACACACATATACGTACATACTTACATACATAAATACATACACAAATATATACATACATTACGTTACATATGAGTAGATACATACGTACATACACACACATATACATACATATACGTACATACATACAAGGAAATATCTAATTGATTTTGAAATATGTCAGTCAAACACCGTTAAAATTTAGGTCTACTTCCATTCGGAATTCTCTTGCATCTGCTTACAAATATTGCACATAACATTTGTTAATCGGATAGAACCACGGCACGCTCCATAATCATGCTTATGAAAGTCGATATTAAAACGTATACTGAACGTCAAGATAGAGAGAACTGTAACGCAGAAACACGACTGGCGAGTGGGAGTTCGGATGGCGACAACAGCAGTGCGACAGACATTTGAATTTAATCGTGTGACGCAACGCCAACAACGCCATCAAAGTGACTGCATTATTAACGTAATTATCAGCGTTCATTTACATTAATTTTATTACATTATTTATAACTTCGCATTTATTCGTTACATTTCACTGTCATTGAAGTCCTTTTAGACCGGCGCCGGTGCCCACCCATCGCCATATCGAAAGCGTGAGGGGATCTCTTTCCCCTGGGGTAAAGCGATCGGGGCATGAAGCTGCCAATTAGCGTTGAGAGTAAGAATCACTGCAGCTATACCTCCACTCACTCCACATGCCTTCATGCCACGCATAGGAATGCATACTTTTACCACGCTGAAACTCAATACAAGTGAATCTTATGTTTATTGGACCGTGCAACATCTTGATAGTTGAATAAAGAGAGACCAACTTGATGTCACTTGTTTTATTATTTCTTTATTTAATGCTCAACATGTCTCCGATATTAATACATCCATCCTCAGGAGCTTGCGGCTTATTTGTTGAGTTATTTCATAGGTTGTACTGATCTGGTTCGATGTGTGTTGGTGTTACGTTGTGGTTTGGCTGAGGTGGTGTGGTATCCGTATGCAGGCTGAAGCACTACTGCCACAGCCTGCATACGGATACCACATCACCACAGCCAAACTACAACGTAACACCAACACACATCGAACCAGATCAGTACAACCTATGAAATAACTCAACAAATAAGCCGCAAGCTCCTGAGGATGAATGTATTAACATTGGAAACATGTTGAGTATTAAATAAAGAAATAATAAAGCAAGTGACATCAAGATGGTCTCTCTTTATTCAACTCAATACAAGTCTTTACAGCGCAACCAGAAAATTGAGTACACTCACGATCAACTTCCTGTATCTGAATGGTCCACTCTGCACAGCAGTACACGCACTACCACGGTTTATTTCTCATGGACCAACTTGTCTTATATGCAGAACACTGTAAAGTAATAATTCTTTCTTCTCGGATTGTAGCGTATATTTCAGAGGTAAATTTTCCGTTTCTTGTCGATCCCGGTAGCGGCGCAATCTAAAGCGTGCGTCTTCGACCCCTAGTTTGCTGTGATTGTGGGTTCAAATCCCGCCAGGGGCGTAGATGTCTGTTTCTTGTCAGTGTTGTGTGTTTTCAGGTAGAGGTCTTTGAATCGGGCTGATCCCTCGTACAGAGGAGTCCTACCGATTGTAGTGTGTCTGAGTGTGATCGTGAAGGCTCGATAATGAGGAGGCCTTGGCCTACTAGCCATGAAAAAAAAATTCCTTTTTAGGCGCCTGTATAGACATCGGAGTTGTGCAGAACGAATATATGCGTCCACTTCTGTACGTGGCCATGGCGGAAGGAACATTCATTTTGCCCAGCTCCCAGGACTCTTAAGCGAACGGGAAGGAGACATGTCAGTAGCAGTAAAAAGAAAAAAGCCCTGAAAACCTGCAGCATACGTTGACGACAGTTTAGAAACTAAACACAGCTTAATCTATTTCACACACTGTTTCCGGGCAAAACTTCCAAGACTGATCGCAAGTATCCCGAAATTCTGCGGCTACAGTTCCAATTTCAAAGTCCAATAGAAGGGGGAACAGGAAAAATATACTGAAGTCACAAACATGATCATCTAGCAACTCCTAGACAGTACAGAAGAGAGGAAAAAAACAAAGAAATAAGGGAGAGTTGACCGCTGACAGGAAGAAAACTTGTTACATTTTTTTTTTTCGTAAGACTCGCTGACTAGGAGTTGTTCTTGTGAACAATCCATCACCGCCATCCTTCAGCCTCTGTCCTGAGGGATAGTGAAGGAAAAAAGCAATTAAATATAACTGACTCAGACCAACGAATCCCACGCTCACGACTTTTGTTCATTAATCGAATGATTTCCGAGAGACGTGGCGGTATTGGTACCATGATAGTTGACACAGTGGCATGGATACTGAATGACTGCACAAATCATCTGTAGCCCCATTACATTTACGTAGTTGTAATCCAGTATGATTACCAGTACGGGGATATCTCACCTTAAAATAAACCAACAACAGTACCTTCCTTGTGCTTATAACATTACGCAAGTTTTCCTAACTTCACCTTAATAAGGATTCAGGCCTTGTGTGATATGACGCTTGGTTGTTGGATGAGCAGTTTACAAAGTTTCGAAGGCACCAAGTCCCTTCGAAAATCCGGTAGCCTTTCATCTAAAGCACAGCGTCGTATCACAAACGAGCTGAATCTTCATAAACAGAGCTGTGAGGAACTAAAAATCTTGCATTAGTTTGCAAACTACAGAATAAAACGTGTACATCTAAATTCATATATTCGTTTGTATCTACGATTTTAACCAGGTTGTTCACATGTATTTACAAACAGTATCGAAAGCAGAATGAATACTCTTAAAAACACCTGAGATTCTTCAACTAAACAATGCTTAAATATAAAATTACAAGTGTTGAGTCATTGTTTTGAAGCTGCCTAGAAAGAAGGAAATAAAAGACTACAAGCCTACCTGCTGTAACAGCCTAAGGCATCAGGTGTGTTGTTAACGATGAGTCATACTCGATAACGGCACAGCCTGCCTTAAATTTCTTCAGGGCAGAAGTTTTTAACAGAACAATCAGAAGTAAAAGTGGTCAGCACAAGAAACGCTGAAAATTCGCAGCACAGTCTCCACATACGAGCACTGAAGCGCACTAAATATTTCACCGACACAACTGGTGAGATGAACAAAAAACACAAATAGTATGACTAAAACTAAGCACTCCAACCACCATATCTGTACGTAATACCACGCTCCATGTTGAGACCCGTTCGACTTCCTATACGTCTAAAACCACACCACACGCAAACACTTAAAAATGGTTAAAATGAGACAGAAACCTGTAACCGGCCCGGTAAAACTTAACAACATGGCTGAAATGAAAGACAGACGAGTAACCGGCTGGAGAACAGTAGTGAATCGAAATACGTCACTTGATGCGTTCATGAAAGTAACGGCACAGGCTTCGGAGCGGTATCGGTCGACTTTTTCGCTACCTGGTGACAATGTTCGAAACTAGGTTCATCGTTCTCTTTGAATTCGTTTGCCTACTGTCACCGCGCAATAAAAAAAAGGGGGGGGGGGAAGAAATGGATTCGAATGCAGTGTTTTCGAAACAAAATACATGATGAGATTTTGAAGGTCTTATGGCAACGATTAATAAGATTACAGTCTAAGTAACGGTAATTTTATTCAAGGCTGTATGTAATTCCTAAACGTCGACACTGTATACCACACAATACGACCCCGCATCTGGAAGAATCGTAACATAACAAGACGGGCAATGTACGTATGGCGTAACATTGAGCCGCGTTCGTGCAAACATTTTTTGCAGTGGAAAAGCAATAACAATTACACATTCCGAATCTCTGTTTGCAGCCTTAGGTATCTAGCATGCAATGCACATGCGCCATATTATATTTTTACCTGTGGCCTGCCCGGCTGTACAATATTTTTCCACATTATCTCATAAACGGCACGATTTTTGAAAAGCAGTTATTGAACGTAAAATGTTTGTTTCGATTTCCTCGACAATTATGCCTGAAACATTTCTCATTCTAAGGACTGAGAGAGATATGACCACAAGTGCATATCGGTCTTCCTGTAAAGTACCCGTTATTTTTGTTAGGTTTTAAAGAAACTTGAATATTTTCGACAGAGTTTCAAAACACATCAAATTTCAAATTTCCATAAAGTACGTCCAGAGGGTACCGATTTTTTCCATGCGGAAGGACGGACGGAAGGACAAACATAATGAGGCTAATAGTCGCTTTTCGAAAATTTGCGAACGCGCCTAAAACAAATTTTATCACTTTATTCATCGGTGTTCTAACAACTTAACCAGAGTATCAAAAACAGAATATTAATCATCAGCTGAAAGAAAAAAGACTATACGTCCGCGCAACTGGTTATATAGGATTATGAGTTTCTACAAAAATGTTAATATAATGGCTTTCATACGTAGCTACGGATACAGATTCGGCAGAGTCTAGATAGTGGAATTTCCCGCAGACCACAGACGTTGTATACAGCTGATTAAGTTTGTAATCAAACGGACGGTCGGCATGGTCTCGATACACGCTACTGATAGACTAGACTAACGAATTTGAAAATATTAAATACTGACAAAAAAAATATAAGCTAAAAATATTTTATCTTCGGTCCACATCACCTGCTAGCAGCAGGTAAATATGCGAAACATAGCCCTTTGTCATCTGTTGCATATATACTTCTAAGGAAAGCGTTTCGTGGATGCATACAAGTCTGTCTGTGAGCGTTATGGCAGACAAGCCGCTCTGTACAGCGCTTCACAACGCGCCAATTTAAGCTTACACCGGTAATTCGAAAGGTGTTACTTTCACACACCACGTGTTTAAATTTTCTGCTCCGTGCAGTTAGAAAGTGTCTTGTGATTACAGTGGGGAATAACTTGAATCATTTCTATAATATTTTATTGAAAATATGGTTACGAATAACACTTTAGATCTCTTGGACTTACTTCACAATTAAGGTAAAGTGATCCCGTTACAGGGTCGGTGTGACCCAGAGGGTGAGTAGAGGTATAGCTCTACTCTTCCATGACCGCGGCACTAGAAGGGGGTGGGTGGTTAGCAGCACACCCCGGCCGCACTTTACCCTCGGGAAAGACCCGGTACCCATTTTACAGGAGGCTGGGTGGGCCCCAAGGCCGGTCTGGACGGGCGGAAAATCTCGTCCCCACTGGGATTCGATCCCGGACCGTCCAGCCCGTAGTCAATACTTAACAATTACGGATGTAAAATTATTACGAATAACTTTAAAACGGCTTACAAATAACGCCTCTTCCAATTAAAAAAACGGTTAGGGCAAGCAATTTTACTCCCACAGATATTTCTGCAGTCTGTGGCAGCTCCACATGTACTGTTCGGAAAGGCAAATCACAATTATCGCGAACTTGTAAATAACAAATTTTGGGAAATTAGGTGCCAAAGATTTATAAGCTTTAATAATGCTACGTCTGATTTCCTGTCCTAAGAAAGGGGATCACAATACTGTGTGTCACTGTGTGCGCGCCAGCATGCGTGTGTCTTTTCAATATGTGGAACCTTGACAGGCTTTCTCTAAATTTACTAGGGACGTTATACGTATTGGGTTCTCAAGTGATTTAAGGTAACAGAACATCATTTTTAGCAGCTGGTACAAAATATCTGTTAAAGCTGTAGAGTTCAATAACAGAAAACAGCAAACTGGTAACCTGAAGATTCATACTTGGCTCTAAATGCAGCAGCGATAACCGCTTAATAAAACTTGCGACCAGGATTACGAAATTTGGTACGAAGACAGATTACCAAGTACGTTCAAATTACGAACGAACAATTTACTTGTACATATATGAGAACGATGCAAAATTTACGGCAAGAAATTGCGTAAATGACAACTGCTTCACATGCTGTTACTACTACTACTACTACTACCAGGACCACCAACACCACCACTACTATACTACTACTACTACTACTACTACTACTACTACTACCAGGACCACCAACACCACCACTACTACTATACTACTACTACTACTACTACTACTACTACCACCACCACCACCACCACCACTACTATACTACTACTACTACTACTACTACTACTACTACCAGGACCACCACCACCACCACCACCACCACTACTACTATACTACTACTACTACTACTACCAGGACCACCACCACCACTACTACTATACTACTACTACTACTACTACCAGGACCACCACCACCACCACTACTACTATACTACTACTACTACTACTACTACTACTACTACTACTACTACTACCAGGACCACCACCACCACCACCACTACTACTAATAATAATAATTGCCTTAATATTCATAAATGCTAGACAGAAATGTGTGATCAGAAGGATTCTATCTAGTGACCACCTAAACAAGAATCAGTCTTTCTAGGTTACAAGATTAACCGAATTTATTGCCATGCTATAAGTGGTCATAGGCAAAACATATGCCTGCGAATAATACGACATATTTTTAGGCCTGGAAGTGTGCTCAGTAAGATAACAACCTTTGTTAAGGTCCAGTAGAAACGCCTTGTTCATTTATGAGCATACAAATGGACGGTAACTGCCCCCAGTTGCACCTACCAGCCTATACGACCTCGCAGGCAGTCTTCTCAACACACTCCTGTAGTGGAATAGTACTGCATACAAGGAAGTTTGCTTCTGTTTCCTACACCATTCCCCCCGTACAGCTGGCAGTAAACCCGTGCTTTGAGACCTCGTAAACCAATAAATTCCGTGTGTGAAAGTAAATTTACTCATAGGCATAAGAACGACGCCATGAATACTCACATGGTAAGTGGTTATAAGCTCCAGACATTCCACTTCTTGGCACTACGTGGAGTGAGTTTTCCAACTCTGATTGCCTTACTCCCAGGAAAATAAATTCTTGCGTTTTTGTATAGGAGACCATCTGCATAGCATACAAGGTGTGGACTTCAAGACCAGACGAATCTCCGGCCTTGACGGAATATCAGCCCTGCTCATGAGGCCCCCAGCGATATATTCAATTTCAAATGACCCAGCTGCAGACAGTGGCGCAGAACTGCATTGACCGTTTAAAATGCGTGCACTAAAACAGGTTGTAAATGTCTTTAGTACTTACTGAATTTACAAATTTGCTCGAAATGAGATCTAGAGTAGCCGAACTACAAAACACCGCATGCAGCTGATTCGTATCAACATTCACATATCTAAACCTGAACATTACCCCTAATACAAGAGATTGTTGTCTGCTAACTGAATTTTGGGGCACCATATATATATATATATATAAGAGGTAAAGTGATCCCGTTACAGGCCCGGTGTGGTCCAGAGGGTGGGTAGAGGTATAGCTCTACTCTTCCATGACCGAGGAACTAGAAGGGGGTGAGTGGTCAGCAGCACGCCCCGGCCGCACTTTACCCCCGGGAAAGATCCGGTACCCATTTTACAGGAGGCTGGGTGGGCCCCAGGGCCGGTCTGAACGGGCGGAAAATCTCGTCCCCACCGGGATTCGATCCCGGACCGTCCAGCCCGTAGTCCGTCGCTATAACGACTAAGCTACCCGACCCACATGTATATATATATATATAGGCTTATTGATTATCTGTAGCAAGTTCGAAAATAAACCACGGGTCTGAAGAGAGACTACCTACTGGCACATCCTCTTCTTCATAATTAAATACCTTGCGTTGCCATGGGCGAAAACGTAGTAGAGAAAACTGCCTACAGTACTTAATGTTGAAAATCTCTTTTAATACGGGTTATAAAGACCCAATTTCGAGGCGTGTCCTGAATATTAAACAGCGACACTTAATGTGCGTCCTTTATAAGCATAAGAGACTCCATAATACGTCATCAACAAAGCCAACCACTACGATTAGGTCCAAGCAGGCTGGTAATTCTCAATATCATGGCATCCTCAACTTCTCAAACTACCTTTGCAAGCAGTGACACTCAATACGCAAACCGGCTATTTCTGCCCCGAGAAAGTTCAGTAAAATCTTCGATTCCCATTTTATTTCCAACTATAATTATTACTTGCTTTTCGTCAACACAACTACCATTCGTCGTGTTGCCTAAACACTTTTATTTGTTTTCCGATACTTAATGTACATAACGGGCCATCTTATCTAAAGATTACTAATATCCACCAGTTGCACTCGGGGGACAAATCGGAAGGTCACAGGTTCGATCCCAGCTGGTGTCAGTGGATTTTTCATTGACATAAAATCCTTCCGATCGCATTATGGCCCTGGAGTTGACTCAGCCTCTAACAGAAATGAGTACCAGGAGCATTTCCTGGGGATAAAAAGCGGCCGGTGCGTAAGGCTGACAACCTACCACCATCCTGTGCCGTTGTCACGAAATCTGGGAGCCTTAACTTCCTGGAACCCTCTGGGCCACTCCAGGCCTGTAATGGGACTGCTTTACCTTTTTTTTTACCAGTTTCACCCACCTACTGGGCTCTTTTAAGACAGGAAAAGGAGAACCACGTAGAATGTTGTTCTGAAAACGCTGGTATAATAAACAAAAGCCCTTATTGCGATTTCTAACGCAATCGCCAGTTCTGGAGCATCGTATCTTGGTAACGGTATCAATAAGTCGAATATAAACACAGACACGAAGACTGACTCACCTCATCTCTCACTTTTCGTGGGTTCGTAGTCCGCTAATTCACGGGGTCGCCCCAAGAACGAAAATAAAAGAAAAGTCCCTGAAATGTCGATAAAATTTTCTAAGGTTCTAGAAGCTTCGTAATTTTCCAGGATTTGACAGAAAAAAAGAAAAAAGAAAGTGCCTTCCCATCACAATTTCTGTGTCAAGAAAAGAACCTCCGACCAGTAAGGGTGAAACAGTGGCAAAATAAATTTTAGAAGCGCGTAAAAAAGTAATCTAAAATGTTTTTCAATTTTCATCTCCATTATTTTGAGTTTAAATAACTAAAATCGGTTTAAGCGCAAAAAGGAACACAAAAAAACACTGTTATAAAGACAAACACTAAAAGAATACTAACATATTTTTTGGACCGCGGTCAATTGTTAGCGGGTTTTCGCTTTTCGCGAGAGGTGTCTTGGAATATAACCTCGCGATAAGCTAGGAATGAATGTACACAATTATTCTCTGGAGGCTGCCTGGCCTGCTGTAACCTCAATATATCCCAATCCATTCTTCAGTAAAAATAATTATCTATCCCGCCCTTAACCACGCACGTTTGTTAATTGGCCGCTTGCAGCCCTCCATACTGCAAACAGCGGAGGAGGCTCTCAGCACGTTCGTACTAATTGTTATAGACAGCAAAACGGTGGCTGCACTCAGGGCCTAGTAATCATTAGCTGCATACTGTATGGTTATTGGGAACGCAGTTACTTCCATTCAGCGGTAAACCGTGTGTGAACACTGAGATATCAGATTACACGCTCGCACAGGTCCGTGCCTACAGCAGTACTCATTCCAAACAGCTTTATTATCTGCGACGGAATTGGGGCTGTATCGAATTCACTGACAGGTGCTTTTAAAGACGTATTCATTACTGTTTCATCTTGCACGCGAAATTTTAAAGTGAAAAAAAACAATGATAAAACGTGACCAGATTTACCCGAAACATTCGTAGGCCTCCTATAAATTTCGGTATAATTCTTCTTCCGTCAATTTTGTGTAAATATTTGTATTGGAGCTGTTAACACTTTAGAAGTGAGAATGCAATATTAGAATGTAATAACTTTTTACCCTTTCTTCCCCTTTCGAACGTGTATATACTTGCAGGTAACAACGACGCAAAAGAACATTCTAAACACAGAGCACGTGTCCATACGGCAATATTATTACCAAGCAGGTCTGCCTCTGCACCCCAGCCCGTCAAGGGATGTGCCGGTTACTGTAGGTTCTGTAGCCCATCAGCGAGATGGGAAACACAGAAGTAATCAGAAATAAATTTCATCCGAAGTTATAAAAGTAATTTTAAGAACAGAAAGTAGAAGTTCTGTGGTCGAATAATCTTGGGTCGATACTCCGTCCGACAGTAGTATAACCATCCGATCCTACTTCTATATTAGAGGTATGCGCTCTTCTGGGAATCTACGCAGCGTACAGTGGTAATTCCATCCCGGCGTTTCGGGAAAACCGATCGGTCCCTTCTTCATGGGTCAAAAATTTCAATGGGAATCACGGCGGCAGCCTGATATTGCGCAATTCCATATTTCATTACATACTTCAGAAGTTCCAGAGCAGTCCATATCGTAATCCGTATAGAGACTAACCTGCGCGATGAACGATTCGGGGTAGGAATTCTGGCAGGGGAAAGAAATTTGTCTCGCCTCCAAAAAGTGAACACCGGTTCTGGGGCCAACACAGCCTCATATTCGATGGGTACGTGGTCCCTTACCGAGGGTAGGCCTAATGCAGCCGAGGCATGAAGTTAACCCCTCACCTCCACCGAATACTGAGGTCAAGGAGAAGTGGAACTATTAACGCTGCACACCTCATACGCGATCATGTCGTGGAAAGCGACAACTTGTACCAAGCAGCTCATTCGTTCAGAACCTTTCGCAAACGACTGAACGGGAGAGAAGGGAAACAAAATTAAAGGTTTAATTTTCGTCCTTTCTCCCTAGGGACAATTTTACGGCTTAAAACTCGGAGGAATCAGGGTACAGGATAAGCTCGAGCAGAAACGAAAATTAGAAATGTCGCCTCGACTTTTATTTCAAGCAACTGTTCACCACTTGGGAGAGAAACCCCGCAATCCCCCCCCCCAAAGCCACTCAGACTCTATGTGCTTTGTGAGAATAAAGTGAAGGGGGCTTGAGAGGAATAGCTATACGACGGCTTCCAAACGATTCCATTCAGAACGGACAATGTGTGTATAATCTAACATTGAGACGCTTTCGCGTAACCAGTGATGCCGTGGAAAAGCAATGCGTATTAAATATTTTGAGTGTATGTTTATAGCCTCCAGCATGATAAGTGCATGCGCCGTATTACATCGTCACTTGTGGCCTGTCCGACTTCATAACGTTTCCCTTCCCACGTTATTTCATAAATGGCACGATTTTGGGGGGAAAAAAAGAAGCTTATGAACATAAAATATGTGCTGTGATTTTCGCAATACTTCATGGCTTAAAAGAAGAATTTAGTGAGATAATATACCAAACTGTACATAGATCTACATGTAAAGTACGCGTTATTCGTGTCCGATTTTAATGAAACTTGAATTTTCTTAACAGTTTCGTAAAATATTCAAATATCAAATTTCATGAAAATCCGTCTACTGGGAGCCGACTTGTTCCATGCAGACGAACAGATAATTGGTTGGACACAGACAGAGCGAGAGAGAAAGAGAGACAGAGAGAGAGAGAGAGATAAACACAAAGACAGACGTGACGAAGCTAATTGTCGTTTTTCACAATTCTGCAAAAGCCTCTAAAAACTGGCATTCCTCTTTGTCAGTTACAAACGTGGTCATATTGCGGCTCCTGTGGGCTTCCTGCGTACCGATGTGTCTTTATTATCATGCATAGAGAGGTGCGAAGTTTTGGTAACGATATTTAACGCCACTGATACGAGAGTTACAATGATTTTGAGCAATTAAACAAACAAAAATCTAATGTAACCGTAAGGCCACCGTACTTCATAATCTAGTCACCGTAAGGTCACTGTATTTATAATCTAAAGTCACCGTAAGGTCACTGTACTTCATAATCTAAAGTCACCATAAGTTAACCGTACTTCATAATCTAAAGTCACCGTAAGGCCACTGTACTTCATAATCTAGTCACCGTAAGGTCACTGTACTTTATAATCTAAAGTCGCCGTAAGGTCACTGTACTTCATAATCTAAAGTCACCGTAAAGTCACTGTGCTTCATAATCTAAAGCCACTGAAAGGCCACTGTACTTCATAATCTAGAGTCAACGTAAGGTCACTGTACTTCATAATCTAAAGTCACCGTAAGGCCACTGTACTTCATAATCTAGTCACCGTAAGGCCACTGTACTTCATAATCTAAAGTCACCATAAGGTCACTGTACTTCATAATCTAAAGTCACCGTAAGGCCACTGTACTTCATAATCTAGTCACCGTAAGGACACTGTACTACATAATCTAAAGTCACCGTAAGGTCACTGTACTTCATAATCTAAAGTCACGGTAAAGTCACCGTACTTCATAATCTAAAGTCACAGTAAGGTCAGTTTTCTACATAATCTAGTCGCTCTAAGGCCACTGTACTTCATAATCTTTATGGATATTACTATTGACGATAAAGTATTCCGCTCTGTAACGTGATACAATTTCTAAATGTAGGTTCAGACTGCCCTACATCCTAATAACCATCCCACTGTAGCTGACGCATCTGTTACGAAGTTAAAAATTCTCATTGATTTACTTTTCTGGGTTCACCTGAGCAATGTACCAAGCAACGAGAGTGTCTCAATTACCTGAGACGTTTCTCGGGCTACAAATAAAGTTATAAAATGCGAGTCAATGTATGGCTGAGGGAGCAGCAGAAGTAAGCTGTAAACCAACACCAGTGCGAACACGTGCAATCTATAACTCTCGTAAGGTCTGTCTTCTGGGACACAACACCACGTAGACTGCATGTATATATATATATATATATATATATATATATATATGTAAATGTGGGAAAATACCGCAGTAATAAAAATTTCAAGGCAACCACCCCCAATAAAGATTATGATGGATAAAAACAACAAAAGAACGTGGGGTATTTCAACCAAGAGATTTTACACGTTAATTTAAATCCAGGATTGATTTGGCAAAAACAGATTCAACACGAAGACCCTTGTCACCGTCAAAATGAATATAAATTCAAGTAAGAAACTAGTGTCAGTCCACATTTGGAACACGGCTAAGTGTTGAGCTGAAAGTTGGACATTCGGGAAACAGATGAGAACTACCTTGAGAGTTTTGAAATGTGGTGCTGAAGAAGGATGGAGTAGATCAGTTTGACCGGTCGCATGAAGAACGAAGTTGTACACAGAGTCATGGAAAAGGGCAACATTGTCTGTACAGTAAAAAGAAGTAAGGTTAAATGGATTGGTCACATCTTGCGTAGGAACTGCCTTCTTAAACCTGTTATTGAAGAAAAGAAGAAGGGACAGTAACACGAGGAAGATTACGTAAGCAGCTACAGGATTAACTTAAGGTAATGCTACAATAAAGGAAGTGAAAAGAGGAAGCACTAGATCACACTCTGTGGAGAACTCGCTTTGGAAGAGGATTTAGACCTGTCGTAAGAGAGACTCTTAGTGTGCTTTTGTGTTTGTGTTTGTGTTTGTCTACACACTCGTATTATAAAGCTGTTTCAACTTGAACTCCCGAAACTGCATTTGATTATCTGTGGCAGACAAACACCTACTCGAAAATATATTGTTTGGGATTTTGTATTCTATAGGGATGAAGTCGCAGCTATGATAAAAGTAGCCGTTATGGGACTCGCGAAATACATAAACAAGGAACGTGACTCTGTGGCTCGTAATGTAGCAACAACGAGTGTGACACCAGTATTGCCCCTTACACGTACAGCAATGCACTGTGTACAGTCACACCGGCAGCGCTACAGGTATCTGTTTCTGTAAAATACAACATGCCTGTAGTGCACATCTGATAGCTTTCCATGTCAATTATCCCGCATAAATGTTACACTGCATTCAGAAGAGCGGAGGTCTTTATTTCGGCGCTCCTATATTGACTGCCTGCTTGGAATTACATTTAGGAACGGTGGAAAGTTTGCCTTTTTTGCAAAAACTTTTGAATATCAGTAACTTTTAAGCACTTTTGAATCCAGTACTCGTATTATTGGAGCTCTAAATTTGGAGGATTATCCTTTTCTGTGTGCGGGCGGTGTCCCTTGTTCCTTAGTTAACAGCAGATATCAGCTGCATACGAATTCATAACGAAACGGAAGAGTTCAAACGTATTTCAAAGCACCGTTCCGGTATTCCTTCAGAGTAGGAGGAATGCCACATGGGAAAGACTGACCTCGAGAATCTAAGGCTGTAGGTTCCGAGTTCGAAGTAGAAATGTTATCAATTCGAAGACTACGAACATGCCCGTGTAACGAATGCGTGTGTGTTACTGTCAATGCACGTAATTAGTGCTGCAGACCTGAAAGTATGATTTTCATGATGTGAAATATAACTTTTTTTTTGAAGGGAGCCATTCCGTTGTGTATCGTCAACTATTTAATGTATTAGTACCGTCAATACACAACATATGCAAAGACCAGGTGTATTAGTACAACTGGGGTATATCTGGCGACATGTTTCGGCCGTCAAACGGCCATCCTCAGGCCAACAAAGAATAGTATTGTTATGTTACAGTCAAATTATTTGTCGAATGGGATCCCATTGTTTACATTAAAACTTGAAACATTATGAACTTCTTGGTTATGATTAAAATATTTGAAAGTATAATAACATTTTTAAAATTACAAACGTTGTATGCGGGTCTCAGGGGGCTCACTGTATGACGGGGGGGGGGGGGGGTGGCTTCTGGGGTGTTGGGGGTTTTATTTTTTTTTTTT
>Ga0123355_10008617_pt1 | contig 15412 bp, 6 predicted proteins | sample TergutEmb28metaG_3_FD_89872 | JGI IMG/M metagenome (GOLD analysis project Ga0123355, IMG submission 89872) | Embiratermes neotenicus P1 segment gut microbial communities from Petit-Saut dam, French Guiana - Emb289 P1 | ecosystem: Host-associated > Arthropoda: Insects > Digestive system > Gut ... | reverse complement strand
AGGTGTTGTGGCAGCATATCATGTTGTGTGGGAATGTGTTGTGGAGCAGTGGCTAGGTGTGCATTGTGTGTGGGAATGTGTTGTGGAGCAGTGGCTAGGTGTGCGTCGTACGACGCACACCTATCCATTTCTCCACAACACAACATGATATGCTGCCACAACACCTCGTTTGCAAATACGAATTGAATTGTGAATACTGTAATATAACTTTAGCAAGGAACAAAGCTCCCTAATGTTGATCTGACAAGATCGAAACATGTCGGAGTGTTTTAAAGTGTTTTAAAAATATTTTATGTGAAATTAAATGTGCATTCGTTGGTTGATAAATTGAAGTGATTCTACGAAAATGCACGGTGCTACAATAAGATTTATAAACAAGGTGATTTACAGCACTTGTCATTTAGAAGGTCAGTATCTATTACTAAGTCCTGCAGCTGTGATTTTAGACCATCTCACAAGCCATAATCTGTCGTGTTTCTTAAAATTTCGATAGTGGAAAACCGCATTGAAGTCATTTATTTTATTGACTGTTTCCCAACTCTGTTATTGATTAATAAATTTGATAATTAATTAACAAACTGAATTAGGTCCTAATCAGTTATCATTCTTGACACGTGATGATGGAAGAAATGCGGAAAGTAGGTGATACCATTCCATGTAGTGGATACCTGTCACCACGGCATGGCGCGTCCTCAGGTTGCGGATAGAGGAACGGCCTCCGAGAAGGAGGGTAGGTGCGAATATATTGAATAAGCAGTTGCGGTCAGTCGACGAGGGGTGGTCCTCCAGCTTGGGGGTTGGGCGAAGTGCTACAACGCCTCCCTGTAAAAAAAACATTGTTAAGAAACTCTCAGATACGGGATGATTCCTCTGGAGACAAAATAATCCGTAGGTAAACTACTCCCCCATTCGGATCTCCGGGGGGCGGGGGGAGGGGGCGCGAGTGTTTCTAGGGGAAACATCGCGCAGCATACAAAGAGGGATGAAAATAGGTACGTGAAACATTAGGAGTCTTTATAGGGCAGGGTGTATGGACTGGATTGTGTTGGCCCAGGATATAGAGACAGGTGCCGGACGCTTGTGAGTGCGGTAATGAACTTTCGGGTTCCGTGAAATGCGGTGAATTTCTTGACTAGCTGCAAACCAGTTAGCTTGTCAAGAAGGACTCTGCACCATGGAGTAAGTAAGTAAGTAAGTAAGTAAGTAAGGTTATTCCATTTAGCTTACAAACTTCTATACTCAAGTACGTAGAATTATGTCAGATTTTGCATGCACATTTTTAACAGGAGTTTATTTTTCCATAGGCCAGGTAAATGAAACTCCCAGGTTCTTTTGAGAATGGTACGAAAAATTTGGCAATTTGAGATTTATTTATTATAGATTATTGATTTTCTAGTATTCATATAAAAGAAACTGTCACAATTTACCTAGGCCAGGTACCTTAAACACCACTCAGAAAGACCACACTTGTATAACCGTTTTGTTCGATATCTCATAATAATATTACACTTCGGTCCTAAAGTGATTTCCACACTAAATTCGCTAAATTTTGCCATTTCTTTTCCAAAGTATATTTCGGAAATTAACTTATGTTTTCCCCTTGAAAAGTACGAACTCTAATAGGAACATACTGTACAAAATGGGCAAACGATGGTTCAGTTGGTTGAGGCATTACACTAAAAGTCAGAAGGTCATGGTTTCGATTTCGGATGGGTAATTGGCATTGACATAATACTTCCAGGCGCAATATGGTCTTTCATTCGATTCAGCCTCTGTCAGAAATTAATCCCAGGGATATAGCGTGGAGGGTAATGTTTGCCGGTGCGTAAGGCTGATAAAATTAAACCTTCGTGGACTACTTTTATAGAACGTCTGGGAGCCTCAACTTCTTGGAGCCCTAAGTGAATCTCCAGGCCTGTAGTGGGATATTTTTAACATTAACTGTTACTACACAAGAAAATTGTTTTCCTTCATCATTGATCTCTTCTTCTTATTCATGTCGGGAGACAGAAATTTCCAAGGATACAGAGGCGAGCACTTTCAAAAATTGATAATTTTTATTACTAAACATATGTGTACATGTACAGTTGTCTGTAAGTGCCCTCACCATAAATAGATTTAATTTAATAGTATCTTATAAATTCATTTTACTTTCAATCCGATATCCTAGTTCCAAAGTTAGGAACGAACTGAGCCAAAATCACAATTCCCCATACACGACTTCATGGCTTGTGCAAGAAAGCCTCCGCTCTTCTTAAAATTTACCAGAAGTTTGCGTTTAATTTAGAATGCATTGCTATTTGTACCAACGAAACAATAATCATTATTTAACAGCTAATTCTGTAAGATAAACTTTCTTGATATTTTGTCGCCGGTGTGAATTTATGTGTTAACAATTTGTAGTGCTGTTTAAATAAACAAGTACCACAGTTTTCCAGTCGGAAGAATTGAGAAATAGAAGAGCTGAACAAAGGAGAAAATATAGTAAAATGGATAAAAGGACAAAGAGTAAGCTGGTTAGATCACCTAGAGGGAATGGAGAAGGATAGGATGCCAAAACAAATCTTCACTCAAGAACTGAAAGGGAAGAGAAGAAGGGGAAGACCCAGGAAAAGTTGGAAAGAGGAAGTAGAAAGATATATTCAAGTGCTGGGAGTGAGAAGATGGAGAGAGTTGGTGGCAGATAGGAAAAAATGGAAGGACATTGTTCGATGGGCCTAAGCCCGCAGTGAGCTGTAGTGCCAATGGAAGAAGAAGTTACCACAGTTTTCCGGTTACAGTTGTTCGCTTTATTTGAAACGTAATACAAGGAGCTGATACATGTGCTTAATTTACTTTCGATTATTTGGAATTCCTTTCTAGATTCGTGAGAGACAAATTCACAGTTAATTTAATAAGAATCTAATTAAATTTATAGTTTTACAAAAAATTCTCAAAAACATATTTAAAAAAATTAAGGATGAAATGATCTGCCATAAGTCACTAAATTGAAATTCGTTTTTGAGAATTCGTGGTGGCTACGTTGTAACTTTTTCCTTCGTAGCAGACATTTTCAGGGGAGGCGGAAAATCGTATCAACACGTTAAAACATATTGGTACTTGAAACTGTCAGAGTCAATATCGAAAGTTTGTCAAGCGTGGCCTTAATTACTTCAGTTGCACAGTATCGCGCGTACAACCTTAAGAATCTCCCGAAATATTTATCCCAGTGTATCCCGTTTTTCCTTCGAAATGAATTCCGCTGCTGGCTTAAGATTTTCCTGTGTACCTGAGCCCAATTTGCAATGTACGTTCTTATAATTGGTTGCCAAATCATACAGAATTATTGTGTCCGATTTCGAACCAAGCCTAATGACAGCCCGGCTACAAGGCCCATATTGCCAATATGCTTGTGTTTCCTGGTTTGTTTATTCGATAATTCTCAAATTAAAAGGAATAAACAAATTGCAAGTGAGTGAATAATAACACCAATTTTGGACAAATTACTGGAATACAAGAGAAGCTGGATACAACATGTAAATAGAATGCCTCGAAATAGATTACCCAGGGTAATGAAACAGTACCCCCCACCTGACAGAAGGAATCATGGTAGACTTTTGAAGAGACTTCTGGATACGTGAGACCGGAACGGGTCAACAAGTGGCCCAACTCCATGAAAGATATATGATGATTATGATGATGATTAAAAGAAAGCACATGCTGACTGCAATATATTCTCATATATATCTATATATAGTGGTAGATAAGAGTCATGGTAGCTCAGTCAGTATCGTGACAACGTCACGGGCTGGCTGACCTAGGAATCGAGATTTATGTCTCTCCAGGAACAAGAGATAATTCTGTTCTTCCAAGGGTCCAGAGTGTATCTGAGTTCAAGCCTTCTTTTTGGTGACATTGGATCAGATTTTCACAGAGGTAAAAGTGGCCAAGGTTTAACCTAACTACTCGGTTCCGCCTCGTGTTGAAGTTAGGAACGAATGGATCTATGCCTTCGCTCCATTCCATGTAACCTCATATCTTGCAGAGGGACAACATGTTATGTATATTGGGCCGTGCATCATTGTAATAGTTGAAGATTAAGAGACCAACTTGATGTCACAATTTATTAAGTGTTTATTCCACTCTTCTATGCTCAGCATGTTTCGGATATTAATACATCCATCGTCAGAAGCCTGCGACTTTTCTGTTGTATCACCACATTGGTCGTGTGTTCTTATTTCGACGTGTGTTGGAGTTTCGGTGTGGCTGGTAGGGGTGGTATCTGTGTGGTAGGCTTCAGCCTGCCACACAGATACCACCCCTTCTGACGATGGATGTATTAACACCCGAAACATGTTGAACATAGAAGAAGTAAAATAAAACTTAATAAATTGTGACATCAAGTAGGTGTTTTATCTTTCAACTAGGACAATATGTTCTTTCAATTAATTTTACCTTCACGTTTCAAGTGATTAAGGCTATCTGGACAAACACACAAACACACACATACACACAGAGAGAGAGAGAGAGATATGTGGCTATAAGGCTGTGAAGTAAATACAGGGCTATTCGAAATGATTGTCGGGGTTTTAACAACTTGTCACACACAATACACTTGAGATAGGAGTACATGTATTTTTTTTATTTAATAGAAAAACACTCCAAGTTTTTGTTACACACCTTACAGGTGCTCTATATGTGCACCCTTTGTGTTTCTACAAACATCAACACGATAACCGAGTTCGTTCCAAATTGTTTGTAGCATGTCAGCGGTGATGTTTTCAATGGAGGTTCTGATTCGTACCTTCAATTCCGGGATACTTGCAGCAAGAGGAGGAACATAAACCTGATCCTTGACGTAACCCCATAGAAAGAAACATGGGGTTGCACCTGGAGAACGAGGTGGCAAGTTGTTAAAACCCCGACAATCATTTCGAATAATCCTGTACATTAGTACCAAATAGGGCTATAAACGTCTAGTTCAGCAGGTCGAAATTCAATCACTGTAAGGAAAAAATTCAACTAGTCTCCATGCTGAAAATGGCAAAAAATTTACCAATTCTAGTGCAAGATATTTTAACACAAGTTGCAGATAATAAGTGTGTGTGAAGTGTGTGTTAAGTGTGTGTGAAGTATGACTTTTATTATTCAGTATTGCGTGTCCCGTAATTTTTAATAAGTCGTTTCCTATTGTACATTTTCCGTGCAACTATGTTATACACAAAATAATATGTAAATTTTAATAACAATTTTAGGCCAATTTTCTTTAGTATGGGCTGAGAACTATGCTGAAGCCTGCATACGGATACCACACCACCACAGTCATACCACAACGTAACTCCAACACACATCGAACCAGATCAATGTAACCCACGAAATAACTCAACACATAAGTCGCAAGCTCCTGAGGATGGATGTATTAACATCCGAAATACGTTGAGCATTATATAAAGAAATAATACAGCAAGTGACATCAAGCTGGTCTCTCTTTACTCAACTCCTGAATTGTCTTAGAAGAAGAGGATTCATCACATTTCAAATTCATTTCTTTTTATCTTTCGTATTCACTTTATCAACAAAATGTTTTTTTAATTTTCTTTTTAACGTTTTAATTTTGGTGTCTCTGTTTTTTTATTTTTATCATGTCCTCTTGATTCCTTTAACTGAATAGAACTCATTCTTGTTGAGAAACATTTCTTGTATCTCTAACTTACAGGATCTGTCAGTTACTTCTCTTATTTCAAAACAAAACCCAATATGACGGGAAACTGTAACTATACCCCCCCCCAAAAAAAACAGACTGCACAAAATACCCTTTCTCCGGTTGTTATTTGGTAGTACAATTGAAAATATTCGTTGTTTTGGCTCTGCTAGTTTGAATCCCGCGTATGATACAGGCAGCGTTATGTGTCGTATTATACATGCCTAATCATGTTTCGTCATCACATTATTTCTGTGAAGTACAGTAACAAAGCATCAGAGAGTCTGCCATCCGTTTGTAACTCATGTTCTACCTGTTTCCGGTTCTGTGCTGACCGTATTACAAAGGGCTGTGTGTTTATTTCTCCCCTCATCGCGAAATGTTAGAACACAAAAATCCATTTTTCATACAGTTCAGTTGGGAAAAGAAACAACGGCTTTGGTATGTTTTATATTCGTGTTAGTAAAAAAATGTAATGCCAATCATAATGGTCGCACCGTCTAAAGGCAGGTAGTGTCTTTGACCTCTCTAATACTTGGAGTGTGGGTTTGGTTCCCACTTTGGGTGTGGAAGTTCTGCTGCTTCTGTTCTCTACCGTCATTGTCCCGTGTAGGTCGAGGCATCCGGAAGGTTTTATCTCATGTCAAAGAGTCTTAGCGAATGTCTAATAATGTGGGCAACATAATGTACGTATAACATAATCCGGCATGCAATGCGCATCCGCAGTTATTATATAGTCAACTGTGGCCTATCTGACTATACCGTATTTCTCAACATTATCTCATAAACGACACGATTTTCGGGGGAAAAAATGCTGGTTTTGATTTTTTTTACAAATTTTGTCTGAGACATTTCTCTTTCCAAGAAACTGCAGGGAGGTATTGTCGAATATGTATATTGGCCTTCATGTAAATTTCTCGTTACTCTTGCCACATTTTAATAAAACTTTAAAACTCTCGACAGATTTTAGAAAAATTACTCGAATATCGTACTGCTTGTCCATTGAGAGTCGTGTTGTTTCGTTGGGACTGATGGAGGGACAGATGGACAAAACTGACGCAGCTAATAGCCTTGTTTACAGTCTTACAAAGGTGCCTAAAAATTCACAGACCCAGCGGATATTTCTCAATTGAAACATACCATAAGACCGAAATCTGAAGTTTAAAGATAAGAAGAAGAATCTTCACTAACATATTCCTTCGTAACTGACTTTCAGAATAGCTCTCCCCACCCAAAATAAGGCTTTGTGCGTACAACTGTCTACAAAACATTTACAGCACAGTAGAGAAACATTTTTATAGACTATAAACCTTTGTGAACAAATACAGACAATGATAATTTTTAAAATGTTCAGGTCTTCCCTGTCAGTTTGCTTGCTTTATTTACTTGCTTCAAACCACAGATGCATTAACTCTTTTCGCTACGTTATATACCATGTTTTCTGCACAAACCTGCTTGTTACATGCAAGATCACAGGCTAAAGTTACTGGTCTTCAGAGTGGGACGTTATGAATTCTGGCTGGTAAGAATTAATATTTCGAACTAATGTGCTGCCTCCTTCTTCTATCTAGGGTTTAAAAATTATTTCCTACATCGTAGACTTTTCTTGCTGTTACTGTGCACAATTTTGGACAACATTTGTTGCTGCAGCTGCTGAAGAGAAGCACTCTTGTATGATCAAATACACAATCATTACGGAAATCATTGCGTTACTGTTATTAGGTGCATACAGGACTTTGGTGGGAAGACCTGAGGAAAAGGGACCGCTTTCGATGGGGATACATAGACTGGATTGATGTGGGTCAGGATAGGGAGAGGCAGCGGGCGCTTGTGAAAACCGTAATAACACTTCAGGTTCCATATGATGCTGGGAATTTCTTGACTAGCTGAGAATTTGTTAGCTTCTCAAGAAGCACTCGATGGAGTTGATTTAGGTAACAGAATAATTTTGATCCAAAGAATTATACAAAACATACAAATACACTTCTAGGTAAAGTGATGACTTTCTGAGCGTGAAAGCAAGGTGCACGTATGATAAAAACCGTATCTTGACGTATTCAAGAATCCTCTGCCTTCCATGTTCATACCATTATTTTCGAAACGTTGGTACCTCCCTGAAGAATGATATAAATTACAATAGCACCGATAGTTGACAAGTCAATACTTCATTAACAGTATACGTCCTGCAGGATTAGAGGTGGGCCAACTTCACACTCAGTTACATCTTTATTATAAATGAATATTTAAACACCCATATTTTAATATGCGCATCTAAAGGTTTCATTAACGTATGCAATGTTTTAATTTTCAGTGTACGATAAGGTTTCAGTTCAGGGTGGAGAAATATGAATACAGTATAATGATAGGGTGTCAGTTCGTGTCCAGAGATCTCTATAACATGGCATACCTGGGTGGGGTTACGGATTTATATATCAAGGGGAGTTTTCATCCCATTGTTTTTTCTGATGTCGGACATATGCATTGTGTGTGTACAACCAAATAACAAAATGAGAGTCAGTTTTTCTTGACACCTTAGAGGCAGAAATGTTGACTCTCTGTTTATTGGGGCGTGAATTTTAAAGTCACTGTCAGTATCAAGATGCTTATATCAATGAACTTTGACATCCTCAACTAAAGATCAAAATATGTAGGCCTTATATTAAGAAAACCAATGTTTATTCAACCTCTGAAAATTACAATTTGTTTTATTATCAATACAGTGGTGCTTTCGGGTTATGTAAGTACAGTCGTTTTATAAAATCTTGTAGTTTTTTTAGGACGAAACCAACAGTAGAGCTGAAACACTGAAGATGGAAGCAGCTTAATCCTACGAAACTTTGGTATACAAGGACACGACTACATCGTATCATTTTCCAGGATATTAACAACTAAATTTTTATAAGCCATATTTTCATCCATTTCAAAATTTAGCATTTTAAAATTATGTGAACTTTATTTTAAAATGACAATTATTTTAACAAAGAACATGATACGGTGAATTAAATATATATTATGCGCATAAGTAAACCACTAAACGTCTAAGTAATTAACTATCAAACTCATTTTGTAGAGTTAAGGGTCGCTCATCAAGCCCAAACCTTCCCCTGCATTTTAAGGGAACCGCAACTTAATCGGTCTGCTCATAACAGCCCGCCACTGTAACCCAGTCTGCGCTTATGTACAATATACACAATACATCGCTGTTGAATTTTCGTTTTTGGTCTTTCATTCGAACCAGAAGCACCTAACACATATATTTCTCTTAATAACGAGAAATTAGTGTTGCCACTTTTAGGCCTTTTAGCAACGTGTGTCGTGGGCATTACTTTCTACATTTGTTTGGGATTGTCTGCCTCAGTCTTCAGAGATAAACCTAAAATCCCTGAAGATGGATACAACAAGTTTCGCTGAAGTTATGGTAAAAGATTGCACAGCTACACAATGGGAACACCCAGTAACGGGATCAATATTGACAGTGAGTTGTCACGAAAGTTTAAAGTAACTAAAAACAACGTTTTATTTAAGTTAAGTTTGCAAAATTTCCTTCCTGGAAGAATCTGACATCGCGTAATTTGGTAGAAATTTGTCGAAGCTTCTAAAAAAAATGATATTTCCCTCTTAACGATGTAAGATTCTTCTACCTTGAGGATGGAGTATGTACTTTCCTCCGAGAAGCCCCTAAAGTTCTGTCATAACTCAAGCCGTCATATACCTCAAGAATAAGCCTCAACCACCGCTATGAGAGGCTGAACTCCAATTCGTATGCTTACTTTGCTGTCAAAGCGCAGTCAAGCAGATTAAAATGAAAAACAAAGACCCAATTCCTACCATGATACAGGGGCCAAGGTCAAGCGGAAGCACACTACAAAATCCGTTACCCACTTGACAGTTAAACCCTAGTTACCTGCTAACATATCCTTTGTGTTACGCGATAAGGATTATCATTATCGTGTCCAATCCAGTTCACTTCCTAGCAACCTCAACAACTGAGCCTAATGCGCAGAAGGAAATGCCTGACCCCACTGTTTTCGGAATCTCTTATGTCCCGTCCGTCACATAAGCAGGATTACCTAATGATGAAGTTATATAAAACTATGCTTTCGCTTGTTGTTTTCATAAGGCTTTTGAGTGGTCGCTCCTCAAAACTTAAAGGGTTAAAGTGTCCTTTTTCGAAGAAAATTCGTATTTTTAATTAACAGACAGGAATAAGAGGAAAGACAATGAAGCATAACATGGATCATTATAATCTACATTCACATGTTCAGTCATGATTCGAATGATCAGGTCAGGAATATTTAATGTCAAAGTGTCAAGTAGTGTAAGAGGGGGATATGAAACATGCGTAAATGATTTTAGAGGAGAAGATGAAGACAAAATTTAACTTGGGAGGTGCCAGAGAAGATAGAATTTTATTAAATGGACAGTTCACTTCTTGTGAGATGTGACGCGGTGCTCTTGAACGTGTGTTTTCTGATGTGTCGAAAGATCTACCCCTTAACATTCAGTGTAAAGAAGTCCAAAAATATTAAATTTCTCTTGGACTATACGAATATAAAGGTCGAAAAGCTATCATCATCTGTATCATTATCCTTTATGCATTAGGCTTTAATGTACTTGTTTCGGCTTCGCTTAATAGTCTCTTCAAACGCCTTCCAAGTCGTCTTCATCCTGTTGGTCTATAATTCAGGCCGTAGTTCGTCGTCAAGTTTTCCGGTTGTCTGTACATTGAGGCTTGAAAGTAATGTTTAATTCCCGAGAGCGGGTTGCTAGCCTGCGGCTTGGCTGTCCTGTGGTGGGGTTGCCACCTTTTAGCCTCTGGATAGGCGCGTTCTGCAGTATTTCTTGTGCTGACGATGGAACAGTTATACAGCTGTGACTGGGTATGATCCTTCAAAACAGACACACACAAGTCCCAAGCTGCAAAAATCATATCCTAGGAGAATTAAATTTCGACAGTACTATCTGAGAATCTCAAATTTGCAATATTATATAGAATTGCAACGAAAATTGTATTAATGTGTGGACTTGATATGGCACACTCAGCATGACAGAGAGACGGGTTTCTGCAAACACGCCACTTAATTATGACAATTCAAACCAACAAATGCACTCAATTTTATAAAAATTACAATAATATAAAAAACACCAACTTCTGCATATTTCGGGCCTTAGCGGTCCGCCATCAGGGAGTCTACAACCTTCCTTTGATATTAATGAGCGATAAACTTGTCTTGCCTGTCAGGCATTGACGAATTCCGTGCATTATTATTTAATTATTAAAATTCAAGTCAACAACAGGTTATGGGACAAGAAAGCCCGAAAAATGTAGGAGTTGGTAATTTGTAATATTACCCTAATTTTAATAAAATATATGAATTTTTTGGTTTTAATTGTCGTAATTGAATTGTAATGCAAGACTGTAAAATACGCTACTTTCATTTTTTGGTTGCTCACTTCGTGACTCACTGCGGAAGATGAAGGAAGGAGTAGGAGGAGCTGTTCGGCTATGATTGAATTTTGTTTGCAAAGTTACAATTAGTAGCAGCAAACACACAGTTGCTACCACAGTTTTTAACACCTTAGTAAACCGTATTTCCATTACTGATGTTCTAAAAGTCTTTATTTTGTTACTTCTGTTTGTGTTAATAATATAGTCCTTATCACAGTCATCAGATCTATTTTTATATTTACTGCTATTTAAACGATTACTGATTTCCGTAACTGCGAGAGTGCCTTTCTCACCTCTCAGTTTTGGTGTGTCCGCGGTAAAAAAAAGAAAGAAAAGAAAAAGAAAATCACTATATGGCTGCGGCCCCCAACGACATGGCTTTTATATCATATTTCATAATACTCTGTCCAGCGGTCTTCAACTGAAACACGCTAACGTCCAAACAAAAGGAAACTCACGATCTTCTACATGCTTGTCCTTACATTTCATGCGCGTTTTCAAATATGGAATATTACGGGACATACGAGTTTAATCTTTATTCTACTGTCTCATCTCCATCTATAGTGTCTTTCAGGAAAAGAGTTGAGTAAGTCTGCATAGCTCTGCGGCAAAATACAGTTGAATGTTGGGATAATTTGTGGGACCGATTGGTGCAGGTTATTCATTGCTTTCCACGTCAATTTGTAAGGGGTTCCGGACTGCTTAGAGAGATCACAAATTAAATGCCTGCCAGTATAACTAGAAACACAAGTCTTAAAACATACAAGGCAAACTTACGATTAGTTTTCGGTAACACTACTTACTACATATTTCTTAGTGCATTAGTTCTTAGTTTATTTAACAAAGCAATCTCAAGTGTACATGACATTTATTGCTGAATTGCTGTATGATTTAATAATATTCAGATTTCTATGGATTTTTGTCCAGATTACTCTGCATGTAAATTGAATACATGTAACTCTATAGGGTCTATAATACGATGTATTTACATCGTCAAAGTATTCTTCGGCCTCTCTAGATTTGCCCCACTCATAAACGGCAAGATATTAGCATAAACATGGAGAAATGTTAAGCACAGTATCTGCTATTTTGTCTGCTTGTAAGTACATTTTTATTTAGAAGGCAGGTTTTAGTCACACTCCACAAAATGAAATTTCGCGCAAGTCCTTCCATCGGGAGATAAGTTTTTCCATGCGCACACCTCAATCAGAAGAGTAGATGGAGCGAGATAGAAATCTCTATTTGCTGTGATTTGCCGTAGACCTTCAAAACGGAATGAGAAAAGTAAGAAAAGGAAGAAGCACTGAAATATTTTACACTTTTATTACAAGGGTTAAAAAATAAGTTAAATTACTGACCCAAATTTCCTCTTGAATATGTAGTACGTAGTCAGCCCACCAAGAAATTCCATGTTTTGTGAAACCTTATAGCTTATTCTAGCAAACAGAGCCGTACGTGACTTTCTTACAGGATTCACTCTGCTTCTCTTTATTATTATTTTCACACATGCATCTAGAAAGCGACTCGCTACGGGCTGAACAGTCCGGGGATCGAAACCCGATTGAGGCGAGATTTTCTGTGGCCGTCCAGAACGGCCCCGAGGCCCACCCAGCCTCCTATACAATTGGTGCCGGATATTTCCTGGCGATAAAGCGGCCGGGGTGTTGTGCTAACCACGCACCACTTTCTAGAGCCAAGATTACAAATGGTTTGTATCTATACGCCACTTTTCTTCTGTGCCTTCCCGGGCTCTTCATGGTGAGACCTTGTACACAGGAACCGGAATAACCTGAGTGTATAGTAATTAAAAGAGGGCACGCTGTGGCGCATTTGACTGAGGAACTGCGCTACAAGTAGGAAGGTCGGGGGCTCGATTCCAGACGGCTTGCTCACTGACTTAACTTTTCCGGCTGCATAGTGAAATACCTCGTGGGAGGTAATGGTGGCCGCTGCGTAGGGCTGACAAAACTGCCATTTTAGCATGCCAGTTGTCTAGAAATTCTGTAAGGCTCAGCCTTCTGGAGCCTTCAGGGTCTGTCCAGACCTATACAGGGATTGGCACAGTAATAAACCTATGGGCTGGACGATACGAGTTTCAATTCCCGACAAAGGCAAAAATTTGTCTTTTATTCCAGATCGTCCAGATCAGCCATGTTGGTCGACACTGCTTCCTATTGTACAAGTACCGAGGGGTCTTTCCTAGGAATAAGGCGGCCGGAGCGTGTAAATAACCACTCACTTTCACCCAGTGTCTTTGTTAGAATTTCGTGGAGCTACCTTCTCATCTCCACGCCCTCATGTGGTTGAAAGATATTACTTTGCCTTCACGTTTATAAATCTCCTAAGGATTTCAGACTGAAATATTTATACCTATTGCTCTTTTTCCACTTTCATCATAGGCATATGACTAATCTCCTACTCAGTTTAAGCACTCCGAAGAACATTATTATAAACTGTGCAGTTCCTAATCATGTGGTTTACTCCATCCATCCTTTAGTCACTCTCTTGTGTTCGGAGTTTTGCTATCATACAACGCATTCTCAACCTAAATACGGATTATCAACCAAGAAACTTAACTGACGGAGACCCCTCGAAGTGGGCCTAGTTAAGAGTTGATTTGCCATTCAATATATCCTCCATATTTTGTGCAAACAGAAAACTTACTGTCCTGTTCATAACACGCGGCTACTAGCAAAGCAAAGCAGTCCCTGTACGGACCTGGATAGACCCTCAGGAGTTGCACATTTCGAGGCTCCGAGATTTTAAGACACTCGGCACAGGAAGATGGTAAATTTTCCAAATTTACGCACCGGCTGCCTTTACCCCCAGGACATATTCCTGGTACTCATTTCTGTTAGAAGCTGAGTCGACCTCAGGGACATAGCGTGGCCGGAAAGATTAGGCCAATGAAAAATTTCTATGATACCAACGGCAATCGAGCCCGAATCAACTGCGCCACCGCGTGCCCCAACTGACTACTACTCAGCTAAATGTCTCGTACCTGTTAGTTAGCTTAAAATCTCTCACATTCCAACATTCTTACGTTTAAATTATATGCAACTGAAACATTCTAAAGACTTAAAAAAAATAATTTAAAGCTATTCAAATAATTTAAAACATGGGAAAGAATGTTCTTCTCCTCCGAAGCGTAAATATACATCTGGGGCTCACACGGCTTCTTATTCAACAAGTACAAGTATTCTTGCCCGGAAGCAAAGCGATCGGAGAGTGAAATTAACTGCCCTCCACTAGCCAGAACCAAGGTTAAGAACGAGTGGAGCTAATCCTCTGCTCCCCAATACGCCTTGGCGGAGTGGACAAAGAAAACTGTACCTTTATTTTACCCATTTGTACCACATATCCTTACCAGCTTCCTCCCTCCATTTGATCTTTCTAATGATACTGTCTTAGCAGTACTAATGATGAAAGTCCTCATTAAGGAACGTTAATCAGTCCTTCTGTTACTTCATCTTAGATGCAAATAATGTCCTCAGGCACATGTTCGTAGACACCTCATATTATTTTATTTAATACAACACAACCATAGAATAGACACTTACTGAACAATGTTATTTACATTGTTGTCCCTAATATCCTCTGCCGTTCCGAAATCATTGTCAGAGGAATCCACAATAATGCCACAGAACAGTTAGATATAGATTGTTATCAGCTGTAATAAACATTTTCTTGACGATGATTATAGAATGTTAGAAACACATCGGGAAAAACGTAAATAATACGGTTATTTTTGATCAATTAATGTTATGTAATTGTGTTAGGAAATCGTAAACTGCTAAATTTGGAGTTTAGTTTTATGGTGATGAAACTTGGACTTTGGAAACGAGATCATTAGTAAATGTAAAGTAATGGAATGCGGTGCTGGAGAAAGAGGGAGAAGATTGTTAGACAGGTCGTATGAGTTTTAAGAAGTACTACAACGGGTCAAGGAAGGCAGAGACATCCTACAAACAATAAAAGGCAGGAAGTCTATGTGGACTGGTCACATTTTGTGTAGGAAATTCCTTCTAAAACACGGTATTGGAGGAAAGATAGAAGTGATGGAAAGACAAGGAAGAAGACGTAAGCAGATACTGAATGAATTTAAGTAAAAGAGAGAGTACTGGAAATTGAAAGAGGAAGTATAATAATAATAATAATAATATTTACTGCAATTGGGTTGTTACCCGGTGGCAGTGGTTATTTTACATGCAAACAAAACATGAAATTGGTTACTACTAAATTTAAGTCGGGAGGGCTACATGAGAAGCATGTAGTGGCAACTT
>Ga0123355_10008616_pt1 | contig 15413 bp, 6 predicted proteins | sample TergutEmb28metaG_3_FD_89872 | JGI IMG/M metagenome (GOLD analysis project Ga0123355, IMG submission 89872) | Embiratermes neotenicus P1 segment gut microbial communities from Petit-Saut dam, French Guiana - Emb289 P1 | ecosystem: Host-associated > Arthropoda: Insects > Digestive system > Gut ... | reverse complement strand
CTTCTCCCCTGTCAAGAGATTAATTGAAAAAATATTCCTGCAACGCAAGGTCCGTGCTTACAGCGGCCCCATCATCGCTGCAGCTATTACAAGTGATACGGTGCTGAGTGCAATAAGCATGAGGATAGAGCGAGCAATTTTCTCATTTGTCCCAAGCCCTAACAGTATCCAGTTGTTCTCATCAACTTCGGCTATCTCTTTTTCTTGAGGAAGCCACTTCTTTCGCAATTGTACGCCCCCCAACAGAGCGAATAAAGGAAGCACGTAAGATAGCGTCACCACCAATCCAAAAATTTGAGATTGTGCACCATTAGACAGTGATGCATCAGCCACAAAGCTCAAAACAGGATTTATTGTCTCAGTGTAAAAGATAAAGAATTGCCTAATCTCGACACCAAAACTTTGGATTGCATCGGCAGATGAATTGATGTGAGTAAGCCAACTATGAATAACAATGCTAAGTAGAAATACAACAGATGGCAGCAAAACAGACAGCAACAAATTTCTCTCTGTCTGCCTAAGTCCCAAAAAACCGAATCCTAAGCAAATGGGTATCATCACCATGCAGAAAAACAATGCGTATAACAAATTGTTAGCATGCGCTGAAATCGCTAGTACAGGCTTTATGAAATGCGCAAAGGCAATTGCTATTCCCCAGTAAACAGCTAGCGACATTAGATTGTTCATAATTAACAAGCTATTTTCGTGTGCCTTTGGTGAAGAAGTGGATTCTTTTAAGTCGCGCTCAACGTTGCGCCTTATCGATTCCTTATCTTCTGCCGTCAGTCTCATTTCCACACCCAAGTCTTTCAAATCATCATCATGTGGTTACTCTACAAGCAAGAGTACGCTGCGGTGAAATCCGCGGATGGACATTATATCTTATACTTATAGTAATGAACGAAAATGACCTCATACTTAATCGCTATCGCGTTTTAGAAAAGCTAGGAACTGGTGGCTTTGGCAGCGTTTATCGTGCCTTTGATGAACGCATTGCTAGACGTGTGGCAATCAAAGTTTTACCTCTGCTAACAACAAGCGGAAAAGATGCGTCTAAGGCAACAACCAAAAAACTCAATGAAGCAGCGCTGATTGGTCTTGAAGAGGCGCGTACGGCAGCAATGCTATCTCACCCAAATATTGTTTCCCTTGGTATATTATTTTCATCCGTACAAGAAAAAATTATGCTACGATGAAATCCGTGAACGAATATCATCATTCCTCACTCATAATTGAGTGTACATCCACTCGCACGCTTGGGTGCGGCAAATCTGTCACAAGCAAAATGTTTCCTAAGTTGCTACAATTTCCATCTAGCTGAAACCAAAAAATTTCTCTGAGACTATCGTCACGTCTGCTTCTATAAAGCCCTTCCGCAATTGCAAAATTTAAGATAGAATCCTCACTCAAATACACCCTTCCTAATATGTTTTCCACAAAATAGGGCGAAGGGAATTCATCTTCAATACAAAATTGAATCGCATCGCCAGGACCTTCACAAAAAACATAAACTATACCCTGTATTACTCTTATGTCAATTATCTCAAGGTTTGTAAAGTCCACATCTCCAAGCAATCTAGACAAATCACTCTTGGTGGAGATTCGACTAGCATCTCTAATGTCCCCTGAAACAGCAATATCTCTATTCGAAACAAGAAAAATAAATACAATTATTGCAAGTGCAACAATTCCTAAAAAAATTAAAACTTTACCTTGGGTCATATTTTGCACTCTATCTCCCCACTCTACTCAACAAAACATCAACTGAAGGATATCGCATTCCAACATTCCTAATGCGATTTCCATTCCTATCCCACAATTGAAGTCCTCGGGGAGCTCTTGCAATTGATCTGCCATGAGAATTTATCACCTGTGTTGCATTATTTCTAAACCCGCCGTTTCTTCCTCCCGCGTGCACCTCTCCTCTTGTTCCGCGAAGTCTCCTGTGCAATCCGTCAGCTGCAACTATTTGCCCAACGTTATGACTTGTTGCAAACTGTCTAGCTAAATTATTCCGAACATCGTTGTGCCCACCGTTACAAGTGAGTAACAGCAATGTATTAATTCCTCGCCGTTGCAAGCCTGAAGCTGCAATTCCGCCTTGAAGTCGAGTAGGTGAACTATGATAATTTACTACCACAATAGGATTGCCTCTATTATTACCCCTTATGCTCTCCCACATCCTTCTAAATGCAGAAGCATTTCTTACATCATGTCGAGAAACAATAAACCTATTCTGCAATCGATTAACGTTTCTTCTTGCGTGATTTCTTTGATGCTTGCCATGAATGTAAAATATCCTTCTTCGCGAGCTATATCCTGTAGGATCTACCTTGTTAATAGGGTCGCCCTCAACATATCCATACAGGCTCAAAATAGCTCTCAAATCTCCATCATTTCTCGCTACATCCATAGTCAAGAAACGAATGTGTCAAGAGAACCTGATACATGCATATGACAACGAAAACCTCTAACGAGTAAGATGTGTCAAGTGATATGTCCCCTTGACACACTTGGCACACGCCCCTTGACACAAAAGAACATCAGTCTTTATCTGGAGACAAGCAAGAACAAATCGCGCAATTCCTGATCTTCTGCAACCCTAAGCAGGGTTGGGCTAAAATCATATTCTGGAGGAGTATTCCCAGTGAAAGGCCAGAATAATCCTCCATGTGAAACCATCTCATACGTTACTCCTATAACTCCACTGCTAGTATCTGCAAGAAGTACCATTATCTCGCCATCATTTATCATCATCGGTCGAAAACCGTAAATGCTTATTCCTTTTGCTGTGCAATGATTTTCAATGAGCGTTACTGCTGACATATAATCCTCAAAAAACCCACCACCAAGATATAATGAACTTGTCGCAGAAAAGGCGTTTTCGGAAATACGCCTCATGAAGACAACTCCCTTCAGTGCACCATCTTCATCCCGCAAGTAAAGGTGATATTTTGCCACATCGCCCCTTGTCCCCCACTCAAAAATGGAATCTTTATCATTTTTTTGAAAGTTAAACACAGAGATGTAATTTTCAAGTGGTGCCTCGTAGCCAAAGATAGCATCTCCCACCCTAACGGTGTAGTCTTCGTCAATAATTAAAATATCATTAGCACTAATTGGGTGGCTAAGACTTGGTCTAGAAAGCAAGTGAAGTGTTACACTGCTTGCGATTGCAATAACTGCTATCAAGCACAATACAAAAACAATCCGCATATTCAATTTAGTCCCTCTCACCTTCTTCTTATATTAGTTATTGTCTGTGTCCAAACTCCCCTTGATCTAGTATTGTCTGGAGTATTAAATGCATGAGTTCTAAAACGGCTAATTCGTACTCGACTCTCTATACGTCCACGGCCAGCTGGCGCTGGATTATTAATAAGTAGGTAATTTCTATTGTTGTGCCGCTGAAATCCAACAATCACAACCCAATGTCCACCACCACTCCACCAGCTAATCCCAGCTATCATTGGTCTTGCACGAATGATGTGCCTTCTAACTGAACCCCAACTCCGTTGACCGTTTACCCGACCTGCCCTCATACTGTGATTCCTTATTCCCCTTGTGAGCTGCCACAAATTAGTACCCCTATCCTCTCTTGCACAATTTCTTCGCGCTTGTAATTGTATGTTCCTTTGCGAAACAGTTCGATTTCGTGCATACTTTATGACCATTTGAGCAGCACCCGGTCCGCACCACATGGGTGTTTGCTGCCCAAATAGCGGAACACTCAAACTTCTTAAAGAAGTGTATCCGCTAGGATCTACCTTATTTATTGGGTCGCCCTCAGTGTAGCCATACAGGCTCAAAGTAGCTCTTAAATCTCCACCATTACGTGCTACATCCATAGTCAAGAACCTAGCATCTGCCGGATTGTAGAACCTAGCATTTAGATAGTACAATCCTGTACTCTCGTCCCAGACACCTCCAGTGTATGCGATCTCGATAAGCTCATAGGTATCTGCAAGTCTTGTAGTCTCTCCAAAATCAGTGTATCTAAAGCCTGTTAGGAAATTAGCATTGCTGCCTAGCACTGTAGTTGTGGATTGTCTGATATCAGTAGTAAAGTTAGATACAGGATTTCCATCATTTCTGTAGTGCATCATTGCAGTGAGAGCGCCAGCAGGATCTTTTAAGTGGAAGTTAATAGGACTGCCTTGCTCGTCTGTTGTAAAGAGCACTGAGCCATCTTGGTAAACATAGTTAACTCTTTGGCCAAACTCATACTTTGCAATACGTTGTCCGTCTCCTCTATATGCATTTGCATTTATAGTGGCTAGATTATTTCTATCTGGACCAGTACGTACTCTTGTTAAGCGGTTGTCAACGTTATAGTCAAATTCTCTTACGAAGTTAGGCCCCTCTTCTCTGATTTGGTTTCCGTTTGCACAATAGAAATATCTAACTACACCTTCACTGGTGTGCTTGTGAGTAAGCTGGTTAAGCCCGTTAAAGTCAGACCATTCAATGTCGCCATTATCATTTACAAATCTTCTATTACCTGCTCTGTCCCAGCCATACTCAACAACACCATTTACTGTTGATTCTGACCTTGTGAGTCTACCTACTGCATCAAAGGTGTAGGTGCGCAGTTCATCGTGAAAATCTGTACCATCAATATCTAATATATGGCGCTCACTTATGATGTTGTGATTCTTGTCAAAAGTATAAGTAAAGGATTCAAAAACAGAACCTGTACTTGTATTAATCCCCGTAAGCTCAGCTATAGGACCTTGAACTACATTGACATTACTTTCATAGAGAGCATAGCTTATGTTTATTACTCGCCCAAAGTCATCATAAGTATAACTCTTGAGAATATATGAGCCATCTCTTCTTGCAAGATTAAAATCACGAAGCTCACTTACTCTGCCCCAAGCATCGTAAGAATATTGTCTGAGCGGAGTAGATATAGCAGCATCATCTACTCTCAGTCTTGCATAAATAGTATCAAGTCTGCCAAAGTCATCAAAGCTAAATCTTTGTCCAAGCAAAACAATGCTCTCCGCTTGCGAATTTATTTGGCCAGCTGACTGTGGTAGACCTTCTACCTGTTGCGGTATTTGGTTGCTGGCAGCATCTTGTCCGTCTCCTGCAAATCCTTTGCCAAGTTGGCCCTGAGCGTTACTTCCCCACGACCAAAGAGTTCCGTCGTCTCGCACTGCAACAGTGTGAGACGCAACAGTGCCCGAAGAAAGAGCTGTCCAACTGTCACCATCAATATTTGCATCAGGTAAGCGAGTAGGTATACTTCTCATGGCGGTGTCACCGAGTCCCAGTTGACCACTTGTATTCGTACCCCAAACATAGAGCTCTCCGCTGTCTCGCAAGGCTGCAGTGTGAGTGTTAAATGCTGATACTTCTGTCCATTCACTTCCGCTAACACCTGTAGTGACTACTTCGTAAGGTACGTTTCTTTGAACAGTATTTCCAAGCCCTAGTCTTCCAGCGCTATTGTTACCCCATGCCCATAATGTTCTGTCGCTGAGAATCGCCATAGAGTGTGCGTCACCTGCAGAAATTTCTGTCCAAGTCTCACCGCTTACTGGTGAGGCTACTGCAGTAGGTGAGGGGAAATTGTTACCAGCAACACCAATACCTAGGCGTCCGTTTGCATTGTTGCCCCACGCATATAGCTGCCCGTTATCGCGCAATGCCAAAGTATGGCTCGTACCTACAGAAACTGCTGTCCATTCGCTACCACTCACTGGTGCAACCACTTCGGTAGGTAAAGAAAAGTTGCCACCAGCAGTTCCAAATCCTAAACGGCCACTAAGGTTATTGCCCCAAGCCCATAATGTTCCGTCACTTAAAATCGCTAAAGAATGACCGTCGCCTGCAGCGATTTCTATCCAGGTCTCACCACTTACTGGTGAGGCTACTGCGATAGGTGAAAGTTGTACTCCACCGACAGTCCCTATGCCTAGACGTCCGTTTGCGTTGTTGCCCCACGCATACAGATTCCCGTTATCACGCAATGCCAAGGCATGATTCATACCTGCAGAAACTGATATCCATCTGTCTCCTGAAATATCTGCATCAGAAATCAAGGCAGGAGTTGTTCTCGCAGTATTATCTCCAAGTCCTAGCTGTCCGAGATTGTTATTACCCCATGACCATAAGCTGCCATCTGCTTGCAAAGCAATAGTGAAGTCACCACTTACTGCAATCTGAGCTGCATTTTCACCTGTATTTTGTTGTCCGCTTTGTACTTCTAGTGCAGGAAGAATCGGAAAGTCTACTCCTATGATTCTATCTGCTGTGTCAAAGTGAAAACGCGTTTTTTGTGCTTCTGTAATACTTTCAGGACGTGTATGCCCTTCAAAACTTGTTACCCTTTTACCCGCAACATCATACTCAAAAGCTTGATGATAGATTACATTTTGAGAGTCTGGTGCTCCTCTGTAATCTGTAATAGTGAGCACTTGACCTCTTGAATCAAAAGTATTTACTGTAGTTAGCTCCAAATCTCCATTAGCACGCCTATGTTCAATTCGAATGAGATTTCTTGACTCATCGTAAAAATATGCTCTAAAGTCTCCACTTGCAAATGTTGTGCGAGTTAGTTGGTCTAAGTCATTGTGACTGAAGATTGTGGTGACGGGATCAATGTCGTCATAGCTCGCTGCAAAAGTAGTTCTTCCCAAATCAGATATAGCAAGTATTCGCTCAGAAGGATCCTGTATTACCTCTGACAGGTATCCAAGTGCATTTGCTGTGACAGTCCTTATATTTCCTGCATCATCGCCATCGCTAATAATCTCCTCATTTGTGAAGTTTACTGTCGCTGCCACAGTCTCAAATTCTCTAGCATTTGACTGCACGTAAGTAGCTTCAGGCAAAGCTGCAGATGTCATCTCTCCTTGAGCGTCATGAGTAAAGTATGTTGTATATCCAAGAGCATCAGTGCTAGAAACTTCACGTCCAAAAACATCAAAGATTGATGAGGTTACAATGCTTTCATTGCCTACTTTAGGCTGTTCGTCAACAAATATTGGACTATCGATAGCGTGGGTTTGATTACCAAATCGATCAAAGAGTGACAAATTTATTCTCGCATCACTTCGTGGGTGGTCTTCAGGAAGTACAATCTCTGCAAAGGCCCTGCCGCATTCTGTAAAGACAGTATCTGTGTTAATGCCTGATGCGCTTAAGCGAATTGTACGACCATAAGCATCTTTAAATGCAGTCGTTACAAGACCTGCTGGGTCAGTAGAGGTAGTTGTTTGGGCTCCCGCATAGAGCTGTGTTCCTTCTAAGGTGTTAATTTCAACATCAGCCCAGCCATGTTCTGTCAAAAATACCTGATCTTCGACACCAGGTGTCGACACTATTCTCGACACCACTCTTCCAGCTATATCATAAGCAAAGTTGGTTGCAATGCCCTGTTCGTCTACCTGCTTAGCCACCGTACCATCACGGTTAAACTCAGTGGAGATAGTAAGCATCGCACCACAAGGCTCTGTACTTGTAGCACCTGTTTGTCTTCCAAAGCGATCATAAGTATTTTCTATTATTCGTTCTTCTTTTAGGTTGGGATACGTTCCTAAACCATTTCGCCTCGAAATAAGTTGTCCCCACGCAGTAAATGCGTAGTAAGTACTCTCTGCCACATCAACACTGCCGTAATCAGTCACTGTGCGACGAATTGCGTTGCCAAAGCGATCATATTCAAAATCTACCCTTGACTGAAGTATAGCATCTCCTAAGGCTTCTCCATCCTCAAATTTTTGCAAAGAAGTTATCTCGTAGCGCATCCTTCCACATGGATAATAACTGCGATAAGTCACTAGTTCATAAGAGACTTCAAAAGTATATACTTCATTTCCCCACTCATCAAACTCATACTCTGTCCAATAGTCAATATTTCCAAAAATATCTACAATTTTTTCAGAGGTAATCTCTTCATCAGTTACACCATCACTTGCATATTCTTTTTCAGTTCTAACTCCACTGCACTCTACGATTGTTGTTGGGAGCAGTACATCATTAAAGCCTGTGCTTGTCATAGTGTATCCGCTACGAATAATCACCGTACCATCTTCACTAAGTTCGTGATACTCTACAGGCGTGCTTGTGCTGCTCAGCAAGTGATTGTACCAGGTCTGTCTTGTGGCAAATCCTGTGCCAGCAGCCACCTCTTGTGCCGTGCCTGTCTCTGTGCTTAGCGGATGTCCCTGCCAGCTCATTTCAGACCTTGTGGCGGTATTTGGACTATTTAAGCCATAAGGAGTCCGCTGGACAATTGTGATGACTGCAGTACCTATATTACCTTCAACATCTTGTCCCGTTAAGTAATCAAGAGCAACTCTATCTCCCAAAGCGTTTGCTGCAGACGCCACACGTACAGGATCAGTTCCTCTTTGATAGGCAAAAGATGCTGTTGGAATCTCTGCTCCAAGCTCTCTAGCAACTCCATTTATCTCTATCTTGAAATATCTTTCTTCAAGTAGTCCAAGTCGCGCCAACAGTCCAAGTTGTTGCCAGCTATAAGTGTGGTAAATATCATTGGTATTATCCTTTGCAGGTAAACTGCCTGCTAAAAATGCTTCTTCAGAAACATTATTGTAGTGCTGTCTTACTTCTTCTAGTCTCGTACCTGAATCTACGTCATACGTGTAACTAATAACCGAACTATCAGGTAGCCACACAGCAGATACAAGTCTCTGATCGTTATGTGCAAAGTGCATTGTTCTAAGACCTCTAGAAATTGCACTTTGAAGTAGTCCAGAATCAGGGCAGTATACAAAGATAAGGTTATCTTGGTCAAAGTCTGCGCTTCTAAAGGTAGCCCCTTCAGGAAGTGGTGTGTGCAATTGTCCTGGAGAGTTAGTAATGTAGAGTAGTTGTCCGCCCTGACTAAACCAGTACTCTCTCTTTCTGTGTGAGGTCACAACATATCCTACTAGAATATCTTTGTACTGACTTTCTTCACTTGCAAAACCTGTGAGTGTACGCACACGAATTTGCTTAGGCTCATCAAACTTCTCTAACCTTATTCTTTTCGAATCACGGGTAAAGAATGAGTTTTCGCCATCTTGCACAAAAGTGCGAAGTGTTCCTGTAGAGTCCTTAAAAATATAGTTATATTTTGAACTGTATCCGTGCTCATTTCTCTCAAAAGACCTGTTGAGCTGCCTTACAAGCTCAACATTGTAAGAAAAGTCTGTCCCTTGCCCGAAAGAGAAAATGAGGGACGATTGGGAGTTGTGTGTTCTGGTGATACCGTCTTGGAGCATTGGGTCAGCTTCGAGTGTGCGGTCTATTTGCGTATAGACCATGTTACCTTGTGACTTTTCAATCTTGGCCAATCCCATAGGCGTATCAACATGCTCATACGCCCAGTAATCTTGAGAGCCTAAACGTTTCAGAAGTTCATTTGCGTCAGCTGCGGCTGACGTGGCGACATTAGTAGGTGTGCCTGTGCGCACACTTAACACTTCTCCGTTCCTTAGGTTTATTCTTGTGGGCACAGCACGGTAGAAGAAGACTGAATCATTAAAATTGGGGGATGCAAAAGTATTTTCACGTACCCCTGTAGCTACGCGTGACCACGCTTGAAGTGGTACGTAATAAGCGCCTTCTTCTGTCATGTCAGATATTTGCTGCAAGGAAAGTATTTCGTATGTCATGTCAGCCGGTCTTTGACCTTCACTTGTCCAGAAAAAGTGTGTTCTAAAATCAAGTCTGTCGCGAGCGCTAAAGTTTACAGGAGTTGCAGCACTTAAAAAGTCAATGTGGAAGATGTCTGGTGCTATAAAAGCAGGAGCTGCAGCAATTACAGGAATATCTACGTTTTGACCTTCAATGTCACCTTCTATAACAACGCGAATCCTAAAACTTGTTGCATACGCTCTCTCGCTATCTGCACTTTGTGTCCAAATATAAGAACTACTGAGCACTTCCCAGTAGCCTCCATCAACAGAGACATAGATTGAGGTGCTATCTCCCCTATTTAATCCTTGAGAAAGATTAAGAGAAGTAAAGGGCAGACTTGTCACAACCTCTTCAGTAATGAAGCGTGCAGTATCTGCGTTTGCTACAAAAGCTCCATTGCCGTTAAAGCTGCCACCAGAATATGTTTCAAAACTTGAAGGTGTGTCAAAAGTGACAGTACCCCCACTACCTACAAGGGCAGTAGTGCCACTTGCTGAAGGTGTTGCATCTGTCCAATTGTCTCTAGAAGTGTTTGTTCCAAAAACAGTGTGATAACTACCTTCTGGAAAATCATTAAAGTCAGCAAAGTCAGTGCTAAAGGTCGGAGGATTATTTCCAGAAGTAGCCGATTGTGTTTCAACCCCTCCAATAAACCAATCAAAGTCTGCATGATTACTTGCAAGAGCAAAGCTAGCATTTGCTGAGTCAACTACGGCAGGGGCTCTATTATCTTGATTTACAAAAGGATTTAGATTCAAGCTAACAGCAGTATTAAAATCATTTATTGTTGCTACATTTTGAATATCTTTTGTGCTGTAGCTAACATTTCCTGATATGTCAGTTGATGCAACTCTTATGGTATAGATTCCGCCAGTAGAAAGTTTACTAACATCAATAAAGCCTAAAGAGCAGTCATATATCTGAACGTCTCCGCTATATACGGTCTCGAAGCTCTCAGCAGGCGCACCTTGTGGCTTAATATCAATTTGATAGTTGCGCAAACTATCGCTCAAGACTGTTCCCCGTACAATACCTGCTACAAAATCAGCAATCTCTACGTCAGGTCCTGTGAGATTTACTACTACATCTATTGCTCCAACATGTCCAGGTAAGGTATTAGTATCTGAGTGAATCGCTCTTGCAAGGACGGTAAAAGTACCTTCAATAAGCTCTCCGCTATCATCTCTTAGACTTTGGGCACTAAAAGTACCTCTTCCTGGAGGATGTCCTTCTGGAACATATACTCTTGTCCAGTCAAGACTATCTAAAAGCTCTCTATCACCAATGTCAGTACCAACCTCTACGACTGTCCACTCAATGCCTGAGACTACGTTTGCCCTCCACGTTCTTGCAGCCCAGCCTAAAGAAAACTCACCTGTATTGCTCGTCAAAGAAATATTTCCGAAAGTGCCTGTCAGGCTCGGTGCAGCACTTAAATTTTGAACTTCAAAATACATTATGGCAGGCTCTGCTACATTTCCTGCTCGGTCTTGACCGCTAAAGGTTGCGCGGTAAATGCCACTTGCAAAGCCACTTACAAGAGATGTCGTATCAAGATTTATATAGGTGCTTAGCGAAGAGCCTAGCGGGAAATTGCGAGGAGGTGTGGTTAAGTTTACTCCCTCAATACGTACGTTTCCGCCCTCAAATCCACTTGTTTCTCTTGCATTGGGACATTCTCTATCAATGATTGCATCTAGCTGCAAAGCACCGCCTACTACGGGTGCATTAAACGCGTGAGTTTGATCGTTGCTACTTACTATCGTGCCGCCTATTTGAGCACTTCTTAAGTTAAGTGTCAGCTCTGGAGCAATTCTATCTACCCAGTACTGAACATTGTTATAGAGTCCTATATTTCCTGCATGGTCTACAGCACGAACACGCACTTCATATCTGCCACAAAGAGGTTTATCTTCTTCGCAGAGATTTTCAAAAAGAGTAAGAGGTACAGCATCTTTTCCAGATACTGGAGTGTGAGGAACAGAAAAGGCAGCTTGAGGTGTAAACTCGCTAAACTCAGGTACTGACTCACCTTCTCTATTTATTGCAATCTCTAACCTGTGGCTATTGCCGTCAAACTGAGGTAAATCATCTAGATTTTGCCAAGCAATGTAGGGAACTTCTTCTGTATGCCACCCAGAAGATGCTTGCGGATATAGGCTGACATTTTCTAAGGTAGGCGCTACTCCGTCATAGAAGTAAGTAAAGCTCCTTACAGCAGACGCATTTCCTGCGCGGTCTAGCGCACGGACCTCTAAGTTGTAGGTACCTGGCACATTTGCAAGCAGCTCTTGAGCGTTAAACGCAGCAGAGCCTGCAGCGTGAGAGAGTGCTCCGTCTCTTACATTTCTCCAATTTGATGTTGTGCCATCAGGCCTTATTGTGCGCACTTGAATGCTCACACGTCTTGCGTCACACACTGGAGCATCTGTTGCACCTGTCCAATGTATTGTAGGAAGTTGATTGCTGAAATTAGTTGCACTCGTTGCAGGAGTTATAGGAGTTGTAGCTAGATTAAGTACTGGAGCTGTATTATCAAGATGGAAATACACATTTCTCCAAGCACCTGCTACATTTTCTGAATCTACCCCTCTAACTCTTACTCTGTAACAACCTTCAGCAAGAGTATTTGCATTGGGAATTGCTGCACTTCCTGCAGCTCCATTAGTTACATTTCTTAAAGTTCCAGAAGCAACTAATGTTCCTGTTGAACTATGTGCACCATCAGCTGTAACAACATTTCTATAAAGGCGATATTCTACTCTTCTAATATGTTGACTAGGAGCTATTGTTCCCCAAGACACCGTTTGCGCTTGCCCGGTGCGTGCATGCGGATTACTTATGGTAAGGGTTGCAGGGGCAGCAGGAGCTGCCATTGCAACAACAATTCTTGGTCTTCTTGCAGCGTGTACGTCACGTGCACCATAAAACTCTGCGTACTGGTCAGTGTTTACAGCTCTTAGCGAAAATCCGCGTCCTGTGCGAGAGCCGTCAGCAACATCCCTTGCCCAAGATAGTACGTTAATATTGTGAACAGTTCTAGCAGCACGCGTAGAAAATGTGGTGATTTCTGTTGAGCCTGGCTGGTTGTTCCAAGTCATTGAACCATAAGCATTGGTCTGAGTTGCTGTCGGATCATTTACTCTTCGCACACTTACATTGATGCCACTTGCAGCAGTTCTTTGTGTGAGGTGCAAAGTTGCTGAGTTAATAGTTCTGTGTCTAAGAGTTGCATTTATATTGTCGCCTCTCATAAATGACCTGTGAACTCTACCAGTGGACGCTCCTCTACCAATAGGCAGCGAGTAAGTGTTTCCAATAACAGTATCTGCGTCAGCACCACTTCTCACCCAATGTGAGGTAAAACCACGTCCTTCAGCACTAGACGCAAAAGTACCTCGCCATGTAATAGTTGGGTCTACGGTAATTGGAAATACGCGAGACGGTGAGCTTAAGTATTCTTCACAGACAATGAGTGAAAGTATATATCTGCCAGGTTCAAGCCTCTCGAGTGTGTATTCAATATCATTAGAATAAGAACCATCAGATGAGCTATCCCACATAATGCCCTCAGGAATAACTGCTACGGGCTCTTCATCGTTGTCTAGACAAAAGAGAAGTACTGAACTAGCGTCTTCGAAAAGTTCAGCTCTGAGTCCAGTTAAGTTTAACTCATAAGAGAAAATGTTTGACTCAGGTAAAGCATCGAGTACAAATTCACTCTTAATTCCAATATCAGACGAAGTAACTCTAAAATCTGTATATTCATCTATGTTGTAGAGTGCAACTAGAGGTCTTTCTTCCGTCTCTTCAAATATGTCAATAAACTCTATATCTTCAACTTCACTTAAAACTACTTCTTCATCTGTAACAAGAGTAAAGCGAATTTCGAAATCTTGATAAGTAAGTAGAAATGGCGTAGCTTCATCAATAACTTCTGGGAAGAAGTTCATCATCTCGCCTACAGCAGTTTCATAGGCAAAGCCTACTTCATCACTTTCTACAAGTGACGGATCAATTTCTACAAAGTATCCGTCTTCGCCTTCAATGCGTACAGGGACAGAGAAGAACTCTTCGATTTCTTCTCCTGTAACAACATCAAAGAAGATATTTGAATCCTCAGATACTTCAACAAGTTCTAAATCGGTGAAGTCTGAAGTAGAATCGTCTGAAAAGTAGAAGTCTTCTGGAGCTATTTGATAGCGGTCATCAGTTTCGCTGCGTAAAGATCTTTCGAATCTATGATCTTCGCACCTGTACACATCAGAACAAAGTACGCAGTCTTCAAGAGTTTCCTGCTCTGTTGCTTGGGCCTCACTTAGATCAGCCATCGAAGTAAAGGTAGGTGAACCAGGCCAAAAATTAAAAAACCCACCGCCAAGTAAATGGGTGGGCACACTGGTGAAAGACATTAGAAAAACGAGTGAGAAAGCAAGCAATCGTCTTTTCCAAGTAAAGGACAAGTGAGTAGTTGTTTCGGGAGTGTGAAATCTCTTGGCTAACTTCTTCATGGCCCGCACTGCCTTTCATATTAAATTCTTAAATTCCCTAATATCATTTAAATGCGACACACATCTAAATGATTGCTTAATATTACCACTTGGCAACGGCTAAAGTAAACAATAAATTATTTCAAATTGATAAAATCTCGTAACAAATCGAACCTTCTATCCCTGCGGCGGCGCCCAACGTACCTTCCGTATCTTATACTTATAACAATGAACGAAAATGACCTCATACTTAATCGCTATCGCGTCCTAGAAAAGCTAGGAACTGGTGGCTTTGGCAGCGTTTATCGTGCCTTTGATGAACGCATTGCTAGGCGTGTGGCAATCAAAGTTTTGCCCCTGCTGACAACGGGTGGAAAAGACGCATCGAAAGCTACGACAAAAAAGCTGAATGAAGCAGCGCTGATTGGTCTTGAAGAAGCGCGTACGGCAGCAATGCTGTCTCACCCAAATATTGTTCCTCTGTTTGATTTTGAAATCGACAAGGAACGCGGAGTCGCCTACCTGATTATGGAAGACATTGATGGCGTTACCCTCGCTGACATTCCCAGTGATTATCTAACCGACGAAATCATAGCGGCTGTTCTCAAGGGCACGGCTGATGCACTGATATTTGCTCATAAGAATGGCGTGCTGCACCTAGATATCAAGCCTGCCAACATCCTCATCAACCATGAGGGACAAATAAAGCTAGCAGACTTTGGACTGGCGCAATTGTCTCGCACGCGCGCAGGCAAGCACGGCAAAGCAGTTGCAGGAACGGTAGGTTACATGCCTTTAGAACAGCTTTCAGCTGACGAAGTTTGTGAGGCTACTGACCAGTGGGCACTGGCTGCTGTTATGTACGAATTGCTTTCAGATGAATTCCCTTATTTCGAGAAAGTCCAGCATAAGTCAAAAATACCAACGGTCAACAATATGCTTAAAGCGCAAGAGGCAGATGAAGTTGCGCTGCTTGACTTAGATGATGTTATGCTGGAAGGCATCTTTACGCGTGCGCTATCACGTAACGTGCAAGCACGCTTTGACAATGTCAAAGAATTCAGCGAGGTCTTACTGCATGAATTGGGAGACAGACCATCAGCTGCTGCTGGCAAGCGTCAGCTAAAGAAAACGATTTCTGAACTTGCCAGTGACGAGCCAGATGATGATGCAGGTATGGACAGGCTCCGCCACAAAAAGAAACAGCGTGATAAATACGAGAGCGATTTTAGTCTCGCCGGCTGTCTTAGCACGGCTATAAGTGTG
>Ga0123355_10008615_pt1 | contig 15413 bp, 12 predicted proteins | sample TergutEmb28metaG_3_FD_89872 | JGI IMG/M metagenome (GOLD analysis project Ga0123355, IMG submission 89872) | Embiratermes neotenicus P1 segment gut microbial communities from Petit-Saut dam, French Guiana - Emb289 P1 | ecosystem: Host-associated > Arthropoda: Insects > Digestive system > Gut ... | reverse complement strand
CTTGCAGCACTTCTGACTTTAGATACGTAGTTTCGCCGGTTATAGTATCGTCGAGTTACTTGCGCCGAAAATCAGTTTGACAAAAAGGTCATCATCGTAACTTTCAAAACGTTTTATTTTGAAAAGGCACATAAGTCAGCGTTTTATGACTTCCTACATTACCATATATGGACGTAAGTTAATATCGGTATCAAACCCGATGAAACACTTGTAGGTCAATGAAGCTGTAGTTACCAATAAATAAGTACAGCAAGCTACTATTTCGCTGAATTTGCTTACTCTGTAAAGCTGCAGGCTTCCTAGTTACGGCAATAGCAAGAAGCTAATAAGTCTTCCTGGTTCTTGCGAAACGTTTCTTTTTCCAAAAGTTAATTCCAAAATTTCTTTTCATTACATAGGCATATGGTGTGGGGTCTCGGCATATGGTGTGGGTTATCCACATATGGTGTGGGTTATCGGCATATGGTGTGGAATACTGGCATAATTTGTGTTGTATCGACATATGTTCTGGTGTATGGGCTTATGGTTTGGGGTTTCGGCATATGGTGTGGGTAACGGCATTTGTTGTGTAGTATCGGCGTATGGTGTGTGTTATCGTAATATGGTGTGGGTATCGACATATTTTGTCGGGTATCGGCATATGGCAGTGTTAGTGGTACCCTGTCACCACAACATGGCGCGTCCTCAATTTGCGGATTGAGAAACGGCCCCCGATAAGGAGGGTAGCTGCATATAAATTGAATAAGCAATCGCGGTCAGCCGACGAGGGGTGGTCCTCCACCTTATGGTTTGGGCGAAGTGCTAACAACTTCCCCTTTTAAACCAAAGTTCAGTAACACTCACATGCGAGATGATACCTCTGGAGAAAATACAATTCGCAGGTATATTGCTCTCCCATTCGGATCACCGATTGGAGTGTTTCTAGAGGAATTTTCGCGCAACATACCTAGAGGTAAGAAACTAGGTACATGGAATGTTTAAAGCCTTTATAGGGCAGGATACTTAAGGAAGCGCGAGAGAGTTAGGGATATAAAATTAGACGTTTTGAGTGTGCAGTAGTTCAGGTGGGATAAAGAGGGCACAGTAAGAGAAGGGGATTATAATTTATTCTACGGGAAAAGAAATGATAATCATCAATTGGAAACAGGTTTTTTTCTACACCGTAGAATATTATCAGCAGTGAAGAGAGTAGAGATTGTTAGCGACAGTGTGCCATATATTTTGCAGAAAGTTCGCAGGCCTAATATCATTGTTGTTTATGTGCATGCATCAAGTAAGGAAAAAGTGAGGAGTCGAAAGATAGTTTTTATGAGGAATTAGAGTAGCATTTTTATATTTTCCTTAAGTATCATATGAAAAATCTATTAGGAGATTTTAATGCAAACGTGGGGAAGAGGGTACTTTTGAAACCAACAATTGGACAGGAGAGTCTGCATCAGGATAGTGATGATAATGGAGTTAGACAAGTTAACTTCGCCACATCGAAATATCTGGTGGTTAAGAGCACGATATTCCCGCACCGGAACATTCACAAATACACCTGGACCTCCCCTGATGGTAAGACTCACAACCAGATTGACCACGTATTGATAGATAGGAGATGGCATTCGAGTATACTGGATGTACGAAGCTTTAGGGAGCTGACTGTGATACAGATCACTATCTGATGATTGCAAGTTTAGGGAAAGTTTAGGATTTGGTAAACAGGGCGCACAGAGGTTTGATAGGCAAAGATTATACTTGAGGAAGCTTAATGAGCCAGAGGTTAGGGAACATTATCAGATTGAAATTAGAAACTGTTCTGCAGCTTTGGAGATCATGAACGATTACGAGGACGTAAAGAGGACTTGGGAGTACATTAAAGAGTATAAACATTCCTCAGCGAAAATTGATCCAGAATGAACCCTGGTTAGATGAAGAATTCTTAGGTTTTTTGGATCGAAGGAAGCGGGCTAAAATTCAGTGGATACAGGATCCAAGACAAAGCAACGTAGATATTCTGAACAATGAAAGACCTGAAGTTAGCAGAAATTTCAGGAACAAAAATAAGCATATTTGAGAGATAAATTGAGGAACTTGAAACTAACAGTAAGATCCAAAATATTAGTGACTTGTATAGGGGCATCAATTACTTTAAGAATGGGTACCAGCCTAGATGTAATATAGTGAAGGATCAGTAAGGTGACTTTGTGTCAGACACCCACATTATTTTAGCTTGGTGGAGGAATTATTTCTCCCAGCTATTTCACGTACATGGTGTTGAGGACGTTAGGCAGGTAGAAATACACATAGCGGAACCACTAGTACCTGAGCCCAGTGCCGCTGAGTTTGAGCTGGTTATCGATAAGATAAAAAGCCACAAATCTCCAGGTTTTGATCAAATACCGGCATAACGGATTAAAGCAGGTGGTAGAAAAATTTCCTTGGAGATTCATAAACTTATTACTTCTATTTGGAAGAAGGAGAAACTACCTGAAGAGTGGAAGGTATCGATCAAAATAACTATTCAAAAGAAGGTCGACAAAACAAATTAAAATAATTATAGACGCATATCACCCTTGCCAACCACTAACAAAACTTTATCCAACATCATGCTTTCAAGGTAATTCCATATGCGAAAGAAATTATCGGGGATCATCAGTGTGACTTTCGACGCAACAGGTGGACTATTGATCATTTATTTTGCATTCGCCAAATGCTTGAGAAAAAATGGGAATAAAATGAACCAGTTTATCAAATCTTTGTTGTCTTCAAGAAAGCTTACGATTCAGTTAGGATGGAGGTCTTATATAAGAGTCTCATTGAGTTTGGTATCCCTAGGTAACTTGTAAGGTTAATAAAGATGAGTCTGACTGAAACATTTATCAGAGTCAGAGTGGGCAATAATGTGTCTGACAGGTTCCCTATTAGGAATGGTTTGAAAAAAGGAGACGCTCTAACACCAAAGCTTTTTTAATTTTGTTTTACAGTACGCCATTAGGAGGGAGTTGTAAATGAGGGCTTTTGGACCATATTATTAAAAAGAATCGATTCAAGATGGCACCCGAATTTCGAATTGTGAAGTAGGTATTTATTCAGGGTGAAGTATATTATTAAATAGCCGCAGGTTGCCAACAAATATAGTATATTTGGCAGGTTTTCGACTAGTTGAAGTGTGTATTATGTCAGGGTGTAAATAATCGGCCACTGCCGCGGGTTACTAACAACTGTAGTATATGTCGATCGGCTATCGACTAGTTGAAGTGTGTATTTTGTCAGTGTGAAATAATTGGCCAAGACAGTTTAGGGCGAGAGACTTTGCCATATTAATCCATATCGTTAGGTTAATATTATTAAAAAGGACTTTTGGCCCATACTATTAAAAAGGATGGTTTCACGATGGCGACCGGCTTTCGACTTGTGAAGTAGGTATTTTGTCAGGGTGGAGTATATTATTAAGAAGCCACAGCAGCTATATTTGACCAGCTTTCGACTAGTTGAAGTGTGGATTTCGTCAGAAAGAAAAATCAGCCACGATAGTTTAGGCCCAGGGACTTTGACATATTAATCCATTTTGTTAGGTTAATATCATTAAAAAGTGGTTCTAGCCTAAAGGAACGATGGAGTCCGGCTTTCGACTAGTTGAAGTGTATATTTTGTCAGGATGAAAAATTTTGCCACGGCAGTTTGGGGCCAGATATTTTGACATATTAATCCATTTCGTTAAGTTAATATTTTTAAAAAGGGCTTTTGGCCTAAAGGTTCAATGGCGTCCGGCTTTCGACTAGTTGAAGTGTGTATTTTGTAAGGATTAAAAATCGGCCACGGCAGTTTAGGGCCAGAGACTTTGACATATTAATCCATGTTGTTAGGTTAATTTTATTAAAAAGGGCTTTTGTCCAATATTATTAAAAAGATAAATTTCGTCCTGCTTTCGACTAGTTGAAGTGTGTATTTTGTCTGGTTTAAAAAATAGGCCACGTTCGTTTAGGGCCAGAGACTTTGATATATTTATCCATGTCGTTAAGTTAATATTATTAAGAGGGACATTTAGCCTTTGTGATTAAAAAGGATCAATGGCGAACGGCTTTCGACGTGTGAATTAGGTATTTCGTCAGGGTGGAGTATATTATTAAGAAGGTTATCGAGAATGAGTGGTTCAAAGCCTCAGGTTGCCTACCATTAAAGTATATGTAGAGTTCCACATTATTAAAAAGGATCTATGTCGGCTGGCTTTCTACTAGTTGTAGTATGTATTTTTCAGTGTGGGTGAAATAGTCCACGGCTGTAAAAGCCTCACGATTAAGAAAGAAACACCCAGTATATTTTTAAATACGATTGATTGAATTTGTCGTCTGGCTTTTGCCCGGAGAAGTGGGTATTTTGTCAGGGCGTTGTATATTATTAAAAAGGATCGAAGTCGCCCTGTTTTAAACTTGCTTGTTCATGATAGGGACAAATCTAGTCTGATTCATGCTTGTTTATTAAAATGTATACATTCCCTTCATGATCTCATTAACACATCAATGACATTATTGTACATGTACATAGTAACTTCGTGCACACCGTCACTTCATTGTGATCGGCTCATTCATGTCTCGCATATGACGTAACATGAGAACGAGGAACCACGTGTTGTTGTGGGCGAGGTGAGTGTCTGGTCGGTGACGGGATTATTTATCATACTGACTTCAAGCTGGGCACCTCAGCATCTCGTCTAACTACAGGGTGGTTACAACAGAACCACCCTTCACAGAACTAGAGAGAACAGGTCATTCTCTGTCACTATTACGCACTATTCTTCTACACATTCGTCAAGTTCAAACAGTCAGGTCGTTCCTCGAACTCTCAGGACAGGAGGTTCAACAACTCTATGAAATAGAGTGTCGTCCTACATTACTATGGTTTGTACTACAAGGTTAACTTAGTTATTGTAACGTATGGTAAAATTGGGTACACCAGATCTTCTGACGGTTGCATAAATATTAACAACAAATTTGTAAATTACCCAAATATATTAACTTGTTTTTATGTACGGACTAGCTATTATAACCAGTATAGTGTGAACCAGCAATTTATTAGTGGAAGTCGCAACCACAACAAAGTGTATCCCTTGACCAGAGCAAGGAGCCTAAAATGTGAAGTAGATATATAGTCAGGGTGTAGTATATTATTAAGACAGTAAGTTAGAAAGCCTAGGTTGGTACACGTGGCCATCCGTGACGTCGTGTGGATGGGTGTATTATTAAAAATAAATGACTCAATTTGGCGCTGGTTTTTTGGCAAATGAGTTGTAGATTTTGAAAAGGTGGCGTTGCCTCCAGGCCCTGCCTAAGCCGCCCGGTGCCGCCGTGTGGATGGGTAGGATATGAGCGGAGAAGAGTAGAGTTACATTGGTACGTTGTATGTAAGTAAGGTCTATGAATACAGTTGGTTAAGTATGACCTACGTAACGCTTACAGTCGTGAGATCATGGTATGTGTAGGTAGTGTTTGTCTTAAAGAATGGTATATAATTAAGTAGAGCATGGAAATGAGGAAAAAGGCTTGGTGCTTTATTGCATTCAAGAGTAGGCTTATTAGGCCGTAAGTGTGGTATGTGAGTGAATGGAAGAAGGGACCGCGAAGTATATAGCATCTTACCTTGTTACCCGTCACGTGTATGACATGACGTAAGCATGTTATTTATCTAGCGAGACGTCAATGACTCCATGACTCATAGGCACGCGGGTTTCAGGTGGGTGATGAAGTAATACAGTCCAGTTGCGGAGTCAACATGCAGGTCCGTACAAGGCGGGAAGCCTTCAAGGTGGCCTTCCAAAGTTTTATGTGACGCTACCTGTTACATTGATGTGTGTTAGCCCCGAACTAGTGTTGTCGCCGTAGTGCATAGCTCCGGCTGAGGTGTCAAGCTCCCCCGAACGATTGTCGCAGTGATGTAGCCCGAGTGATAGAAGGAAGCGAGTTACGGATCTGGGAGTAAGTCCGTGGGAACCCCCGCACCGCCTGTTGATCGCCAAAAGTCGTGTGGGTGTAGAAAAATTTGTAGCCAGAGGGTGAAGGAAACGAGATACGGAGACGGGAGTAAGTCTGAAGTGTTACACAGCTTCCCGAACAAGCGTCGCCATAAGTTGGGAGATGTGTGTTGAAAAGTTCTTAGACTGAATGGGAAAGACGCGAGTTATGGAGGTGGGAGTAAGCGTGTAGTTTTACAGGACCTCAAAAAAACAAGATGTTGTCGTAGGGTTTTAAAAAGATGGCGCTTCAAGATGGCGTCGAGTTTAGCCCGTTTTGGGCTTTCGACGTATTCCTCGGTATGTTGTGAGGACGGAAAACCTCCAGGCACTCCCAATGCTTTGAAGTTTTGAAACCTCCACGCCCCCTACGCCTTTGGGCCCTAGGACAAGATGGTGTAACTGTGGTTCAAGTAAAAAGATGGGGCTTCAAGGTGGCGTCGTTTGGTTTAAAATAGGGGTTTAGACTTATCACGTATTTGCATGTAGAATAGAGGTTGTAATGCCCCGGATCCAAAATTAAAAATGGGTACAATGGGATGCGGCGGACCCCAAAACTCAAAAATGGGCAATAGCCCCTGACCCAAACTAAAAAACAAGAAAGCGGTGGCGGTGTGTTAGGCCCCCCGGGTGCCGCCGTGGAGAAGGGTAAGGAGAGTGAGAGAGATTGGCGTGTACACATCCGGTTGTGTGTAGAGGCAAACGCTGTTTGCGAACCAGCTGCGGCGATCTTGCCCGAGACGACACATGACACGTGACGTTAGGAGTTACGTGATGTGAAATAATAAGGAATTTGACTTGGTAAATTTTGTATTTAATAATTGGATTATAAGACCATAAGTACGGTATTTAAGTGAATGAAAGAAAGGCCTATGAATCTTACGTGGCTATATAGCATCCTATGCCACGCGCAGACATGAGAGCTGACGCTGCACCTATCGCTCTGTTGGTGAAGTCAGAAGTGTAACGCATCTTCAGCATCAGGTGTGTCGTGGGCCTCAAAACTTAAAAATGGGCTACATCCCCGGACTCGAGCTCGAAAACAAGATGGCGCATGGTGGTCGTATTACCCAGGGCTAAACAAGACGGCGTCGGCCTTCGACTTTTTTGATAGGTATTTGTTAGGATTGGGTAATATTATTAAATGGATAGAAACAAGATGTCGACGGTCTTATCGTGTGAGGTCCAGTCCGCGCAGGGCAATTTCCCAGGGTCCAAAATTCGAAAAATGGGGTGCATTAGGCCCCAAAACTCTATGAAACCGTTACTGTTTCGTTTTAAACGAGACTATTTCCCGAATTGACATCAGAACTAGTTTTTGTAAAGAGTGTGTTAAGTATAATATGGTTATTTTCTCTATCTTAAGGAATTTTAAGTATCGATAGGCTTTTGACGTGCATAACGAACGAAATACTGACTTCGAAGAAGTCTTGCCCATTTTTTAGTTTTGAGGCCAAAGGCACACCTGATGCAGACGATGCGTTACACATCTGACGTTCCCAACAGTGCGATGGGTGCAGCGTCAGCTCTCATGTCTGCGCGTGGCATAGGATGCTATGTAGCTGTGTACGATTCATAAGCCCTTATTTCATTCACTTACATACCGTACATATGGTCTTATAATCCAATTATTAAATACAAATATGTACCAAGTCAAATTCCTTATTATTTCACATCACGTGACTCCTAACGTTACGTGTCATGTGTCGTCTCGGGCAAGATCGCCGCAGCTGGTTCGAAAACAGCGTTTGCCTCTACACACAACCGGATGTGTACACGCCAGGCTCTCTCTCTCCTTACCCTTCCCCACGGTGGCACCCGGGGGGCCTAACACACCGCCACCGCTTTCTTGTTTTTGAGTTTGGGTCAGGGGCTATTGCCCATTTTTGAGTTTTGGGGCCGGCAGCATCCCATTGTACACTCATTTTTTAATTTTGGTCCCGGGGCATTACAACCTCTATTCTACATGCAAATATATGCTAAGTCTAACCCCCTATTTTAAACCAAACGACGCCAACTTGAAGCGCCATCTTTTTACTTAAACCCCAGTTACGCCATCTTGTCCTAGGGCCCCGAGGAGTAGAGGGCGTGGAGGTTTCAAAACGTCAAAGCATTGGGAGTGCCTGGAAGTTTTCCGTCCTCACAACATACCGAGGAATACGTCGAAAGCCCAAAACGGGCTAAACTCGACGCCATCTTGAAGCGCCATCTTTTTAAACCGTACGACGCCATCTTGTTTTTGAGGCCCTGTAATACTACACGCTTACTCCCACCTCCATTACTCGTGTCCTTCACACTCAGGCTAAGAACTTTTCAACACACATCTCCCAACTTATGGCGACGCTCGGTCGGGAAGCTGTGTAACACTTCAGACTTACTCCCGTCTCCGTATCTCGTTTTCTTCACCCTCAGGCTACAAATTTTTCTACACCCACACGACTTTCGGCGATCAACAGGCGGTGCGGGGGTTCCCACGGACTTACTCCCAGCTCCGTAACTCGCTTCCTTCTCTTACTCGGGCTACAGCACTGCGACAATCGTTCAGGGGAGCTTGACACATCAGCCGGAGCTATGCACTACGGCGACAACACTAGTTCGGTGCTAACACACATCAATGTAATAGTTAGCGTCACATAAAACTTTGGACGGCCATTGTGACATGTACGTACCTGTATGGTGACTCCGCAACCTGACTGTATGACTTCATCACCCATCTGCAACCCTCGTGCCAATGAGTCATGAAGTCATTCACGTCTAGCTAGACAAACAGCATGCTTACGTCATGTCATACACGTGCCGGGAAGCAAGGTAAGATGCTATATATATTGCGGTCCCTTCTTCCATTCACTCAATACCACACTTACGGCCTAATAAGCCTACTCTTGAATGTAATAAAGAACGATCTCTTTTTCCTCATTTCCATGCCCTAACCTCACTATATACGAATCGTCAGACAAACACTACCTACACATAGCATGATCTCACGACTACAAAGCGCTACGTAGTTCATATATAACCACACTTATTTCATAGACATTTCTTACTTACAACAACGTACCAATATAACTCTACTCTTCTCCACTCATATCCTACCCGTCCACACAGCTGCAACGGGCGGCGTAGGTAGGGCCTGGAGGCAACGCCATCTTCTTTTCAAAAGCTACAACTCATTTGTGAACAAAACCAGAGTCATCTTGAATCATTCAATTTTAATAATACGCACCTCCGCGTGGCGGCACGGAAGGCCACGGGTACCGACCTGGGCTCCCTAACTTACTCTCTTAATAATATACTACACCCTAAAAAATAACTACTTCAGCTAGTCGGAAACCGGCCGACATCGATCCTTTTTAATAATATACTACACCCTGAAAAAATACCTACTTCCTCGGGCAAAAACCAGACGACAACTTTAATTGACCCTTTTTAATAATATAAGGTTGTTCCTTTCGACTTCTTGAGGTTTTTACTGCCCTGGACTATTTCAACCCACCCAGACAAATACATAATTCAACTAGTCGAAAATCAACCGCCATCGATTTTTTTAATAATATGGAACTCTACATATACCATATTGTTTGGCAACCTGAGGCTTTCAACAACTCATTCTCGATTACGTTCTTAATAACATACTCCAGACTGACAAAATACCCACTTCAAAAGTTGAAAGCCGTCCGCAATCGATCCTTTTTAATCATATGGGCCTAAAGCTCTTCTTAATAAATTAACCTAACGACATGGATTAATATATCAAATTCTCTGTCCCTAAACGTCCTTGGCCGATTTTTTCAACCAGACAAATTCACAATTCAACTAGTCGAAAGCCGAACGCTATCGATTATTTTGGACAAAAGCCCTTTTTAATAATATTAACCTAACGACGTGGATTAATATGTCAAAGTCTTTGGCCCTAAACTGCCCTGGTCGATTTATTCATCCTGACAAAGTACAAATTTCAACTATCCGAAAGGCGGCAACTATGGTTGCTGCTGCTTCTTAATAATATACTCCACCCTGGGAAAATACCTACTTCACAAGTCGAAAGCCGGATGGCATCTTGAATCGATCCTTTTTAATAATACGGGCCAAAAGCCCATTTTAATAATATTAACATAACGACATAGATTAATGTGTCAAATTCTCTGAACCTAAACTTCCGTGGCCTATTTTTTCACCTTTACAAATTACACACTTCAACTAGTCGAAAGCCGGGCGACATTTACTATATTTGTTGGCAACCTGCTGCTTCTCACCTTCATAATACTATACTTCACCCTGACAAAATACCTACTACACAAGTCGAAAACCGGCCGTCATCTTTTATCGATCCTTTTTAATAATATGATCCAAAACCCCTTTTTAATATTATTAACTTAACGACATGGATTAATACGTCGAAGTCTCTGCCCCTAAACTGCCGTAGCAGATTTTATACCCTGACAAATTACACACTTCAACTAGTCGAAAGCCGGGCGACATATACTATAGTTCTTGGCAACGTGCGGCTTCTCTCCTTCTTAATAATATACTCCACCCTGACAAATTACCTACTTTAAAAGTCGAAAGCCGTCCTTCATCTTGAATCGATTCTTTTTAATTGTATGGACCTAAAGCACTTTTTTAATAATATTAACCTAACGACATGTATTATTATGTCATAGTCTCTGGCGCTAAACATCCGTGGCCGATTTTTTCAGCCTTACTAAATACACACTTCAACTAGTCGAAAGCCGGGCGACATATACTATAGTTTTTGGTAACCTGCGGCACATATATACAAGACGTACAACAAGCATCTAAGCACCATTTCAATAATATACGTATACAGGTTGTCCTCAAATACTCTAACCTGACAAAATACGTACTTCCCGTATTTGAAACACCTACTACTTACTTCTATGAATAATATACTCCATCCTGACAAAATACCTACTTCATCTATTCGAAACCACAACAGCCATCTTCAATTTGGCCGCCATTTTGAATCGATCCTTTTTAATAATATCCCTCAACGCCCCCATTTACTACTTGCGATTGTCAGTTATCCTCCATTGGGCGCCTACCCAGGTGACGGATCGGTGAACACTCTCTAGATATAGATGGTACATGGGAAATAAAACACCCAGGGCGGACATGAAAACTGACCTGCGTTGGGCTACACAGAGGTAATCAGGACTGAGGCCGACCTGATAGCTGCAAGTGGGAAGAAGCTGTTGCAAAACTGATTATCGATGGAGATGAAGTAAATCAGTACAGCTAGAGATCTGAAACGGCCAGGCGAAAATGGGCGCTTGGACTGTACTATGAAGAAATTGAAAACCAACTTAATAGAGGAAATACTGAAAAATCATACAGGCATATTAGAAATCTTTTAGTAAAACCCGAAATATAAAATACAATTAATGAATCAATAGAAGGGAAAAACTCTTATAGAAGATTTATAATTAGCAGATAGAAGAAAACATTACATTTAAGTGTTATATAATGATTCAGGAGAGCTACAAGAATTGGAAAGACATGACATTACTCTGAAGAACCTGGTCGAAAATGAAAAAAGTCAGACTTTGAAGAAGCATTAAGTGAATTGAAATCAAAAGAAGCATACGGATTAGATAACGTACCGGCAGAGCTACTGCAAGCACTTGGTGAAGAGAGGAAACATACTGTATACTGTCTTATTGGTAACATATGTATACAACGGGAAACAATCCTGAATATTTAAAGAAAAGTTTAAAAGTAATGTTACCAAGCAAAACTAAACCGACAAAATGTGAAGAATACTGAATCCTAAGCATCCTGACACATTCATACAAAATTTTAACAAGAAACACTTTGGGGCGAATGAATAGTTAAAAGAAGACCAAATTGTCCTTCGAAAAATAGAGACACATTAGATGTTGTTATGTGTTTGTGAAATATTGTAGAGAAACTTTTTGAAGTGAATGGTATATATTGCGTTTGAGACATATTGAAAGCTTTTGACATAATAAACTGGAAAGGAATACTTAAATACCAAAGGTATTTAAAATAACTTGGAAGTTATAGAAAAATTTTTATGGAGTTACACAAACAGCAAACGACAATTATAAAAATAAAAGAAAGCCAAAGAAAAGCCACAATTAGAAGTGAAGTGAGGCGAGTCTGCAACATAGAGCGAGGTGAGGCTGGAACATAGAGCGAGGTGAGGCTGGAACATGGAGAGAGGCGAGGCTGCAACATGGAGCGAGGCGAGGCTGCAACATAGAGCGAGGTGAGGCTGGAACATGGAGCGAGGCGAGGCTGCAACATGGAGCGAGGCGAGGCTGCAACCTGGAGCGAGGCGAGGCTGCAACATGGAATTAGGCATGGCTGCAACATGGAGTGAGGCAAGGCTGCAACATGGAGCGAGGCGAGGCTGCAAAATGGAGTGAAGCAAGGCTGCAACGAAGAGCGAGGCGAGGCTGCAACATATAGTGAGGCAAGGCTTTAACATGGAGCGAGGCAAGGCTGCAACATGGAGTGAGGCAAGGCTGCAACATGGAGTGAGGCAACGCTGCAACATGGAGCGAGGCGAGGCTGCAACATGGAGCGAGGCGAGGCTGCAACATGGAGCGAGGCGAGGCTGCAACATGGAGCGAGGCGAGGCTGGAATATGGAGCGAGGCGAGGCTGCAACATGGAGCGAGGCGAGGCTGCAACATGGAGCGAGGCGAGACTGCAACATCGAGCGAGGCGAGGCTGTAACATGGAGTGAGGGAAGGCTGCAACATGAAATGAGGCGAGGCTGCAACATGGAGCGAGGCGAGGCTGCAACATGGAATGAGGGAAGGCTGCAACATGGAGTGAGGCGAGGCTGCAACATGGAATTAGGCAAGGTTGCAACATGGAGTGAGGCAAGGCTGCAACATGGAGTGAGGAAAGGCTGCAACATGGAGTTAGGCGAGGCTGCAACATGGAGTGAGGCAAGGCTGTAACATGGAGTGACGCAAGGTTGCAACATGGAGTGAGGTAAGGCTGTAACGTGGAGTGAGGCAAGGCTGCAACATGGAGTGAGGCGAGGCTGCAACATGGAGTGAGGCAAGGCTGTAACATGGAGTGAGGCAAGGTTACAACATGGAGATAGGTAAGGCTGTAACATGGAGAGAGGCGAGACTGCAACATGGAGTGAGGCTTGGCTGTAACATGGAGTGAGGCAAGGTTGCAACATGGAGTGAGGCAAGGCTGTACCATGGAGTGAGGCAAGGCTGTAACATGGAGTAAGGCGAAGTTGCAACATGGAGTGAGGCAAGGCTGTAATATGGAGTGAGGCGAGGCTGCAAAATGTAGTGAGGCAAGGTTGCAACATGGAGTGATGCAAGGCTGCAACATGGAGTGAGGCAAGGCTGCAACATGGAGCGATGCGAGGCTGCAACATGGAGTGAGGAAGGCTGTAACGTGGAGCGAGGCGAGGCTGCATCATGGAGTGAGGAAGGCCGCAACATGGGGTGACGCGAGGCTGCAACTTGGAGCGAGGCGAGGCTGGAACGTGGAGCGAGGCGAGGCTGCAACATGGAGCGAGGCGAGGCTGCAACTTGGAGCGAGGCGAGGCTGCAACATGGAGCGAGGCGAGGCTGTAACATGGAGCGAGGCAACGCTGGAGCATGTAGCGATGCGAGGCTGCAACATGGAGTGAGGCGAGGCTGCAACATGGAAAGAGGCAAGGCTGTAACATGGAGTGAGGCAAGGTTGCAACATGGAGTGAGGTAAGGCTGTAACATGGATTGAGGGAAGGCTGCAACATGGAGTGAGGCAAGGCTGTAACATGGAGTGAGGCAAGGTTGCAACATGGAGTGAGGTAAGGCTGTAACATGGAGTGAGGCGAGGCTGCAACGTGGAGTGAAGCAAGGCTGTAAAATGGAGTGAGGCAAGGCTGCAACATGGAGCGAGGCGAGGCTGCAACATTGAGTGAGGCAAGGCTGCAACGTGGAGCGAGACGAGGCTGCATCATGTAGTGAGGCAAGGCTGTAACATGGAGCGAGGCAAGGCTGCAACATGGAGTGAGGCAAGGCTGTATCATGGAGTAAGGCGAAGTTGCAAAATGGAGTGAGGCAAGGCTGTAATATGGAGTGAGGCGAGGCTGCAACATGTAGTGAGGCAAGGCTGTAACATGTAGCGAGGCAAGGCTGCAACATGGAGTGAGGCAAGGCTGCAACATGGAGCGAGGCGAGGCTGCAACATGGAGTGAGGCAAGGCTGCAACGTGGAGCGAGACGAGGCTGCAACTTGTAGTGAGGCAAGCTTGTGACATGGAGTTAGGTAAGGCTGTAACATGGAGTGAGGCAAAGCTGCAACATGGATTTAGGCAAGGCTGCAACATGGAGCGAGGCGAGGCTGCAACATGGAGTGAGGCAAGGCTGCAACGTGGAGCGAGACGAGGCTGCAACATGTAGTGAGGCAAGGCTGTAACATGGAGCGAGGCAAGTCTGCAACATGGAGTGAGGCAAGGCTGTAAAATGGAGTAAGGCGAAGTTGCATCATGGAGTGAGGCAAGGCTGTAATATGGAGTGAGGCGAGGCTGAAACATGTAGTGAGGCAAGGCTGTAACATGTAGCGAGGCAAGGCTGCAACATGGAGTGAGGCAAGGCTGCAACATGGGGTGAGGCAAGGCTGCAACATGGAGCGAGGCGAGGCTGCAACATGGAGTGAGTAAGGCTGCAACGTGTAGCGAGGCGAGGCTGCAACATGTAGTGAGGCGAGGCTGCAACATGGAGCGATGCGAGGGTGGAACATGGAGCGAGGCGAGGCTGCAACATGGAGCGAGGCGAAGCTGCAACATGGAGCGAGGCGAGGCTGGAACATGGAGCTAGGCGAGGATGCAACATGGAGCGAGGCGAGGCTGTAACATGGAGCGAGGAAACGCTGCAACATGTAGCGACGCGAGGCTGCAACTTGTGGCGAGGCGAGGCTGTAACATGGAGTGAGGGAAGGCTGCAACATGAAGTGAGGCAAGGCTGGAATATGGAGTGATGCGAGGCTGCAACATGGAGTGAGGCAAGGCCGAATCATGGAGTTAGGCAAGGCTGCAACATGGAGTGAGGCGAGGCTGCAACATGGAATGAGGCAAGGCTGTAACATGGAGTGAGGCAAGGTTGCAACATGGAGTGAGGTAAGGCTGTAACACGGATTGAAGCAAGGCTGCAACATGGAGTGAGGCAAGGCTGTAACATAGAGTGGGGCAAGGCTGTAACATGGAGTGAGGCAAGGTTACAACTTGGAGTGATTTAAGGCTGTAACATGAAGTGAGGCGAGGCTGCAACATGGAGTGAGGCAAGGCTGTAACATGGAGTGAGGCAAGGCTGAAACATGGAGTGAGGCATAGCTGCAACATGGAGTGAGGCAAGGCTGCAACATGGAGCGAGGCGAGGCTGCAACATGGAGTGAGGCAAGGCTGCAACTTGGAGTGAG
>Ga0123355_10008613_pt1 | contig 15414 bp, 9 predicted proteins | sample TergutEmb28metaG_3_FD_89872 | JGI IMG/M metagenome (GOLD analysis project Ga0123355, IMG submission 89872) | Embiratermes neotenicus P1 segment gut microbial communities from Petit-Saut dam, French Guiana - Emb289 P1 | ecosystem: Host-associated > Arthropoda: Insects > Digestive system > Gut ... | reverse complement strand
TCTGGTGAACCGTCCACATCCTGCCGCGCACTGATTAAAACTGAAAGACAATGACGCAACTGTTCCAAAGTCACCCCCTCCCCAGCACGTGCACATGACTCACCACCGGCGTGAACATCGCCCTAGCATCTCAAGGTCACCCACTTGCGGTTCCCGTGTCAATGACAAGCGCCTCCACTGCTTAAATTAAGTTTAATTTTAAAGTTAATTTAAAATAATTAATTTACATAAGTCTAAAACTTTAAACTTTTCTGAACATTTTAAGACGCCAAACATGTAAATCCATCTAGTACTTTTTAACTTATAGCGGTTTCAAATCCCGTCCATCTTTTTCGATGACCCTGTATATTATATTTATCATATAGCATACACTGTCCTACATGTTTTGACTTCGGTAAGCCATCTTTAGGGGAATGTAGTATAAAGGGAAAAAGTATGTAAAAATAAGTATGCTTCACTGCCAGATACGTAAAACCTGTGTGCATAGGATACTGCAGCAAGATAGACTGTCTGTATTTTAAATTATTTGTTACATTGCCAACGAATGTTTGTATGTTTATCATTATTGACAAGACAGTGTATGTATAATGTAACGTTGAGGCATGTTTGTGCAACCATTATTACAGTTAGTATTACATATTCTGATTGTTTGTTTGTAGGCTTAACATATCCAGCATGCAATATGTTATGACCTGTCCACCTCTGCAGTATTTTTCCACATTATCTTGTAAACGGCACGATTTTCGAAAAAAGTTCTTGAACATAAAATGTGTGTTTCAATTTTCTCTACAACTTTTGTTTGAAACACTTCTCATTCTAAGAAGAGCTGGGCCAATATGATCAGAAATGTGTAGTGGTCTTCATGTAAATTACCTAATCAGATTTTAATGAAGCTCTTAAACGTTTCTGAAAGATTTTTAAAAAAATACTCAAATATCAAATTTCATGAACATTTGTGCAATGGGAACCAAGTTGTTCCATGTGGATGGATGGCCAAACATGATGAAGCTAATAGTTGCCTTTTGCAATTTTGTGAACATGCTTAAAAAATTAGATTGAAAGGACATTCAATCATTGATGTTTATTTGAATAGATTTGATAAAAGTTCATTTGTATTTGTGCTTTTTGCATTCAGAGATCTGTAAACAGTTGTCTTGAACCCTACTATGGATCATGTCCCTGTAATCAGTTATGTGTTTTGCACTGTGTAGGAGACCACTTAGTACTGAAATTGCAGCATAAATAATATTAAGAATGTAACATGTTATGTGGTATGTTGTATCTGGATGTACATTGCAATTGTGTTCAAACATATATATACATTTTAAATGGCTTCCCAGAGTGACTGTGTAATGTATTTTGTTCTTATACTTCCCCCAATATTACATTTTAGTTCATTCTGTCAGAACTGTAAACATTGTTTCATGTTATTGTACATGGAAAGAATCATAGCTTAATGTGATCACACCCTAGGTGGTTGGGTTCATAATGTTGCATTCTCTGGAGATGGAAATCGTGTATGCTGGGTGGGACACGATTCATCTGTTTCTGTTGCGGATGCTACTTCTCAAACGGCTGTGAGCAAGTTGCGTACCGAGTTCCTTCCATTCCTAAGCTGTGTTTGGGTTGGACCAAATTCCTTGGTTGCAGCTGTGAGTATTCGGAATGTGTGGTAAAAAAAACCCGAGCTTGTAAAACTGTCTGCCTTCTTTACTAAATCATGCTTGTCCCTGATGATAAAACCTACTTTGAGATGAAACTTGTTTCATCAGTATTTAATTAATGATCATTACTTATCCTTATTTTCTTGTAATCAGCTCATATAACTGATACTTCTTCCCTCAGACATGCTGAAAGATAGTGTTTACTGTAATGATTCATTACTTTATTAAGTTTAAATGAGTTAACATGGTAGCAAATGTTGACAAAGAGTCAACAAATATTACAGAAGGTTAATTTGAACTTCTGTATAATGGAATAGACCCTGTGACATAGGACATTTTGATGGACATTGTTTGTTGTCTGAGGTATTGTGTGGTTATTCTTTCTTTATCTGTACAAGCTGGACAGATACAATATAATTACACAAATTTTCCGGAATCATTTATGTGGAAATGGTTGTGTTACTTGTCAGTTTATTTTCTATAATTCTTATCTTCATTATAAATCAGATTCATAACTTGCAGTTAACTTGAATAGAAGTGCCATGGGCTAAGGTTGTTATTTGAAGACTGAACAGCACTTTGGAAGTAAATGCTTTTCTGTCACACTTGTATACTGTCACCACGTACCTGCATAGCTCACACACCTGGAATACCTGTATAATGCACATGATGTTTTAGTTGATGGTTCTACTCGCATTAGTCAATTGTCATTAAACTGGCATAGTTTTTTGTTGTTTCTGTTTGCAGTGTCAGTGACAGTGGTTGGACATTGTTGATTAACAAATATATGTGCTAAGCACTGGACATATATGATGCAGGAACAGGAGGAACTTCCATGCTCACAATGAGCTGTACAAACAGCATTAATGTGTTACAGTTTCACTGATTCCAGATATGTAGATAACCAAGTATATGATCATAAAGAGAGCCATCAAACTGTTGTTAATGTGAAAATATTCCACTATATCTGTTATTAACTCACTAATTACTACTATTTGTGCAGTCAGTGCAGCAAATAGAATCCACAACCCTAGTTTATGCCTTACATTGATGACAGAACTTGTTTAAAATTCAAATAATGTAATTGAAGTACCTCATTCCATCACTTTATCACCAACAAATGCACTTACATAAAATTTCACATTAAAAAACTTAAACTCGCTCCATCATGTTTCGATCCTAAGATCATCCTCAGGGAGCTACGTTGTTCCTTGCTAAAGTCATTTTAAAAACATTCACAAAATAATTCCTGATGTAATTAGGTTTCAGCTGTTTAACTTTGCACATTCTGTTAAACCATATTGCTGCATTTGTTTTTAGTAACTAGCCTGGTATTCTTGTAGTTGTTGTTAAGTTTTGCCTGTTGGGCATTAACTATCATCCTTGTTGCACCGTGCATTTCGTAGAATCACTTTAATTATCACCAACAAATGCACTTGCATAAAATTTCACAATAAAACACTTAAAATTGCTCTGACATGTTTCAATCCCAAGATCATCCTCAGGGAGCTACGTTGTTCCTTGCTAAAGTTATTCTAAAAACATGGTTTAACAAAATGTGCAAAAACAGCTAAAACCTAGTTACATCAGGAATTATTTTGTGAATGTTTTTAAAATGACTTTAGCAAGGAACAACTTAGCTCCCTGAGGATGATCTTAGGATCAAAACATGTCGGAGTGATTTTAAGTGTTTAATGTGAAATTTTATGGAAGTGCATTTGTTGGTGATAATTAAAGTGGTTCTACGAAATGCACGGTGGATCAAGGATGATACGTCATTCTATGTTCTGCCCTTAGATTAAGAAACACTGAGTTGTTCCAGAGTATTTGTTCACACCCAGGGTCCACTGTGACAGTTTGTAATGTACTATTTATTCACCATTAGGGCTTGCTAATCCCATTTCCAACACCTAAGATGGAAGACCACCCTTTGTAGCTGCCCACTATTGCTCATTAAACGTGTTAAAATAATTGTGTCCATATCTGGACACTGTCCTCCAAGTACAACTTCAAGATGCATTGTGACTAGGGACCTACCAAACTCGGTAACCAAGGAACGAGCATAAAATGTCTTAGAGCTAAATGACTTCAGTGCTAGACCGAAAGAAATTGATGTAATTGCTGTATTAAGTTTGTTTTGTAGGGCCACAGCTGCTGTCCGATGTTGTATTCTGTAAATGAATCTGGACAGTTATATCTGAACTGTAAACTGGATGTTTCACAGAAAAAAGAAGCTGGTGGATTGAGGTAAGTGTGTGTTGAATTAATTAAGAAATTAAAAGGCGAATTCAAGTTGTGTGTTATCCTGCCACATTTGACAGTAAAGATAACTGTGACCTGCGATATCACACCATATAGTTGGATGAATAGGTACAAGTGGTTTGGAGGAACATCTTTCCTCCACCTACATACTTTGAGAAGAGGAGGCAGCATATTCCACTGAAACAGTTGTACTGGTTGATCAAACTACATGGCTTCATGCCATTGATGAACGTTTCTTAAACCGTGGATTACACACCATTGCATATCTGTAAACCATTTTTATTAATTTGCAGAATCATAAAAGAAAACTATTTTCATGTATTTAACACTGAAATAGTATCCTACTTTTCATTAGAACTAAATTTCTAAGGACATTCTAAAACTTCAGAAATTTTAAGCAGGATGACTGAGGAATTGTGCTGTGATTCCTGGCCAGGGACTTCTCTTTTCTTTATAGCTTTAAGACCATCCCTGTTGGACTCCACACCTTCTCTTCAAAGGATACTGGGGTCTTTTCTTGAGGGTAAAGTAAGCATGGGACAAAGCTGACCAATCATGCCTATCAAGAACCATCAAGAATATCTGGACCTATACTTCCACTACCCCATATGCTTTCACATTATGGTACTTAATTAATCACAGGGATGACTTTGCTCCACCATTGATGCAAATAAATAAACAAATGTACATGCTGCAGTACAGTTTCAGTCAAATCAGAAAAATGAAAACTAGTTTGAAATCACTTTTGGTATTGTAGCACCAATTTGTTTTGACATGTCTGTGTTTCTGATGCGGTGAAGTTCCGTTTGTTAATAAGTGCACAGTACTGGTCTCAAATTGTTTCAGAACATTCATTCCAGTCTGTGTTATGAAAAGTATGCAAAATACTGTTACAGAAAACAGTAACATTCCCTTATTACCCTGCTGTATTTTAAACATGACAGGCAGTGCATGTATAAACATAACATTGAGGCGCATTCATATAACCACTGTTGCTGTGGAAAAGCAAAAAGTATTACAAATTCTGAGTGTGTATCTGTAGCCTTAGTTATACAGCATGCAACTTGCATACACCATAATGTTATCTGTGGGCTGTCTGGCTGTACCATATTTTTCCACATTTTCACACAAATGGCACGATTTTTGGCACAAAAAAATATTGAACACAAAATGTGTGTTTTGATTTTCTTTAAAATTGTCTGAAACATTTCTCATTCTAAAAAAGAATTCAGTGAGATTCTATCATAAATGTACATTGGTCTTCATGTAAAGTACCTGTTATTGTTGTTAGGTTTTAATGAAACTTGAATTTTCTCAGCAAATTTTAAAAAAATATGGAAATATCAAATTTCATGAAAATACATCTCATGGGATATGAGTTCTCTTTGGACAGATAGACAGATACAACAAAGCTAATAGCCACTTTTCACATATTTATGAATGTGCATAAAACTTTCCTTTTGTGCACGGGAGGAAAAATCTAGGTACTGACTGATACGAGGAGAGAGATTAAATAATACATGACAGTACTGCTTCCTCCTCCTCCTCATGTTCTCCATTTCAGATTGTACAAAACAGCAAACATTTGATGGTTCTACCTTTTATGAATATGACTGTCACAGAAGCATGTGGAACAAACTTATCACCGAGTTGTGCATATGTGATTGCAGTGCCATGCGAAAGTTCCAGAGTCTTGATCGGCAAGCCCGTGTTGAAACAAATGATACCACGTTGGAGACAATCCATCAGAATGCGATTACATGCTTGTGTGTCTACAAGGGAGGCAAGGGATGGGCTTCAAGTGTCAGTACAAGTGGCCTGGATGGTCAACTTGTCATATGGGACTTGCAGGTAGTTCCATTAGTTATAGTAGAGGCTCCACTGATGTTCATAACAGTTTTAGTTTTGTGAACCTATGCAAGTTACTTGAAATATATCCTATATTTTCACTTTATCTTTTGCATTTGTCCATGCATAGTAATTGACTTGTTTTACTTTTCAGACACTGGAAAATGCAATTCAAGGAATGAAGATTGTTTAAGTCACCAGAATATATGCAATATTATTAAGATCACTAAATTAAATCTGCAACCCTTAGGTTGTATAGGTAACTGCTGCAGAACTCTGGACCACGCTTACCAATAGAAATACAAAATGAACAATGAAAACTGTAATTTTAATTGTTACTACATTGTTACTACAGGTATTTGTATTTCACAGGCATGAATATGGGCTGTGGTATCAAATGAATATCACCACTTGAATTTTAAGCTGTGTATCAGGTCTTAATTTTTTTGTATTCTTCGTATATTAGCTTCGCTGACACTGCATCTTCCACTGCCATCCCTACAAACAGAAAGAGATAAAAGTACAGTAATAAAAGGTTTAACCTTTAAGTATTTGTCATGCTTCTTATGCCTTTTTACTTCAGTATGCTATAAAAATCTCAGTCCTTTTCACATCAGCCTTCTCACTGCCAATCCAGAATGCACCTATTGTCCAGCTTTGTGAGCATTTGAATTCTGTAGTGTATCAGACATTAAAAACAAATGTTGCTATTTAAACTTTATAGTAAAACAGTGAAAGCTGCCAAGGTACATTAAAGACTGTAAGTTAAGCAGCTAGCTAGCTTTACAGTTATATTTGCAAATCTCTGATCAACTGAGGATGGTAAATTTAAATTATGTCAAGAAATGCAGTACATAACCTAATGTATAAATATTTTTTTAGGACCAACAGATGCACTTTGATGTATGAATGCAATGCTATTACCTAGTAGTCACCGACATGTTTCAGCTGCTCATGTTACCATCCTCAGGGCAATGAGAACAAGAATACAAATACAGTTATGTTGAAATCACTCCACCATTAGAAAACATATCATTTATGGTTAAAAACTGTGGTTTAAATAGTATAATAATGATGAGTATAAAATATCAGAAGTTAAAACGTTGTTGTATGAAGTATAGTTTTATGGAGTGATGTACATAGAAGATACATGTGGTGAATTATGATCCAGGTTGGTTAGCGATGATACTGACTGCAAACTGAACTACTTGGAACTTACCCTGTAGCTCTCAAAATGTAGCAGTGTCACTCACAAAGAAAATTACTTTGAAGAATAAGAGACCAACTTGATGTCACTTGCTATTTTATTTCACTTCTTATGTGCTCAACATGTTTCAGACACTAATATATCCATCATCAGGAGCTTGCGACTTTTCTGTTGAATTACCACTTTGGTCGTATTGTTCTTGGTTCGATGTGTGTGGGAGTTTCGGTGTGGTTGCAGGCTGAAGCTTCAGCCTGCAACACGGATAACACTCCAACCCAACCACACCAAAACTCCAATACACATCGAACCAAAAACAATACGACCAATGTGGTAATTCAACAGAAAAGTCGCAAGCTCCTGATGATGGATATATTAATGTCCGAAACATGTTGAGCACATAAGTGAAATCAAATAGCAAGTGACATCAAGTTGGTCTTTTATTCTTCAACTATCACAATGATGCATGGTCCAATAAACATAAAAAACTTACTTTGCTTATGATTTATATGGTTAGTGTTTTAAAATATGCTAAAAACAAATTATTCTCTGTCTTCAGGCATTTGTATGTACATTTATACACTTCACACTCTACAAAATATACAGTTATGGTAATCTTCTGTACCTGTATTTTTCCCTTAGAAAGAAAAATAGTGTATACAAAGATACAAAAATGCTTATTTTTACTGCTAGTCCTTTAAATTTGTTTTGGCATAACTATAATTTTGTGTATTAATACGTTGAAACTTGTATGAACTGTGCACACATAATATATGAATAGGTTAAACCCAGGTTCAATGTGGAAAGAAATGACCTTACCAAGTGACTGGAAGACTGTGATCTTCCCTCGTTCTGCAGACTTGGTTCCATTTATTATGTCTCCCACTTCTTCAATTGTAATCCCTAGTTCTAACAGTCCTTTCAGTTCAATTTCTGCCGATGCCAGAGTGTCTGTATAGACACTTGCCATTTCATACAAGTCAACATCCAATTCACTGTGATGGTTAATTCCAGCACCAACAGCTGTTGGCAAACAAATCCATCTGTTACCATTGTTACAATCTTCAGGCTCCACTAACCCTGTAGTTAATTTAACAAAGTTCTCAGTAACTTAGCAGCAGTGGACTTGAACTCTCCACCATTATGGGCACTAACACCCAGATTTTTGGCTCGGACTAATGATATCTCTATTGAAGGCCTGCTGGACGACACGTATGTACCGTAACAACACTGTGAAAGTGGTGAGTAAAGCTAAATTGGCACACTGCATGCCCTTGCAACTTTAATTTACACTGTTAAATTGTAGTCAGTTGCCCTAACTTTTACAGAATCTGAAGGTTCATGAAAAATACTAAAGAGCCTGGCACTGGTCCTCATTATGTTCCAGATGAATCCACATCCATATCCTATTTTGTAATATCCAGATTCATGTTTTTTTCACATCTACACCTATATCCCCCAAATATTTTTTTCCCCCTCAAGGTTTTCTGACAAAAAATTTGTTATCCCACTTGTGCTACATGCCATGCCTAATTCTTTCCTGTACAGGGTTATTCAAAATGATTTTTGGGGTTTTAACAACTTGTTATACACAATACACTTGAGATAGGAGTATATGTTTTTTTTTTATTTAATAGAACAGCACTCCAAGTTTTTGTTACATACCTTACAGGTGCTCTAAATGTGCACCCGTTGTGATTCTACAAACATCAACACGATAATCGATAACCACCACTGACATGCTAATGGAACGAATTCGATTATTGTGTTGATGTTTGTAGAATCACAAACAGTGCACATATACAGCACCTGTAAGGTATGTAACAAAAACTTGGAGTGTTGTTCTATTAACTAAAAAAATACATATACTCCTATCTCAAGTGTATTGTGTATGACAAGTTGTTAAAACCCCAACAATAATTTTGCATAACCCTGTATTTGATCAATGTAATGATATCTGTCAATACAATCAAGCTGCTGAACATGCAGTTTTCTTCATTATGCAATTACTGCTGTCTGTTGGATCCAAGTATTCTCATCAGCACTCTTACCCTGCCTTTGTAGTTTATAATGACACACCAAGTTTCCCATCCATACAAGCAAAATCATAATACTGTATATTATAATCCGTACATTTTTAGACAGGAGGCAAGAAAAGTTTCTCAAGTAAATCCCCAGATGTACAGTCATGTGTTGCTTAACAACAGGGATACGTTCTGAGAAATGCGTCGTTAGGCTATTTCGTCATCATACGAACGTCACAGAGTGTACTTACACAAACCTAGATAGTATAGCCTATTGCTCCTAGGCTACAAACCTCTACAGCATGTTACTGTACTGAATACTGTAGGTAACTGTAACATAATGGTAAGTATTATTATATTATAATCTTATGGGACCACTGTCATAAATGCGGTTTGTCGACCGAAACGTTACGCGGCACATGATTAATCTGCTCTTTCTTTTTACTATTGTCATCCACAAACATTCCTATCCAATAAGAATGCTGTTGTGTGGCTGTGTCTCAGAAGAAGTGAGTATATGAACATCAACTTGAACATGTTTGGCTGTGTTCACACACACATACCATTAATGTGTGCCCCAGACTTGATCCATTTTCCCTTCAAAATGGGTGAAGAGGCAAACGTTGCAGTTACAATGACATCGGCATCCTTCACACATTCTTCTGCACTCTGGTATGCCACTGCATACTTCCCTTTCGCTGTCAGCTCCTTGCTCATTGTCTGTGCTCCCTCATACCTGTGATTCCATATCCGGATCTGAGAATATGAACTTAAACTGTCCATTACAGATACCGTACTTCCACTAAATATGAAACAAAAAATCAAATGGAGATACACAGTGGCACAAAAAGAACACTTTTTTTTTCAAATAACTAAATATTTTTATTTTCAATATAAAAAAATTATGTTAACACCAAAACAACCTGTAATAAGTGCAGTTTTGATTACTTACATTGATGACTGAATTACAGAAAATTATATCGGAAAGATGGCGTCCTTGCTGTACACACGTCCGGAGCTTCTCCTCAAAGTTCTGCATCACATTTACTAACATTTCTTGTGGCACAGTTGCAATTTCTTCGCGAATGGAAATTTTCAGATCGTCGACTGTATGAGGTTTTCGAACGTAGACTTTTGATTTGAGGTAACCCCAAAGAAAGAAATTGCAGGCAGATATAAAAAACATGCATTCTTTTTGTGCCACCCTGTACATTCCATTTTACAAACAGAATATTCACAGAACCTGTCGAAAGTTGAAACAGTAATCCAAGGTCTCTGCATGGCTCCGTGCCTGGGTACCAGAGCCTAGAATTGCCAAAACCGCAGTCCCATTGTGCAGATACTTTGTTGCTACAGCTGAGGCAGCTGCTGTGCGCCAGGTTGTTATCTCAGTACCATCCATAATCTGTTTAGGAGAAGGAGTTCATAATTGAACTCAAAACTGTTTATGAAGGTTTAGTGTTCTTACATTCATCATCAGAAGCCTATATGAGTCATGGACAGTAAATAATGTGTGGCAAATACGAAAAATCTGGCTAAAACGTTAGTCACACACCTCACATAACAGAAGATGAAAAAAGTAATATTAAAATGCAGGTTATTAGAACACTATGTGAAGGTGTGAACTAATATTCAAGTGCATCAGGAAAGAGTCCACTAGTTAAACTCTTATGAACAATATATGGAACTCTCCAGTGTTACAGAAGGAGGGAATTTTACTATCAACAAAATAACTATCACATTTTCAAGAAAGACGGTGTGTCATAGAGTTAAATAAGTAGTAATGAATAACATATGTAACAGTATCAGAAAACTACTCCACAAGTTAGTGGAATCAGAAAAACAGATATGGTACATCGATCAGTTTACGGCAATGCGGCCAACTGTACGCACGAACCTGCAAACAGCCACACGAATTATAACTTTTCACCCATTTTATGCTGCTGAATAACTAAAATTTCTTGGCAATTAAATTACTAAATTATAACGTAAAAAATTATTTTGACCTATTTTGCTCTGAGTGACTTAGATACATATTACTTGGCAACAGGTCTACGTACAGCACAAACTTTACCGGTTGTTGAGTCGAAAAGCAACACAGTGCCCTGAACAGATGGTAATCCTTTATCTGCATTCTTGGGATATGCTGTCACCAATTTACAAGCTAATGTATCATCACATTTACTAAACGCAGGCATCGACAAGAGAGCCCTGTTACAAAGAAGAATTGTCAAACTTAAGCTTAAATAAAAGAAACAGTTTTTTAGAGTCTTTACTGTTAATTCCTCCTTTCAATAGTGAAACTGTAAGCCTGTATAAGCAAATAATGAGTTAATAATGTGGACCCATTCACAGTACAACTCAACACAAGTCATAATATAAATAAATAAATGCTGAGAGTAATATCATTACTGCACAATCTTGTACCATGCAGAATAACTGAATTACATTCAGGACACACCCAAAAAAGTACTTGATGCTGAAACAATTATTCTAAGAATTTTACAGTTTTTCCCAGTTCATCCAGTACAAAGGTATGCTAGCATGCTTTCAAATTTCAGTTTATTGTTCCCTCTTCTAAAAAACAGTAAAAAGGATCACCACCACCCTTCACCACATCTGAATAAGGGCACTCCATTTTCTAGAAGGAAAAAAATACTGTGTAATTCTAATGACTAGTTCATGGAACGTGCCAAAACATCGCTTAGATTAAAATGTTGTAACACATTTACATCACGCACAGCTCGAGAGTTGTATTTGACTGGTTATTTACTTGTCTTCCCATGCAGACACACATAAACACACACAAACCCTTCTGTATCATCATACACTCTACTGAATGTGTAATATACATTATTCTTACCCGTTTGATGAATGTGTAACATACATTATTCTTACCCGTTTGATGATGGAATTTTCATGATTGTCCTAGGTGGTTGAATCACTTCATCATTTTTTGACACTGAAGCCATTGCATTTTGAATGGCGGGAATTAGTTTGACAAGCTGTAGTAATTTATTACTTCTAATACACTCATCAGTCAAATACAAGGGACCACTGTCTGTCATAGTTGTTAATAATTTCGATTAACAATAATAAGGCAGTCACTATACATCAAAGTGTTTATCGTGTGATTCTCATAGGAAAATGATGGCTTCTAAAGGACTCTGCTAACGTAACGTCACAACTAACCGAACTAACCTACCCAGACCTTCTCACGTTTCGAATGTCCTCGGATTTTGGGCTGTCTGACAGTTGGTCTATACAAATTTCGCGGGGCTTAACGTTCTCAGGAGTGTCAACACTAGCAAAGCACCATATTCCTAGAGAAGACAACGTCCTATGCACAAATGTGACCACATAGAGGCAGTCTAGATAAAAACCACCAATACTCCTTGTTGTACTACAGTTTCAAACAACTCTGTGGGATTTCAGCCGGTATCACTGCACTTTGATCCATGCTGCACATCATCAGTCAACGCACAAGTTACATGCCGATCATGGATCAGAGTTGCCGGTATTCCATGTACTCACAGATTTTACGCAACAATCGAATTGTTCGATAGTTGTCATTCGCTTGAAACGTGGTTCTTTGATGTTGAAGTTTAGGTTAAGGAGGTTAGAGTCCTGTGAATTATAAAGAAATTGGGTGTACGAGTTTATTTCTGACACGGTATTAAGTATGGCTGAAGAGTGTGTGGCTGGACCTGTGGTAGTGAAAGCTAAAAGCGAAAGAAAAGTATTTAAACCTGCAGTTAAGTCGGTCAACAAAGTTCCAGATGAACTCCTTCACGATGTTAGCCTTAAAAACGCAATGAATAATCTCCCAAAAAATTATAATTTTGAGATACCGAAAACAATCTGGCGTATACGTCAGACGGGAGCGAAGAGAGTCGCACTTCAAATGCCGGAAGGATTGGTTATGTATGCCACGACAATAGCAGATATAATTGAAAAGTTCACAGAAGCTGATACTGTGATAATGGGTGATGTGACTTATGGTGCTTGTTGTATTGATGATTATACAGCTAAAGCCCTAGGCGTTGATCTATTAGTTCATTATGGCCATAGCTGTCTGATTCCCATCGACCAGACATCAGGGATAAAAGTTTTGTACATTTTTGTAGACATTAAGATTGATGCTCTTCATTTTCTTAACACCGTGAAGCTGAATTTTTCGACAAGTGTGAGGTTAGGTTTGGTCAGCACAATTCAGTTTGTTGCAACGCTTCAGGGAGTTGCAGCTGAACTCAAGCAAGAGGGATATCAAGTCACAGTACCTCAAAGTCGACCTCTTTCACCTGGTGAAATTTTAGGATGCACAGCACCTCTAATGTCTAATGTGGACGTTCTTATTTATTTGGGAGATGGTCGCTTTCATCTTGAAGCAGCTATGATAGCAAATCCAAAGTTGAAAGCATACAGGTAGTTTCACCAACAGTATTTGCTTCATGTTTGTGTTAAATTTTTTATTTTTCAAACACAGGAGTTTGTGCAGTCTTGTATGTATTAAAGCACAGAAATAGATATCTAGTAGAGATTGTTATCAGTAAAAGTGTGAGGCATTTAACTGTATTTTAAGAAGATATTGTACTCCGTTAGGGTTAAATGGGAAACTACCCATTCTAATCCCCTGGGTCTACCAGTGAGCTGGTTAGTGTGTCGGAAAGGTAGGGTGTACCGTAAATTTGGAGTGTAGTCCACAATATGGAAGCTAGTTGTAGTTATTTCCTTTGTACAAAACTATTTGATACAGAATACACTAGAATGTAATTTATTGACACTTTTGGCTAGGCCAAGGGTTGCAGAATATGTCATAATGCAGGTGCAAAACTTATTTCACATAAACTGATGTTGCAGCATATTGCCATTATATTCGTTGTATAACATGGTATACATACGACTATAAAAGTTTTCTCATACGCAAAACACCAGTACCTATGTTTAACATGCATATAACTGTGTAATTCTAAAACTGTTTACAAATATCAATAAGACCAGACATGCAGTATTATGTTAGTCAACATCCATGTGAGTGTGATAAATATTTTACATGTGTCTTTATATAGTTTAGGAACTTTCTGTTGAGGTAAATTCATTGACAGAATGGAAGATAAGAGGTACACTTTTAATGCAGGCTGTAATGCTTTTCTGTTTTGAGTTAAATTTTCGTTTGTAGTTGGCAGTTTATTGAATAGCTTAAAACCTGTGTAATTAGTGAGGTTAGAATTGGGCTATTTTATTTTATTCACAGGTATGATCCATATGACAAAAAGTTTACGGAAGAATTCTATGATCACGTCCAAATGCAAAATGTAAGGAAACAAGCAATTGGTGATGCAAGTAATGCTTCAAGGTTTGGACTAATCCTTGGAACCCTAGGCCACCAGGGTAGTACAAAAGTTATGGAACACTTTCAGGTACTATACATGTTGTAGAATATAAACTAGTTTGGTACAATACCACATGAATGTTTCATTTTAGTCTGTATTTAGTGTGATTTTTCTTCATGGTGAATTATGTTGGTGCCATGTTTCTGTCATTAAAGACAACTGACAGGTGATTCTGGTCTTCTGCTACAGATTTCTGTCTTATCAGTTAATAATGCACCATAGTAGAATGCTACATCTCTTTTTACAGTTGAACCTGAATGTAATGTTCTCAGTTTACAGTTCTTCCTTACTGTTCAGTTCAGTCTGTATGGCCCTAGCACACATGGCGGTAGGGGAGAATGAGTGATGTGGCCACCCCGGGCAGTTCAAGGGACAGCAAAACAGTTATTTTAAATACCAAAATTTGGTTACGCATACTCAAAAAAAAAAGTAAATTATTGATCCAAATAAAAATAAATTCAATGCATACTTTTGTGTGTGTGTCCTTTTTTTTTTAGTTTGTAATTTCTGTTACTGGCTGCCATATCTGAAAGCTAAAATTGAGGAACTTGAAACTGACAGTAAGGTCAACAATGTCAGGGACTTGTATGGGAGCATTAATGACTTCAAGAAGGGATACCAGCCTAGAACTGTTATAGTAAAGGACGAGAAAGGAGAGTTGGTTGCAGACCCCCACAGTATAATGGCGAGGTGGAGGAACTATTTCTCCCAGCTATTGAATGTACATGAGGATAATGACATTAGGCAGGCAGAAATACACACAGTAGAACCACTAGTGCCTGAGCCAAGTGCCTTTGAGGTTGAGTTGGCTATTGGAAAGCTAAAAAAATCACAAATCACCAGGTTCTATCCCAGCAGAACTGATTAAAGCAGGTGGTAGGACAATTTGCTGTGCAATTCATAAACTTATTATTTCTATTTGGAATAAGGAGGAATTGTCTGAAGAATGGAAGGAGTCGATCATAGTACCTATCTATAAGAAGGGGGATAAAACAGATTGTAATAACTATAGGGGCATA
>Ga0123355_10008612_pt1 | contig 15415 bp, 8 predicted proteins | sample TergutEmb28metaG_3_FD_89872 | JGI IMG/M metagenome (GOLD analysis project Ga0123355, IMG submission 89872) | Embiratermes neotenicus P1 segment gut microbial communities from Petit-Saut dam, French Guiana - Emb289 P1 | ecosystem: Host-associated > Arthropoda: Insects > Digestive system > Gut ... | reverse complement strand
GGCCATTATCTCCGTAACCGTTCCACTTTGGACTTAGGTGTTTTGGGTTATATCGGTATAGTTTAGCATAAGGAACACCCTCCCGAAGTCTGGCACATTCCTCCTGGGACACCCTGTATACAACAAATTACTGGGGCGCGCATACCTTAAATAACAAATAACTGTAAACGAAAGGTTGCTCAGTGTTTTCTAATTGCGTCAAGGATTCTTCGCCAGCACATTCCAGCTCATCCAAGGCCACAACAAGTTAGTCAATGTTGCGTACATTACAATATCATGAAGTTAAAAAGTACACAGTGGTATTGTCTGCTGTGGTATACTCGAATGTTGACATAGTAAACCAAGTTTTTCACATTTTAAGCTAAACTGGAAGGTGTTAATGGTTTTTTGGAGTGTAGTAGGTTGTATGAGAAGTTGCTGCAACAAGATGAAATTTAATATATAACATGTATTGGTAACCTTAGGTGTACGTTGTAATTAATGAAACAGAGCTTAGAGTTTTCTCTCCCCTCCCCTTCTTCTCTCTCTCTCTCTCTCTAATATATATATATATATATATAAAGTGTAGATTGCTTTCACCACCATCCTGTGGAAGAAGTATAACTACTTTCAACCCACTGTGAGAGAAATGAAGCTAAAAATTTGACTGAATAGGGTCATGCCATTTATAATTTCCAGGCAGCGGAATGAGGTGTTGTATTTGGCATCAGATCTTATAACTTATTCTTGCGTTCTATAAGTAGAGATTGATCATAAAGTTACACAGATACATTACTATCCCTTAGTCAAACATCTTGTTTATTGTGATGTCCAGTATCTTCATCCTCTTCTTACCTCCATGAACAACAAAGGCAGCATTCAAAGTTAACCATTTACTCAACTTAACCTCTTTACTATTTCTGCACTCAAATTTATTTGCTTGTGCCCCACTTGAACTAAGTATGTTCTACGAATGTGGCTTAGTTGGACTGCAGCCAGTATGGCAGGTAGCATATACTAGAACAGCAGGAGCATAGTGAAGGAAGAAACTTGAAGGAAAGTGGAAGAAATCCTTTGGATTTCATAGGTGTTTCATGTTAGTTGGTTTGCTTGAACAGTGGCAGTATTGAAGGAAGGTGGTACTCTGTTAGAGTGGAGACATTGAACATAATTTGATTGTTGTGTTCCTTGCCTGTAATGGGAAGCATGAATTTGGTACTAGGAGACATTGGTTATTCACCCATAAGTTTCATATTCAAAATTATTTGGCAAATTGGGACTAAATTTAGTTTTAAGCAGTCTTTATATAAATCAGATTAATGTGTTTGGCCAGTAGAACCCCAATCAGCTGTAGCATACATTGAATTTTATCGCATATCTTAGAATATTGCGTACAAATTGTGGATATTTCATGTTTTATTGCATGCTTAGATACGGAGATAAGAGATACATTTCAGTGATCGATAAGAACACCCATAAAGGGCATGAGATATGAAACATGTCATGCATCATATGGTATGATTGTAACAGTCAGTGGTCAGGCTTCATAATATACATAGACTATAGATAAAACGTACAACAGTAAAAACTATTCTGTACAATGAATAGTTGATGTATAAATTTCTAAAATCAACATACTAAAAGCTATCTTTATCGTTGCACTGTGCATTTCGTAGAGTCATTTAATTAGCATACCAACTAATGCACATACATAAAATTTCACATTAAAACACTTAAAATTGCTGCAACATGTTTCGATCCTAAGATCATCTTCAGGGAGCTACATTGTTCCTTTCAAAAGTCACATTTTTAAGAACACTCACTGATTAATTTCCTGGTATTCTTGTAGTTGTTAAGTTTTGCCTGTTGGGCATTAACTATCTTTATCGTTGCACCGTGCATTTTGTAGAGTCATTTAATTAGCATACCAACTAATGCACATACATAAAATCTCACATTAAAACACTTAAAATCGCTGCAACATGTTTCGATCCTAAGATCATCTTCAGGGAGCTACACTGTTCCTTGCTAAAGTCACATTTTTAAAAACACTCACTGTTTAAATTAATCAGTGAGTGTTTTTAAAAATGTGACTTTAGCAAGGAACAGTGTAGCTCCCTGAAGATGATCTTAGGATCGAAACATGTTGGAGCGATTTTAAGTGTTTTAATGTGAGATTTTATGTATGTGCATTAGTTGGTACGCTAATTAAATGATACTAAAAGCTGTTCTTACATAAACATCATCAGGTGTCATCTCATAGGTATTAAATCATTAATGAATTCTTGAAGTGAATAAAAGTATTTGTTAACTAAATACTTTTTCAAAATTGATATAAACATTTTTTTATCAACTATTAATTCTGCAGTATATTCAGGTAGCTCATTAAAGGTCTCTTTACTCTATAGTTTACTCCCTTCTGGTATAGTTTAAGTTTATCTGTTGGTTTTAGCATTTGCAGTTTATTTCTGTATTAATACCATGAACAGTAAAGTAAAATGTATAAATCTCCAGGTAATGTGACAAAAAATTCAGTAAGGATAGTATTCATCGTGAAGGTGAAGTCAAAATCTTCAGTGACTGAAATAGCGGTTTTCAAGAAGTTCTAGGTTCAGATCCAGTCATAGTTCTGATTATTTTCTTATGTAGCTGAAAGACTCTTTTACTTTCTCTTGAATTTCCCCAGCCTACAAAGCCATGCTGCTAAAATGGTACATGGATCTAACTGCATAACTTACACTGCCTGTTTTTGGCAGTATTTTTTTCAATATGATTCTTCCAGTTCACGTATCTGTCTAATTCTAACCTGGGAAATTTAATATGTTTGCAGCTTCTTTTGTAGTTCTATTTTCTATAAGTAATTTGGATTAGAACATTTTGAAGATGGTTTGAGCTAAGTTTAATATGTTTGCAGCTTCTTTCATAGTTTTATTTTCTACAAGTAATTTGGATTAGATCGTTTTGAAGATGGTTTGAGCTAAATTTAACTATATTTATCTTTTCTGTATGTAAGGAAAACCCATTAACTGAAAACCAAGCACTCATAGAACTGAGTATAGTGATTAATTTTGTTGGTAGGTCATTCAAATTGTTAGCAGTGATTAACATGTTCTTGTCATCTTCATATATTACAAGTTTAGCATAAGGATTTATGCCATTAGGAAGATTATTTGTATAAATTATGGATAATAATGGTCCCCAGGTTGATCCCTGAGGTACACCACTTTATGTTGTTTCCCAATTGGAAGAGAATTTGCCTTTATAATTTTGTGGTGATATATTAACCTTTTACTTCCCATTTGTAAGATATGTTTTAAACTTGTGGGCACTTGCTGCATGAATTCCATAGTAGTACAATTTTCTTAAAGGGGGTTAAAGTGAAAATGGCTTTTCTAACTGCTCGGGAAATAAAATGTTGTTTGTTTGCAGGTATTGATTTAATCTATTAAACTTCAGTGTTTCAAAAATCTTTGAGAAAGATATTAATAATGAAATTGGTGTCTAATTTGTCATTTTAGTTTTATCTCCATTATTATGTATAGGCCGTACTATTGCAAATGTATACGTCTCAGCATAAATCCTAGATGGTAAAGAGGAATTACATATAAAGGTAAATGGTTTACTTATTACATTTGCACAACATTTACATTTTTTTTTTTGTTGGATGGTGGGGGGATGTTGGAGGTAACACTGTCCAGTTCTGTTTGTTCGGTCCATGTTTCCTGCAGTTACCCATTCAGTACAACACCATAAATACTTTTCCTTTCATTTATTTGTCAGATACATGACATGTTTTGGCTGACGGTTGCGGCCATCATTAGGCGATACTGCAACAATATAAAAGGAAATTAAGGAAGAGGCCTGTCCTTTACATTATCGTGTATTCATTGATGAGATGAGCTTTACTAGCTGATAAAAGTTTGGGTAACATCATCCCATTGTATTTGTTCAGTCATCGTTTTCTGTAGTTATTCGTTCAATACAACACCTTGAATGCTCTGACATCCATTTATTTATGACATACACAATATGTTTTGGCTAACAGTTGCAGCCATCATCAGGCATTACTACAACAATATTAAAGGTAAATTGAGGAAGAGGCATCTTCCTCAATTTACTGTTCAACATGACACCATAAATGCTCTGACAATCATTTGCTTATCACTTACGCCATGCAGAGGCCTCTTCCTCAGTTTAACTTTTATATTGTTATAGTATCATGTGATGATGGCTGCAACTGTCAGCTAAAACCTGTCGTATATGTGATAAATTAATGACTGCCAGAGCTTTTATGGTGTTGTATTGAACGGATAACTACAGAAAACATTCTAAAATTTTATTAGTGATTCTGTCATAGCCTGATGAGTTTTTAGTTTGAAGAGATTTTATTGTATTTAACACTTCTATTTTGGTTATGGGTATTATTTACATCTCTGTAGTTTTATCAGAATAATCTTCTTGAGTAATTGCAGAGACTTATAAACATTAATGTGTTTACTTGGATTTTTAGTTATTTGTATAAAAAAGTTATGGAAGACCTTAGACGTCTCTTTAGTATCTGTTTTCTGACCAGCTCTAGAGTTTATTGTTGTGATAGTATTAAATGATTGAGTTTTCCCAGTATTATCTTTTATGATTTTCTCTACTGTTTTCACTTTATTAGAAGAAGTTTTTAACTGGTTACTGTAGTGTAATTTTGTTGCCTCTGTTATTACTTTTCTTAAAATTGCACAGTATTTCTTTTAATATTCTTTCACATTTATTTGTATTTCTGTATATGATATAATGATTTCTTTTCCACTTACATGATATTTTAATACCTTTTATAATCCATTCACTGTATTTAATCCTATAATGTTTTTGTGAACAATTGGAAAACTGTTTTCAAAGTACCTTGGAAGGACACAGTGAAAAGTATTAAATATTCTGGTAACATTGTCAGCATTTTAAACCATATTCCATGTTTCTTCCTTTAAAAGCAACTGAAACTTTGCTATTGTTTGGTTTTCTATTATCCAAATTTTATTTTTATGAGCAGGTTTTTGGAATGGAATTTTTCTGTTTGCCAAAATGAAATGTTGTGCATGATGTTCTGATAAGCCATTTTCTTATGGATAAACTGATGTATGGTAATATTTCATACTATCCAAAAGTATTCTGTAGATTCAAGTTTTTGCTTAGCTATGCTATTTGTAAGAAAGCTTATATTTAGGTGACTGCAAGTTAGGAAGGTAATGGATAATTGATATAACGTTTCATTATCCCAAAGTTCAAAAAACAGATTTTTAAGATTTTTTTCTTGCGGGAACTTGTCACTGACTTATAACCAAAGTGAGAATGTTGACATCTCTTTCTTCATATGATGTTCGCTTATACATATGAGATGAGGTCTGATGAGGTTTGCTTGCAAGATAACACTTATATCGTTTCCTATTTAAGCTTATTATGTTCTGTTGATAAATGACTAGATTATCAGGTTCTTTTTTTTCCCCCCCCTCATTATTTAATTCTAGTTCCATAAAAATGTTAATTTTTTTATTTTGGACTTTTCTTTGTCTCTGGATATTCTACATTTGTTCTCATTATGGTCTGATTTTGGGTCCAAAATAGTATTTTTCTTTAATTCCTCACAATTTTTATTTGGGTTGTCATTTATGGTACCTACTTATGACAACTTATTTTCCTATGCTGTATCTGTTTATTGAGATTATTTTTCCATGTGAAGTGAATTAACTTACTGGCTTTGTATCTATGAAGAATTTTAGGTAATACCTCAGTTAATTTACAGATTATTATCCCTTTTCCTTTTACATTTATATGCATATCATGCTTAGTGAAAAGGTGTGTATCAGATATCACAATAACAGAGCATTATCAAATTTTCTGATTATCTCACTCATTTTCCTATCATACCCCTTAACCTCTGCATGTATACATGATTTTTCATTCCTGTCAAATCTGTGTGGAACATTGGCCACAATAATGTTTGTGTGCTGGTTTCTTCTTAAAATATTTGCAGTCTGAGTAAGGCCCTTCCCGAATGCATTTTTAGCAATGCTATTAGCACCTTCCAAAAATTTAATATATCATTTTCAGTTGGTTTGTTAACTTCCTTCTTTGCCATGTCTACTAGCAACGATACATCGGCATTAGGTGTCACATAGCCTGTTGCGTTATATAATTTATTTAGGTTCTTTGATAGTTCTCTAACATATACCCTTGTATGGCTATCTTCAGTGATGATGATTTTGCATCTTCCATCTTAGTTTCCATGGTTCTCACATCTTGATGTTGGTGGAGTTGATCAGTTTGACAGGAATATTCCATTCATTCTTCTGTCAATATTTGTTATTTATGAAGTCTGTGAGGTTATCACTGTTTGTATGTTTTGTATTGAGGTTAGTTCCATTTTAGTCCCATTTATATCTGTCTCTGCTACTATGTCAGACCACTTTTTTTTAAAGGTTACTAAATCACTTTATTTCAAATATGTTTTTCGAAAATGTATTAACTTTGAAAATGGGAGATTGTGTGTCTCCATACTATGTGTGTTGTAAGGTGGTGTGGGGTAGGAGTCTGCTGCCATCAATAACTCATTTTCTCAAAAGAGTCTGTAACACACGTTGTATGTATATGTATGTGTCAGTCCAAAGTTTATTCTTCCCTGTATTCTGGTGTGCATCCAGGTTCAGTACGATGCATATCTTCTAACAATCTGTTCTTTTTAATATTTATATTCAGTTAACCATCACTGTAGTTAGGGGTTTTCTGTTTGTATCATTTCTTGTTTCTGGTAACTGTTTATAGTTTAATTACTTTAATGCAGTTAAGTGCTGCTGCAGGGCATGATTGAAAGACTGACTGAAATTAGAAGATGCTATGGAATTGAAAAGAATGTGGGAAACACTAAGGTGATTAAAATCTCATGGCAACCATCCCCCATGCAGATTATGGTAGATCAAAATCAGCCAGAGAATATGGAATATTTCAACTATTGGGGTAGCATGATAACAAATGATGCAAGATGTACATGTGAAATTAAATCCAGGATTGCAATGGCAAAAGCAGCATTCAAGGGAGACGAAGATTCTTTTTTACCAGTAAATCAGACTTAAATTTAAGGAAGAAACTAGTAAAATGCAGCATGGAGTATAGCTTTATGTGGTGCTGAAATTTGGACACTTTGGAAGGTAGTTCATGAATACCTGGAAAGTATTGAAGTGTGGTGCTTGGAGAAGGATTGAGAAGATCATTTGGACTGATCGTGTGAGAAATGAACTATTACAAAGAGTCAAGGAGGAGAGGAATATCCTACCAACAGTAAAAAGAAGGAAGGCTAACTGGATTGGTTATGTCTGCCTTAGGAACTGTCTTCTAAAACATGTTACTGACAGAAACATAGAGGGAAGATTGGAAGTGACAGGAAGACAAAGAAGACGTAAGCAGCTACTGAATGACATTAAGGAATAGATTGTATACCATAAATTGAAAGAGGAAGCACTAGATTGCACTCTGTGGAGAACTCACTTTAGAAGAGGTTATGGACCTGTCAAAAGACAACAGAGTGAATGAATGAATGAATGAATGAATGAATGCTGTTAGGTGACCAGAACAAGTATAAAGTTAGTTGTTTGATAATCTTGCCTGTCCTTTGTTGTGTCCTTTGTTGCGTCCTTTGTTGTAGGTCCAAATATTCTCCTCAGTAATGCCCATAATATGCATTTTTCATGTAGAAGCTAATACCAAGTTTTACACCCATGTTAATTTCAGGCGAGATGTTTCTAGACCTGAGCCTGCTACCAGGGCAGATTATTCGTGCACAAGTTACATGGGTGGGATCAGCCTCCAAGTTCTATGTTCGCCTTAATCCAGCACTGGCAAACAGAGTTCAGGCCCTTGTTGATGAATATGTTCAGAAACCTGAGGTGAGCAGTGTATTGGTAAGGCTTGTGTAGCTAGGCCCTTATTTTTCAAAAGAAATTGTAAAGATGATGTTGAATTCATGAGCTCTGATGGCTTCTTGAAATGGAAGCCAGTGAGAGAAATGTTTATCCTGTAATAACCACAACAGGTCTAATACTATGAAGATACTTATTTTATCTGTGGTCAAGTGATGTGTAACTTGCAGAATGACTGATGAATTTGTGTTAATAATAATAAATGTTATTTACAGAACATGCAGCCTGTTGGACCTGACAGCCTTGCAGTGAATAGTCTGTGCATAGCCTCCCGAGATGGTGCTCTTTGGCACCGTGGCGAAATTGTTGACTTCTCAACTGGTGGCACTACCATTAGGTTCATTGATGTAGGAGACAGTGATGAGATTCCTCTCGACAAGGTATCTGAAGTTATATATTGTTGATAAAGTTCAGCCCATTCAGAATGTGGTTAATGTATGTGCTGTCATTGCATGTACTGATCATAACTATGTGCCCACATATTTAAACTAGCAAATAACTTCACAGACTAATCAAGTTTAATGTGGGGTAGCTAGAATAAAGCTCTTTAGCAAATTTCATTTTGTTTGGTATTTGTCCAGTGCCATCACTTTACTTAAGTTGAATCTTAAGTTTTATGAAAACAGCATTTCATACTTAAAGTTATCCATGTCTGTGCATTAGTAAAGAATTCATACAATAAAACCAACAAATGCACTAATGTTAAAATTATATTTTTACGCACAATTTTTCATAACTGACATGTTTCCATCTATCTTAATCGTATTTTGGGAGTCACTGAACATCAGTGAAGCCTATATAAAAACACAGTTGGATTATTAAATGCTTTAAAGTTTGTTTATAAAATGTTAGTAGATATTATGAAATTCATTTGTAGTATTCCAGAACTGGTCCATAACATGTGAAGGTTGTAGTTTCATAGGTTTTTACAATGGTTCATATCTGGAAATTGTCATGTTTATTTTTTGGTAGCCAACATGTATTGGCTACCAAAATATAATTTTGACATTAGTGCTTATGTTGGTTATATTGTGTGAAGCTTGTCTTAATAGTTAACATATAATGATATATATAACATAAAAGTGGCTGTTTTACATTTTAAGATGTACTTCTTAGAAACAAACTTTGTCAAAAGTACTTAATCTCAGGAACTTTGAAATTTCTGGAAAGTGGGACAGCTACATTTCTCTTAAGATACTGAACTTAACAGAATAACAGTCTGTGCTAAAAGGGCTGCTAAGACTTGTAAAATACTGTAGAACTGTACTAAAACATTTTCCAGAAGACCTCATACAATTAAAACTTCTTGTGTAGGACAACATCTGAACATTTAGATGCTGGGAACTACAATATTAGAATACTATCTTCTCTTGTCGAGTGTGGGGATTAGTGGGATTGATCATGGCATGCTGGACTAGACCTTTATGCACAGACTTCATGTTAAGTCACTGCATACTGCTATGGCATGGGGAGGTTGACTGAATGAACACAGAAATGCATAAAAGAATTTGAACATGAACAGCAGTTGACCAGACAAGTAGCAACAGAAAAAGTCCTGAAACAGAGCCTGGCCTTTAACAGCTTCTTTATAAAATTGTAAAAAGTATGTCTTCAGCCTTTTGTACATCTCTGAAACTTTAAGAAGTTGTGCCACCCAGATTTCTTGAAGTTACTCACACTGTGAATCATTTCCCATGGCCCTTCTGCAAAACTGTTGTATTAATTTCTTTAGAAGTATATTACAAAAAGAGACAAGTGCTAATTTAGTGAAGTTAATTTAAGTTCTTGGTGTTCTCTTCCAACTGCCATGCCTGGAGCTCATGTTGTTAGTATTGATCCTCTTCCTTGAGTTTGTGAACTGCTGAATTGTTGTACAGCATGTTTCATCATATATAATTTTTTTTAAATCTCTGTGCTTTTACAATGATTTGTGTCTGTATCGGGACTGTGACTTTTCCCAGGTGCTGGTCATTCACCCTGCACTTGCTGAATTTCACCCACAGGCTGTAGAATGCCATGTTGCCAGCAGCATGGATGTAACAATTGCTCCAGACATGGATGTCATACTGAGAGTGGAGTCTGTTGACAGAGCAAGGTAAGAATCATTAACTTAGCTTTTATATGTGTGTCTTCCAAGTCACAATGTCATGCAAGTTCAGATGGTTACCACCATTTTGGAGAAACAGGGTGTTTCTTCTGTCTTCATTGTAGATCAGACCCTGAAGACCCTAATCTTTATGGCCACCATTTTATAAACTTTAAAAAATCTCAACATTTGTAATCAAATGACAAATTTTATTAAACTGGGTATGAATGTTGGGGAATTTGGAACCATCCCCTTTAACTTCCAGATCATCATCATCATCATATCTGTCATGGAGTTGGGCCTCTTGTTGACCCATAACAGTCTCACGTATCCAGAAGTCTCTTCAAAGGTTTACCATGATTCCTTCTGCCAGTTGGGGAATAGTGTTTCATTACCTGGGTAATCTATTTCAAGGCATTCTATTTACATGTTGTATCCATCTTCTCTTGTATTCCAGTAATTTGTCCAAATGTGGTGTTATTTTTAACTTCAAGATTTTGTGGTTATGTGTCCCTTACTACTTGCAGCTGCATAACTGATTTTTATAAACCTTCCTTATGAACCATCTGATAATGGCTTTGGTGGAAAGCCAAGACATGTGGCTGCCTTGCTTCTAATCTACATTTTGGTTACTGAAATACCTTTGTATTGAGAATCTGTGCACCTGGCAATGACATTACCAGAACCACGAAACAAACCAGTGATGACAGGATGTAGCATATTGGATATTGTATCAAGATTGTTTTTCCTTACAGGTTATTTGTGACTGTGTTCACTGTAGAAGGCAGGAAACTAAATCTGTCAGAAAACATTGATGCTGAACCATCTTTTGAAGTAGATCCAGTGTGTCCTGTACCTGTGATGTCAAAACAGACGAAGGTGTGGGTGTCCCATGTTGAAGGACCAGATTCTATTTGGCTACAAAGAGATTGTGATTCCAGTACTATCGCTGAGCTTCTTGAAGAAATGTACATATTCTACGTAGCTGAAGGAAAAGGTATGGACCTGGAAGTCACTGAGAATAAACTATGTGCTGCTAAGTCAGTCACTGATGGACAGTGGTACAGAGGAAGAATTTTGGCTGTGAATGTCAGTGATGCTACTTACACTGTGCTCTTCATTGATTATGGAAACTCAGAAACAATTCCCACTACTGATGTGAAGGAACTGGATGCTTCTTTTTTCAACCCACATGCACAAGCTGTCTGTACTGCGTTGGCAGTTGAGTTTATTCAAAGTGAACAAATCACATCTCACTTGTTGGAATTAACAGCTGATAAAGAATGCACTGCAGTGTTTGGCTTGAAAAAGGAGGACAAGTGGCTAGTTGATTTGTTTGTAGATGAGACAAGTATCAGCAAAAAACTGCTGGATTCAGGTCTTGTTAAGGTATTTGAAGCCCACTTCTTTAAATCTAAGCTGAAGGCAGGAACTGACCATGTTGTCTTTGTGTCACATATTGACTCACCATGTAGCTTCTGGATACAGAGAGCTGAGGACTCCCAAGAAATATTAACACTTCAGGATGAGTTGCAGGCAGCCGCAGACATGTTAGAAAATATGTCATCAGTCCCACCAGTTGGGACATTGTGTCTTGGTATGTATGATGAGGCATGGTACAGGGCTCATGTACTTGAAATCAACTCGTCCTTAGTAACGGTGCGTTTCATTGATTATGGAAATGTTGAAATTATTGATATCAGTTCTGAAGGTCTGAAGCCTCTTCCAGAGAAAACACAAGGCCTTCCAGAATATGCAGAGAGATGTTCTCTGATTGGAAGTAATGAAGCATATATGTTTCATGATGGGGCTACTGAGATGATGGAAGCTGTAGTGGGAGGTACTGAAGAGCCGGTGACAGTCCATGTCTTCAGTGATGGGGAGGTAAAGCATGTAGATATTATCTCAACTGGCAAGAACAGTGTCTTGATGACTCTTGTTAAAGAAGGATTAGCCACAGATACCCAACAGTCAAAACAGAATTCTGCTTTAGATGAAGAAGACATTAGAGAAAAAATTCCTTCTGTAAGTACACAAATCACAGAGGAAGCTACTACTCATCTAGATATTCAGGATACAGAAACTTCTGATGTTTCTTCTGTGTTTGTGAGTCACGTTACTTCCCCAGCAGAATTTTGGATTCAGTATGAATCTGATACAAGTTACATTGAGGAGATGGAAAACAGACTACTTGAAGCCAAAAATTTCCCACTATTGTCTGCAGTTGTTGAAGGGGCAGTGTGTGCAGCAGAGTTCACAGATGGGCTTTGGTATAGGGCCAGGGTAATACAGGTCACAGATGGAGTGGAAGTGCTTTTCTTTGATTATGGAAACCGTTCAGCCACAACAGAATTAAGGGGATTGCCTGAGGATTTGTTAATTATGCCCCCCCTAGCAAAATGTTGTTCATTGCCTTTACTCAAGGGTATGAAGGACTGGTCCACAGCAGCACAAGAGAAGTTTATTGAAAGAGTTGGAGATGGCAATACACAGTTTCAAGTCAAGATTTTGGAAGAAGGAGATACTGCTGTGGTGAGTTTACTTAATGGGGGGCAGAGAATGGAAGAAGAATTAATGAATTTATGTACAGGCATAGATGTAGTGTCCACTGTATATGTCCAACCATGCAAATTATATGCATGTGTCACTCATGTAATCTCACCATCAGAATTCTGGATTCAGCTTGAGGAATCACATTCACATTTGGAAGAAGTTACCAGTAAACTTAAAGAATCAGAGGGCCTTCCCATTCTGAATGAAATTGATGAAGGTGTCTTGTGTGTGGCACAGTTTCCTGAAGATGGTAACTGGTATCGGGCACATATCTTGTCTCACAGTGAAGGCTGTGTGGAAGTCTTGTACATGGACTTCGGGAATACGGCCACCTCTCCAGAACTTCGACAACTTCCTCATGAACTTAAAGATATCCCACCCTTAGCAAGGAAGTGCTCTCTATCCATTTCTAATGACATGTTGGAACAGGCAGAAATTGTGAATGATGCATTTAAGGATATTGTTGATGGAACTGCTAAATTATTTGAAATTGAGATAATCGAAGATGGGAATCCAACTCTTGTAAGTATGTGGTATGAAGGACAAAATGTAGAGGAAGAAATTATTAAGGTTGCTGAAAGGAAAAAGGTGGAACTGTCAGCAGCTGGAAGTGAAACTATGATGGAAACATGCCCAGATGTGAGAAATGAATGCTCTGTTTTTAATGAGCGAGGAGCAATATTGGAAGATGGTGGTGTTGAGCAAGGCGAAGAGGTAGAGAAGGAATATAATATTAAACATTTTGAGGGTATTAATGAACTAGATACATCAGAAATGCAAGGTAGAGAAATTGGAGACAAAATACTGTATGAAAATGGTCAAGGTAAAATGGAAGAAAAGTGGAAGGTTAGTACAGAAAATATTTCAAGTTTCATTGAATACAATGAAGAAAGTAACAAGCATCAGAATGGAGGTAAAATTATTGTTGAAGATGTAGAGACTACAGTTCTTGATGTAAAAATAAGCAACATTGAAGATGCATGTTGCAGGGATTTCATGTCACAACAAGTTGAAGAATTGAAACCGACTATGACTGCAGAGTTTATTAAAGTGGATGCAACCAAAGAAAGTACAAAAGATGCAACATTACAATCTCTTAATATGTTTACAGTTACAGAGACTAAGGCTGAACATCAAAAAGACAAAGTGTCCGAGGAGAATGTCCAGAATCAGGCTCCAGAATTGTATCTTCAAAGAACTCAGCATACAGAAACACTTGTTAGGGAAATAAATATAGAAATAAAAACTCCTGAAAAAGTAGTAAATAAAACCCTTGTGGATTTGCACTCTGAGAGGATAGTACCAGCTAGTGTAAGCAGAGTACTGTCCAGAGAAGAACTGCAGGTTGAAGTTCCATGGTCTCCTTCCCCCAAATTAATGCATGATGAAAAGATTGTGCCTGGTTGCATTTCAGAAAGCAGGCTAACTGATACAGACGGACGGGATGGAACAAAAAGTGCGCCATCAACACCCTTAGTGCCACGTTCAAGCAGAATTTTACACAGAGTGTTGTCGTGTGATGAGTTTAGGCTAAGGAATGTGTCCAGCCCAAAGTTAACTCATAATGACAGAATTGTTCCTGGAAGTATTACCAGAGGTGAAACCATGGAAGAAAGTCATCCACCTACACCAAAGTTGCCTCATGCTGAGAAGATTGTGCCTGGTAGCATTGCAAGGGGTATTTCTGTTGAGGAGTTGGGATCTGATCAACCACAAGCAGCAGTTATGGAAGCACATGAGTGTGATGGGGAGGGAGCACCTGAAGGCAACTCACTATCTGTTGCTGACATAGTTGATTGTACTTCCATTGCTTTAATGCATCCATAAGACACTTAGAATTGGTTAGGACAGTATTCCACATACCACAAAGCAACTAACTAATAGCAGTTTGTTTGTTATATTTTGTTACAAAGAGTTTACATACTGCTGTTAAAACTTTGCACATGTTCTAAGGGAGGGAGAAAGGCAGAATAACTTTCAAACAATTCATGTGATGTTTTTGTGTAATCTTTCTCTTGGTCATATAGAAAGGAAATGAGTTTTGACAGATTTAAGATTGTTGAAGTTATTTAAAGAGTTGCAGGTACAAAATAGGGGGTACCAATTGATGCATGTGAGCAATAGTATATTTAAAATCCTAACTGATTTAGGGAAGGAAGGGGTGGAGAGCATTTGAGCAAAGCTGTCTTTAATGTTCTTGAAATCAGTTGGAGGTTTTGCAAAGGAAAACACATCTTTTTTAATGTTGCTATAAATTATGTGGGTACTTGAATTGCATGAATTTGTCTGATCTCACTCCTCTAAATTCATCATTACATATTAAGAGCAAAGCCAACAGGTTTATGTAGATGATTAGACCTTTTGGGGGGAGGGGGAGTGCTGTTAATAGTGTTTATGCCATTCTGCGAATGACTTAAGCAGAAATGTGTGAAAAGAGTAGCGTGTACTGTGGTACCAAACTTCTGAAATTCTGAGATAACAACTGTTGAGCTGCTTAATATCTGTGTGGTATGTTGCATTTTGTTGAAAAATTAAAGAAAAGAATGGTTAAAATAAAAAGCATTACTTTTAGAGAACTGTTATTGTCACTGTTTACTGACATGAGTGTATATGCTGAGGAAGGTTCTGCAAAGCATATCTTTAATGCACCATGTTTCTGCTGTGTGAGAGTCAGCACTTAATGCATGCTGTCAGTAACAATACTGTGTTATTCACTGTGCGCCAGAGGAGTCATATCAGATAATTTATTTCTCTTTCCCCCCCCCCCCCCCCCCCACCAACCCCCGTGTTTCCTTCCTACTAGACCACTCTTATTTGCGGACACACCGGGAATAAGCTG
>Ga0123355_10008611_pt1 | contig 15415 bp, 13 predicted proteins | sample TergutEmb28metaG_3_FD_89872 | JGI IMG/M metagenome (GOLD analysis project Ga0123355, IMG submission 89872) | Embiratermes neotenicus P1 segment gut microbial communities from Petit-Saut dam, French Guiana - Emb289 P1 | ecosystem: Host-associated > Arthropoda: Insects > Digestive system > Gut ... | reverse complement strand
CATGATTGATGTAAGAAAGCTTAATGCCGACTGGGAGTTCATCAACCTTACCGTAGAGTCTGGCGGCAGGGTTGTGGAGATGGTGTTGGTTAATGATTTGTGGTAGGTGGTAGGAGTTGTAAGCTGCAATAGAAATGGCAATACAAAACCACCTATCGGCATTTGTGCTGGTAGGTGGTTTTTGGTGGGCATAATTTCCTTATTCACGTTGCTTTTGCTACTAAAATATGTTAAAATGAGGCGGTGCAATGCAGTGCACCAGCCAAAAGGGGGATATACGCGTGATTAAAAAGAAAATTATTATAATTTCAAGTGTCGCCGCGGGGTTGCTGTTGCTGGCTGCGCTGATATTTGTAATCATTATCAGGCCGGGGCCGATGGCGGCGGATGAGAATGAGACTGACGATGCAGGGATAACGCAAACTGCACCAACCACACCGGGGCTACCCACAGGGGATGGATTTACCATAGCTCCAACGGCTCTGGGTGATATAACCATAACGCCCATAAGCATCACACCCCTGGGTGTTGCAACAGATTCCGGGTTTTTGGTTAGCTCTGATGTGCAAACTCTTACCGAGGGTCATTTGCGGGCACATTTATCCGTCAGAAGCGGCGAGAATTTTGTACTGGAGGAGCAGCCAAATGGCGCATTTTTGCTGAGCTTTGAAGAGAATCTTGAAAATAATCGGGTGTACAATTTGGTATACAGTCCTCCCGGCCGTCAGGCTGCGTCTCACGCCTTCCAGACGGCGGATATCTTCCGCATAACGGCCACCACCCCAGCCGGCAACACCCATGGCATACCCCACTACACCGGCATAGAAATTACGTTTAACCAAGAATTGGCCGGTGGTTTTGAAGCCGCTTTTGCTATTGACCCCCCTGCGGAAGGCAGGTTTTATCAAAGAGACAACACATATATTTTTGCCCCGCATTCTTTAGAATTTAACACCGCTTATACAGTAACTATATCGCGCGATTTGATGAGCACGACGGGCGAGATGTTGGCAGAAGATTACGTATTTTCTTTTACCACACAGTGGGGCACGGCAACCGCGCCTTTGTTTTCCATATCTGGCAGTGCATACGAGACCTTTTTGCCCTGGAACGAGGTTTTTATAGCCCTTAATGTGTCCAGAGATTTTAGGGGTCGAGACTTTGACGTAAGACTTTATGACCTGCAAACCCCAGAAAACTTCATAAATTTCACCGGCACAGCCTCTGGGCAGCTTGTTGATACATTTGAAATAGAGCTACGGGAATTTGAAACGGAACATCAAAGCTTCTTTTATCTGTTTTTGGAGCAAGCCCTGCCGGCGGGATATTATGTGGCCGAAATACGCTCCACAGAGCCCAATACGGATATTGTTCTACATAAATTTATCCAGGTATCTGCTTTGTCGGTATACTCACTTTCCATTGATGGTGAGTCGGTTTTTTGGGTGCATGACGCCGCAACAGGCCAACCCACCGCCGGGGCACAAATACGCATAGACGGCACAACAGTAATAACCAATAGCGATGGAATAACCCTAGCAGACGTGGGACAGAACACCCATGCTGTGATAACAATAGAATATGGCAACCACCCGGCCTTTGCGTATGCTAAGCCCACTTTTGCCCGGCGAAACCTGTTGCCAAACGACAGATTTCTTACATATATGTACACAGACCGCCCAAGTTACCGCCCCAATGACACCATAGATGTCTTTGGCGTCATTATGCCGCGCTATGGCCACGCCCATTTGCCAGGGGATGTGTTTACCCTGCGTATTGGTAATATTGTGGAGCTTCCTATTATCCTGGACACCCACAACAGCTTTGCCATGCGTGTGCCTGTGACAAATATGTTTGGGCATATGGATATTGAGGTATGGGTTAATGACCAGCGACTTATGTCGTCCTGGGTGCGCTTTTTAGATTATACCAATCTTAGCTTTATCATCGAAGGCGAACTTGACAGGGTGGCATATTTTGTGGGGGAATACGCCGCGGCAGAAATATCCGTCACCACTTTTGCGGGATTTCCTGTGGAGGGAATAACCATGAGCAGTGGCCATGGCGACAGCAGCATGTCTTTGTTTACAGATGACATGGGCATAGCCGCAGGGAGTATACCTGTAAGGGATGGATGGGGAAGTATGCCCCAGTGGAGCAGTTTTTGGTTTTCGGTGGCCAGTGATGCACAGATGTCACAAAGCATCAACTTGCCTAAAATTGTTGTGCCGGTAGATGTGATGATGGAACACGAGTATACCGGCGGCGACACGGCCGTTATAACCACCAACCGCATACTGATAGACCAAATAAACCAACACGCCTCCATCGACCCGGATGTTTTCCGCGGGCCGGCGGTTGATGTGGATTTTACCGTAGAAATAACCAGGCACGTAACCACCCGCACAGTGCGCCACCAAACCTATGACCACATAAACAGACGCACCGTGACCACATATGACTTTGCAACCACAAATTACAACTATGACACCATAACAGGGCGCACAGAAAATGGCACGGCTACCATAACCGACCTGCCTGTGCCCACCGACCCCTTAATAAGCTACAGCATATCAATTACCTACCAAGACACCGCGGGGCGGGGCGCCACCGTACAGTTATGGGACAGAAGCTGGCGCAATTTCCGCCAAGAATCCTCCATAAGGCACTTCTTCCTTGACATGGAGCAAAGGAGCTTTGGGATAAACGAAACCTTTAACGTGTCAGTGACAGAAGGCCACGACCCATGGAATGCATGGTGGCACATGGACGAAGAAGACCGCACACCGCCTATTACCCAAGGACGCCTGCTGGCAATTTTAGCAAGAGACGGCATTATATCGGCAACGGCTGGCAACCCCCAAGGGACACCTGTCACCTTTACGGAGGCGGCAATTAGCAGCGCTTGGTTATTTGGGGCATATTTTGATGGGCGTTATATTTTCCCCATCAGCCACCCGGCCACTGTGCAATTTGACCCCGCGGAGCGCGAGCTGGAAATAGAACTTAGCTTTGACCAAGAAACCTACCAACCCGGCGATGATGTTACCGTAACCATACAAACATCTGCGGCGGCCCAGGTGGTTATTAGTGTTGTGGACGAAAGCAGTATACTTTCCGGCTGGCATCAGCCAAATTTTCTGTCCAGGCTGTATGGCAGTTCATGGCACAGCTGGTCTAGCTTCCATCAGTTTGCTTCCCACACCCAGCATAATTTCGGCGGCGCAGGCAGTGGGGCCGAAGGCGGCGGCGGTGATGGCGATGGGTTTGACGGGATTTTTCGTGACCGCTTTGTGGATAATCCTGTATTTGAGATAGTGCAAACAGACAGCAATGGCAGGGCCACCCTTACATTTACACTGGCGGACCAAGTGACATCCTGGCGGGTCACCGCCATTGGGCTGACAGAGGATGGTTTTGCCGGGGACGCCGTGTATAACATAATTACCCCTTTGCCGTTTTATGTGGATTTAATGCTGACGAACGAATATATAGTGGGTGACGACATTGCCGCCGTGGCCAGGGTTTTTGGCTCCGGTGCCGCACCTGTTAGTTTCACATTTAGCATATTAAAAGATGACGAAATTATATATACAGCCGCCCAAACCTCCGCCAGAAGTGCTATGTTTAACGCAGGCAAACTGGATGCGGGCCAATATGTTATGCGGGTGGCGGCTGTTTTTGGTAATTACAGCGATGCTATGGAGCTTCCTTTCACCGTTGCCCAAAGCGGGATGATACTGCCCATACACGTAGCGGGTCGGCTTTATGATGATGGCGTGTTGGACGGATTTAATATGCGTTCTTTGCCTGTCCAAATCACTCTTACAAACGCCAATATGCGACCGCTGGCCAATATCTTGCATGGTATGCGTAACAGTCGGTCACATCGCACGGACTATATGGCAGCCAATATTTTTATTGATTATTTCTTTACCGGCGTTGCTGATTTTGGTGCCGTGCGCGGGCGTGTTCAGTCGCAGCAATGGGGAGACGCAGGAGGAATACCACAGCTGACTTATGAAAACGCGGACTTTTTCTATACAGCCCGCTTTGCCGCATCTTTTCCGGAATTTGTAGATGCCGGGCGGCTAAGAGGCTATATTCGCCGCGAAACCATCGATGCGTATGCCAGAAAGCGTGCGGCAGGATTGTTGGCATTGGCAGCCATAGGCGAGCATGTTTTGCTTGAAATACATAGCGCAACAATTGGGCCGGGGTCAAGTGACCGCCTAACCATGCTGTATCTTGCGGCGGCCCTTGTTGCCATAGGGGATTATGCTGGTGCCTTTGCACTTATCGAGGGTTTTGACGATTCGTTTTTGCACAACGTAACTACCACCGAAAAAGAGACTGCAAACACATTAATGTTATTTATCAATTCCGCCATAAACCCCCAAGCCGCCTGGGCGCATATAAACCGCGGGTACGCAAATGAGTATGTAAGCGATGTGCCAGAGCGCATAAACTTCTTTAGACGGGCATATATACGCGGCGAAACTGTATCCCAGGTGCAATATTACCTAAACGGCACCACCCACACGGTGCGGCTGGAGAATTTTGATGTGCTGTCGCTGCAATTATCCCAAGAGCAGTTTGACACACTAAGTTTGGTGCCCATCAGCGGCGAAACAGACTTTCATATTGATTTTTATGGGTACAACGCCGCAAATTGGGACACGGATGGCAATCGCATAGAAATGCAAAGGACAATTGTGCGTGACGGCGATTTGTTTAGGGTGGATTTTCAGGTAAATCTGCCGGTGGGCGTCAATGGATTGCACACCATATATGACCGCGTGCCCAGCAATATGCGGTTTGTATCATTACCGGCGCACCAAAGGATGGATTGGAATAACCATTTTGTTGCGCGCCATACACAAAGGCAATTGGTGGAGCTAAGCTTCTTTTCGCGTCCCGGCCAGGCACGAACCCGCACCCTAAGCTACCACGTTATGGAGCTGTTTGAGGCGGATATGGCCACAGGAACAACGTATATCAGCAACAATTGCACCCAAAGCCATGTGTGGGGAACAACGCGATGATGGATTTTCGCACGGGCGGCATTTTGCCGCCCGTGTTATATGTTAGGAAGGGGCAGCGTGGCAATGGGTAAAAAAGCAAGAAAAACCGTGAAAAGCATAGCCGCCGCAGTGCTTCTGTTAGTGTTGCTTATGGCAAATCATACCACCGTGAATTATGGCAGCCAGCGGGAATATAAAGAGGCAATTGCCGCTTCGGAACCCCTGCTGGCCATACGCAATATCACCCACGAAGCTTTTAACCATTCCATCGCTAACCCGCGGTCATACGAAATTGACGGATTTATTATGGCCGGGGTGATACCCCACCACGTAACAGCCGCTACAATGATCAGCGGCTTTTTTTCTCAAGCCGCGGCTTTTGCAGATTATTACGACACGGTAATCATACTGGCACCCAATCACGAGGGAGATTTGGCCGATGTTGTTTTATCCTATAGGGATTGGGACGTGGGCCGTGGCGCGTTTGCTCATCGTGGCTTTGTGGACGATATCATGAGTGCCCCCGCCATAAACACAGCCATAAGCCATAGTCATATAGAAATTGATCACTCCGCATCCATATTCATTCCATATATATATCACTATTTGCCGGATACCAAGGTGGCCCCGGTTTTGCTCAACCGGTCGCTATGTTTTGAAGGCACGACAAATCTATTTAGATGGCTTGTGGATTGGATAAACGCTTCCGGCGAAAATGTACTGTTGGTGGCCTCCATAGATTTTTCTCATTTTCTTACCGCGACAGAGGCCATGGAAAGAGACCGGGTGACGGCGGAGGCCATCCTAAACCATGATTATCGCCTGATACACTCCTTAAACGACCATTATCTGGACTCGCCGGCGGCCATGATAATTTTTCTGAAGCATCTGGAGGAGTTAGGCATAGCGCCGCAAATAATTGACCACACTGACGCCACAGAATTTTTAGGCCCGGGTCTTGACGAAACCACTTCATATAAGGTAATTGTGGGCACGCGGCCAACGCGGATAAGGCTAACTTTTACAGGAGATTTAATGCTGCACGAGCCGCAAACAAGAGTCGATTTTAACCATACTTTTTCTAAGGTGCGGCCTCATTTGCAAAGTGCCGATTTAACCATCGGCAACCTAGAGACCGTACTAAACGGCACTTTCAGTGACTTTCCCTTGTTTTCGGCCCCGGATGAATTCGGCTACGCCCTTAAACACGCCGGGTTTGACCTGCTGTCCACAGCCAACAATCACTCCCTCGACCAAGGGGTGGACGGCCTTTTGCGTAATCTTGATTTTTTAGAGAGCATAGGCATCGGCACCTTTGGCACATACAGAAGCCGCGAAGAAAGAGACAGTATAACAATACGGAAAGTATCAGGAATCAGTTTTGCATTTCTTGCGTACACTTTCGGCACAAATAACCAACCCATACCCCCTGGACGCGATTATCTGATAAATTTGATGCGTAAAGACTTGATAAGATCAGACATTGCCCGCGTCCGCCAGCTTGCGGACTTTGTAATTGTAATGCCCCACATGGGCAACGAATACGAGCTGTTTGTAAGGCAGGAATTTAAAGACTGGGCCATGATGATGCTTGAGGCCGGTGCCGATATAGTTGTGGCAGGGCATCCGCATGTTGTGCAGCCTATGGGTTTTGTGCATATAATCGACTCCGAAACCAACAACTCTCGCCGTGGTTTTATTGCCTATTGTTTAGGTAATTTTGTGTCATCTCAGCGCATATTACCTCAGGATGCCGGGGTAATGCTGAACCTATATTTTGAGAGAATCGGAGCAAATCCCCCAACCTTCGCGGCGGCATCATATGTGCCAACCTGGGTAAAGTTTACAGATGCCTCCGGCCGCGAAGATATTATAATATTGCCCATCGCAAAAACACTAAAAGCAATAGAGCATGGCGAAAATGTGAACTTACGCCAAGCCGACATTGGCCGCATGATGGACGCTCACCGAGAAATCGCCGAGATTATTTTGGGTCACGACATTCCTTTTGCAGATATGCGCGAAGAGTACTTCATATCCAGATATAGCCATTAAACATTAGGTAGCTTTACATGTCATGAAAAACCACGAAGCATAAAGGCTCCGTGGTCTATGAATCAAATTGTCTAAAACTCCGGCAGCACAATTTCCAGGTCAGCATCACTTCCCAGGCGCAAAAATTCTCGCAGCACCTTTTCCAGCGAGGTTTTTAGGTCATGGCGGGCAGCACTCTCTCTGGCCAAAATAGGTATGGCAGTAAAATAGTCGCCGCCGATGTATATTCTCCCCTCGCCTATTGGTTGGTTTTCGTTGATGGGAGCTTTCATAGCTGCCGGGAAGAAGGGCACAAGGTCAATATTACCTCTGTCGTCATCGCTTGTGGGGAATATTACCGAATCGCCGTAATACACCTCTATTTGGGTTGTTTTGGAGCGTTCTATGGCCATGCTGCCCGCCGTGTTGCCTTCTTCCACAATCAGCTCGTTGGCAAAATTATCAAAGCCAAAATTCAAAATGCGCTTGGTGTCCACCCATTTTTGCTCCCGGCCTTTGTCACCCCAGCCGCTGGCCAACACCACGGAAATTAGCTGCATGTCATCCCGCCGTGCGGCACCCACAAAGCAGTGGCCTGCCTTGCCGGTAAAGCCTGTTTTTACGCCGTTGGCCCCATCAAATTCATTAAGCAGACGGTTTTTGTTGTTTATGCTGTATGTGGCGCGGCTACTGGCAACTTCCCAATATGGCCGGTTAATAATTTCAAAAAACATGGTGTTGCTTAGGGCATAGCGGGTTATCACTGCCAAGTCATATGCGGTGCTTTGGTGATTTTCCGCATCCAGGCCGTTGGGCGTCTCAAATATGGTGTTAATAGCCCCAAGCTCGTGAGCTTTGGCCGTCATGGCAGCGCAAAAAGCCTCCACACTGCCGGAAATATGCTCGGCAATGGCTACGGCAGCATCGTTTGATGATTGCAACATCAGCGCATGTATTAGCCCCGATAGAACAATCTGTTCGCCCTCCTGCAAATACATCTTTACCCTGGGCGCCGCCGCCGCCTGCTTGCTTACGGTGACAATGTCATCCAGCTTGCCCTGCTCCAGGGCCAAAATAGCCGTCATAATTTTGGTTGTGGATGCCATGGCCATGGGTTTGTGGGCATCTTTTTCCCACAAAATGCGGCCGGATGCGGCATCCATCAATATGGCTCCGTGAGCCTCTACGCTTGGTTTTTTCTCCGCCGCCTCTACCCCTTGAGGCCAAAGTAAAAGCAAAGCCAGTACGCCAAATATAATTCTTTTCACAAAATCCCTCCGATAAAAAGTTTTATATATAATTTTCCTTGATTTTTAAAAAAATATGTGCTATAATGATTTCTTGTGAATATAGGGTCTGCTAAAAACCTGTATCACACAACCTCAGGAGATGTTCCTCTGGCAGCATTGACCACGAACATCTGTCGAAATTTTAAGGAGGCAGTTTAATGAACCAGTTGATTCTAAAAGAGCTCGAAAGAGAGCAGCTAAAAACCGACGTGACCCAATTTAAAGTGGGCGACACTGTGCGCATCCATAACAAAATTGTTGAGGGCACCCGGGAAAGAATACAGATTTTTGAAGGCTATGTTATCAAGCGCCAAAACGGCGGCATCAAAGAGACCGTCACCGTGCGCCGTCTTTCCGGCGGTGTGGGCGTAGAAAAAACCTGGCCCATCCACAGCCCCCGTGTTGTGAAAATAGAAGTAGTACGCCGTGGCGTTGTACGCCGTGCCAAACTTTTCTATCTGCGCGAAAGAATCGGCAAGCGCGCCAAAATTAAAGAAGCCATCATGGCAAGAAACAAGTAAAATGAGGTATAGATGTTCGTAAGCCGTATAAAAAACAACCTATTACGTAATATTCTGGAATGGGCTATATCAATCGCTATAGCCCTTCTTGTGTTTCTACTCATCGACAACTTTGTGGTAAAGTCTGCCCGTGTTGATGGTGCTTCTATGGAGCCCACCTACAGCCACAACGATCGGGTCGTCATAAACCGCTTTATCTACATCTTTACCGACCCCCAACTGGGCGATGTCATTGCCTTTCCCTACGCCACCAACCCCAGTATGCACTATATCAAACGCATTGTCGGCATACCGGGAGACATCATGGACATACACGATGGCTATATATACCGCAACGGAGAGCGGCTGGACGACCCCTTTGTCAACCGCCAGGTCTTTCCGGTCACGGCAGATTTTCCCGTGGTGGTAGAATACGGCACCTTTTTTGTATTGGGCGACAACCGCCGCAATAGCGAGGACAGCCGCCATGCCGAGGTGGGCAATATCCCCTTGGACGATATCATCGGCCGGGTCAACTTCCGCTGGTTCCCCTTTGATAGATTCGGCTTTGTGGAATAAGGAGGCGAATTATGCGGTTAGACAAATACCTAAAAATATCAAGAATCATCAAACGCCGCACCATAGCCAATGATGCCTGCGACGCCGGCAGAGTGACCATAAACGGCAAAACAGCCAAGGCCGGCGCAAATGTGGCCGCAGGCGATGTCATCGAAATAACCTTTGGCAATAACACACAAAAAGTGCAGGTGCTGTCTCTGTCCGAACACGTACGCAAAGAGGAAGCGGCGGCCATGTATGAAATTATAGACACGTAATAGTTATACCCGGAATGACAACCCTAGCTAGTCGCCACCTTATTTTGAGGTGGCGACTAGCTTTTCTCATGTTTGGCTTTAAATTCTTGTAATTGTGAAGAATATTTTCTTCTAACGCAACATTAAGTTTTCTGCGACGACAGTTAGTACCGGCTTACCTTCAAAATAACAACTTTGCCATTCTAGCTTACATGATTATTCTCAAAAATAAGGTCAATGTGTAGGGGCGGATTCAATATCCGCCCTAATAATATTTTATTCGCCTTATTATGGGACGATATGGAATCGCCCCCTGCATTAGTTTGGTGCAATTTAATGAGAGTTAGGATGGCGTGGTACGCCCACCAGGCGACCGGGACGGTCGCCCCTACAACGGATGTCGGATGTCCTTCGCCACCAAACCATGTTCTAACCGCCCTATCCTGCGTATATACTGATACAAGACGTACAAAGGGGGTTACACAAATGCCGGAAGAGCGAAGAGTTGCAAAGCATAGATTGGTTGTGGACCAGCGGGAGAGCGTGGCCATAACTGGAGTGCTGGATGTTGTTTCTTTTGATGAGGAGCAGGTTGTGTGCGATACGGACATGGGGGTGCTGGTGCTGCGAGGGGCTAATTTGCATGTTAGCAGCCTTAATTTGGACAGCGGGTCGCTGGATATTTTTGGCGAGGTGGCAAGCATAAATTATGAAGAGCAGGGGCCGGCACGGTCTAAGGCTTCGTTGTTTGGCAAAATATTTAAGTAGGGCGGGTGGTTTGGCGTGATACTTTCTATGTCCGGCCAGGCTGCCGCCTTTTTGGCCGCTGTTGCAGCGGGTTTTGTGTTGGGTGCTTTTTATGATTTCTTTAGGGTTTTTCGCCGATTGCTGCGCCATAAGGCATTGGCTACCACCATTGAGGATGCTGCCTTTTGGATAATAGCCACGTTAGTGATGTTTTATTTTTTGCTGGGGCTTAACTATGGTCAACTGCGGGGTTATTTGTTTTTGGGTGCGGCCTTGGGTGTGGTTTTATACTTGTCTATGCTAAGCCGTTTTTTTATAAAGTGGGCTTTGGGCGCGGTGGCCGCCATAAGAATGGCAGCACTGTGGTTTGTGGGCCTGATAATAGCCCCGTTCCGTTGGTTTTATGCCCTTGTCAGGCCGCCCGCTACCAGGTTTTACAAGACATCAAAAAATAAATCCCGCGCAGCAAAAAAGAGGTTGAAATCTGGTGGCAGGTATGTTAAGATGAGGGGGACTGTGGCATATAGGTCGGTGCATCAGAAGATGAAAAGAGGGCGCAAAAATGCGGCAAAAGCCCATGCGGATTGATAAAATAAAAAAACGGCGCAGAAACTTTGCCGGGGCAAAAGCCCTGGCGTTGCTTGCTGTGCTTGTGGTTATCATTGTGTCCACCTTTGTTTATGCCGGATATACCATGGGTAACATAGGCGCAGCAGAAGCGGAACTTGCCGCCACCCGTCAGCAAATTGAGGCGGCCGAGGCTAGACAGCGAGAAATTGAGGATTCTGCCGCATATGTTAACAGCAAGGAATTTGTCGAATATATTGCCCGCAACTGGCTTAATTTGGTGCGGCGAGGTGAAATTATATTTATTATGACAGACTAAGGAGCCGGTATGTACAAAACCCAAACCCATACAGACCCGCAGGAAAACTACCAGGCGTTGTATGCCGCCACTAGCTCCCATATGGAGAGCGAACCTGATCTCATCGCCAACTTGGCTAATATATCTGCCTTTCTTTATACGTCCCTGCCGGATATAAACTGGGCCGGGTTTTATGTGCTAAAGGGTGGCGAGCTTGTGCTTGGGCCCTTTGGCGGCAAACCCGCATGTACACGCATTGCCATGGGCAGAGGGGTGTGCGGTACGGCGGCGACGGATAGGCGTGTAATAGTTGTGCCGGATGTGGATGCTTTTGAGGGGCATATTGCCTGTGACTGCCAAACAAAGTCAGAAATTGTGCTACCTCTGTATATAAATGGCGAGGTTTTCGGTGTGTTGGACATTGACAGCCCCGTCCTTGACCGTTTTTCGGAGCTGGATGTGGATTATCTTACCAAAATAGCCGAATGTATCAGCAACCATCTGCACAAATTAAATTAAAAGCTGCGAAGGGACTTACAACCCCGGAGCTTTTCCCAGGCGTGGGATGACGCATAATAAGGCTCGTTTTAAATACGAGCAAAGTAAGGTGGTACCGCGGATTTTTTCGCCCTTACAGCATATGCTGTGGGGGCTTTTTAATTAATGCCGCCTTTAGGCGACATCCTCACTCAAGCGAAAGGAGCACACAAATGAACGCATTGGAAACATTAAAACAACGAGGTTTTGTCGAGCAAATTACCCACGAGGCCGAAATTACAGAGCTACTCTCAAAGGAAAAGGCCGTGTTTTACATCGGTTACGACCCCACGGCAGACTCCCTCCACATCGGCCATTATCTTACATTTATGGCCATGTCTTGGATGCAACGGGCCGGCCACATACCCATAGTGTTGCTGGGCGGCGGCACCGGCATGGTGGGCGACCCGGACAAGGCCGATTCTATGCGCCCTATGATGGACATTACCCAAATAGACCATAATATAGAGCGTTTTAAAGCCCAGGCGGCTAAGTTTATTGACTTTTCCCCGGGCAAGGCCATTTTGGCCAATAATGCTGACTGGTTGCGCCATCTTAACTATGCCAATTTCATCCGCGACTACGGCATACATTTCTCCGTAAACCGCATGTTGGCCGCCGATAAGTACAAAACCAAGTTTGAGGGCAGCGGCCTTAACTTTTTTGAGCTTAATTATATGGTCATGCAGGCCTATGACTTTTTGGAGCTTAGCCGCCGCTACGGCTGTGTTATGCAGGCCGGCGGCAATGACCAATGGTCCAATATTATCGCCGGGGTTGAGCTTATCCGCCGTGTAGATGGCAAGCAAGCCTACGGCATGACATTTGCCTTGTTACCCCGCTCCGATGGCCAGAAAATGGGCAAATCCATGGGCGGCACCGTGTGGCTTGATGCCGCAAAGACTTCCCCATATGAATTTTATCAGTATTTCCGCAATGTTCACGATGGCGTTGTGCGCCAATACCTGGCCCAACTTACCTTCTTGCCAATGGATGAAGTGGAACAATTGGCCGCCGCCGAGGGTACGGAAATTAACCGCTCCAAGGAAGTATTGGCCTACGAAATTACCAAAATTGTCCACGGGGAAGAAGAAGCCGCAAAAGCCCAAGAAGCTGCCCGCACTCTGTTTTCTGGCGCAGGCACGGCGGGTGCGCCCACAACCCCAATTACCGCCACAGACCTTGGCGAAGGTATGGCCATAATAGACCTGATGCTGCTGGCCGGACTGGACAAATCTAAAAGCGATGCCCGCCGCACCATCCAACAAGGTGGCCTGATAATAAACGGAGAAAAAACCACCGATATCGGACGCATAGTAACCCAGGCGGATTTTGTCGATGGAGAAGTGGTTTTGCAAAAAGGCAAAAAAACTTTCCATAAAATAGCACTGCAATAAAAATCGTAAATAAAAAGGGGCGGCCACATGGTCGCCCCAACTTTATACGCTTTTATTTTTGCACAGCGGCACTTTTTGGACAGAAGAAATACGGCAACAGGCAAAATACCCAAAGCGCAATGGTTCTGACCAGATTAGGGCCGTCGGCTATAAGTGTCGGTACAGCCTGTGGGCCACGGTCGTAGGCCATTCCAAGGGTCAGGCGCTCATACATTGCGTAACCCTCGCGGAAAGGCCCGGGCGCCGTGCCAAACCCGATGTTTATATCGTGGGCAAGGGCAGCATCTACTCTTGCAAACATAGCATAGAAAAACGCGCCAAAGGCAAAAGCAAAGACGGCCACAAAGAAAATCCAGAAGGTTTTAACTTCTTTTTTGTCACCTTTTGTCTTTTTGTGCAAAAATGCCTGGGCAAAATGCAGACCCAAAAAGCGCACATTGCCCGTAGCCATAGATGTGTTAATTTCCATGTGGTATGCTTTTCTAAAGAAACCAAGTGTAGCACCCGCCGAAAAGCCCAAAAGGATAAGCGCAACAATAGGGGGTACCATGTATTGAAGAACAAGTGGATAAAGTGCTATTGGCAAAATGAAGAAGGTCCAGTTCCAATAAAACTGTGTGGATTTGTTTTTAAACAGGCTTTGGGTAAACAGCGCAAAAACAGCACCACCCATAAAACCAAAGAAAAGCCCAACGGTTTCGAAGAAATAAACCCAATATCCTGATGCGGCAAAAATGCCCATCCATATTACATTGCCTGTTTGGGGGGTAATCATCATGCCCAGGGCGTATGTATTAAGGGCCAAGGCGTTAAGATATCCCATGATGAATATGGAAGCCATTGTCAAAAAGGCAACCCTAAAGGTATTCTTTTTGTCATTGCTATCCGCTGTTAACATATTTTCACCTCATTATGGTTTTTTTAGAAATGCGGCCAAAAGGCATGTGATAATCCCTTTCGACCGCACCTCAGAGTTTTATGTCATCTACAACTTAATATGCTCTTACAACCACTTAACAACGCCGGTAGCTATGTCATAGCTTGCGCCATAAACAGGAATACCTAATTCTTTAATAGCTGGGTTGTTTTTAAGGGCTTCAACTTGAGCCATGGTGTTTACGTCAACAGCGTTTTCTTTGGTGTCTACACTTTTTACGATGCAGGCAACATCATCAAGCACGCCTTGAAGCTCGCCAAAAGGAACTTGGGTACCCATGTGTGCGTTAAATACCGCGCCGCATTGGGTGTGACCAACAACCACGATGATTTGAGATTTTAAAACCGCCGCGGCAAATTGGAAAGAGCCGATGGCTTCTCTGTCGGCAAAGTTGCCGGCATTTCTGACAACAAAGATATTGCCAATGCCTTGGTCAAAGTAAATTTCTGGGGAGCAACGGCTGTCAGCACAGGTCAAAACAGAAGCAAACGGGCTTTGTTGTGTGCCGGTTTTGTCAAGAGCTGTTTTGTAGTCTGTTGGTACCAGGTTGTTTGCTACAAATCTTGCGTTGCCTTCTTTAAGAAGCTTCAGTGCCTCGTCTGGACAAGTTACCTTTACTGCCGGATCTTGATACTTGCTCATTAGAATTCCTCCTTGAGTAGTGTGGTTTTTTAGTTGCTGCCAGGGTCTGTCCACACAAAGCCATTGTACAGACAAGCCCTAATTTTCCGAACATATATTAATACACACAAGTATAATCCATAATTTGGCGGTTGTCAAGGCGAAAATTTAACAGAGCGGGACGATTTCCATTGCCCTAAGCTTGTATCCCAGGGGCGCAAAAATCTGTCGACAAAGATGGCTTTGTCGACAGGTCGTCAGCTGTCTTTTACATTAAAATTTCTTTATCACCCTTGTGCCCGACATGGTCATATACTTTTCCTTAGTGGCAAGGCCGCCTCTGATATGCCTTTCAGACTTGTTCACCTCAAGGACGGCCCTGGCTTGGCTGGCCAAATTGGGGTTTATTTTTACCAAGCGCTCCGTCACATCCTTATGTTTGGTTGTCGCTAATCAGATAGGCTTCGTCTAACCCAATATCGCCAAATAGGTGAAGGTATATATCACAGTTACCGTCATGGCTGACAACTATTTTTTTGACCACCTGCTTTAGTTGTGCGTTGGTGAGAGTTTCCATTGATACAATATCTTCAATTGTTTGGAATGTACGTGATAGCAGTTCTTCAAGCTGGTTGCCTTTGTCAAGGTT
>Ga0123355_10008610_pt1 | contig 15416 bp, 15 predicted proteins | sample TergutEmb28metaG_3_FD_89872 | JGI IMG/M metagenome (GOLD analysis project Ga0123355, IMG submission 89872) | Embiratermes neotenicus P1 segment gut microbial communities from Petit-Saut dam, French Guiana - Emb289 P1 | ecosystem: Host-associated > Arthropoda: Insects > Digestive system > Gut ... | reverse complement strand
TCGCCGCCAAGCCTGGCGATAGGCCCATTCTGCGCAAGATCCGCGAGCGGGGAGGAACTGCCGGTGATCGGCCTCGGCACTTCCGGACCCTTCGAGGTCGGCGACACGCCGGCCGCCGGTACCGGCGGCGTCGAGCGCATCCTTCGACAGGTAGAGCTCGCTCATGACGAGCAGCGTCCTGCCGCCCTTGTCCTCGAACGTGACGGTGGTGACGGGGCCGTTCTCGGGTATGGAATCGGTGCCGGGCCGGCGCGCTCCCGGCGCGGGCGACGTGTAGGCGTCGGCGTTCGCTGTCAGCGGCGGGCGCGGCGAGCGCCGCGCGGTACGCGCAGCCGCAGTGGCTGTGGCTCGTTGAGATTCTGCAGGAACAGCCGCCGCTCCTTCGCCGTGAGCGCGGCCCAGTCCACCTTTTTTTCCTGACCATCGCGCAGCTGGGCATCGCCCACCGTGGCGCATGCACGGCTCGCGCTCGACCAGTGGGCGGGCAGACGCGCGGTCGCGCCGCCGCGCAGCAGATCCACCACCGCCGCCGCCACCCTGCGGTCGCGCGTCAGGTCGCTGTGCGCGACGCGTGCATACGCGCTCGGTGCGCCGGGCAGCTCGGCGCTCGCGACCGGAACGGTGCCATCACCGCGCCGCGTGAGCGTATAGATGAACTCGTCGCGGCGGCGCGTGACGGCGGTCACCGTGCCCTCGCCGACTCCGGCAATGACCGCGAAGCGCCGGTCGGCGGGCGCCAGGTATACCTGCGCCGCGCGCGCGGCCTCGAGCAGCTCGGGGCGCGGCCGGGGACCGGACGCGGGCCACTCGCGCGGGTCGAACAGGTCGGTGCGGCCGCCGCAGGGTCCGAAGGGCAGCAGGTCATAGATGCTCGGGAAAGTGCTGAATACATGCGCGGCGAGGGTTTCCGCGGAGGACGCGGCCGCCAGGCGCGCCACCTTGCGCACCACCGCGTAGGTGCCGCGCAGCGCCTGCACGGCGGCGAACGAGCCGCTGTTGGGTGTCCCCAGCAGCACCACGCGCTCGACGTGGCCGGTGTCGGGCAGCGCCAGCGCCGCGCGGCTCACCAACCCACCCATGCTGTGCGCGACGAGCGCGATGCGTGCAGGTCGGGCAGCGCGCAGCTTCGCGGCCAGCACGCGGCCTGAGGCGGCCACCGGCAGCCGCCAGTCGTAGTCGTGAAACTCGGCGGCGAAGCCGCTCGCACGCAGGTACAACTTCAGCCGCAGGTAGGAAAACAGCACCACCCCCAGCGGCACGACGGGAGCGGCCGGCGGCATGCGCAGCGCCACCAGCCGTCCGCGCTGGATGTCGAGCGGATCGAGCCACACGATGTCGTTTGGCAGCGGCGCCGGGCGCGGCAGCCCCAGCTGCGAGCCCATAATGCCCGGCACCAGCAGTACCTTGAGCGCCCGGTGGGCGACGCGCGTGCGCGCGGCACGGCGGGCGAGCGCTGCGAGCGTGCGGTACTCGGCCGGGCCGAAGTAGGCGCTGAGCTCCGCGCGCTGCTTGCCGCTTGCGAGCCAGCGCTCGACTTGGCGATCACTCCACGCGAAGCGGTCGTAGGGCGTGACGTGCTCGAGGGATGAGTCGCCGGAGATCACGCGCTGCGCCTGCGGTCGCGGCTCAGCCGTCGCCGAGTGCGCGCACGCGGGCTGTGACCGCGACGGTGCCGCCGCCTTCGAGCAGCAGCTCGAGCGGCACCTGCTCGCCCGGCAGCAGCGGCCAGGTGAGCATGCTCAGCATGATGTGCAGCCCGTCGGGCGCAAGCTGCACCGTCTCACCGCCCGCGACGCGCAGCCGCTCGTGCGGGCGCATCGTGGACAGCCCGTCGGCGAGCGTCGTTTCGTGAATCATCGCGTGGCCGGCGCATGGACAGCGCACGCCGACGATGACCACGGGCGCGGTGCCGGCGTTGTGCAGCGTCAAATAAGCGGCGGCCACCTGGCTGCCGGGCGTGATGCGGATCCAGGCCTGTTGCGCGCTGAGCCGCGGCGGCTGCGTGTCGGCCACTCGCAAGGCGAGCAGCGCGAGCATTGCAAACAGCGCGGCGCGATGTCTCAAGCGTGACGTCCTGTGCGGCGCTTGGCGATTGGCCGCGCGGCAATTATGCCAGACTAGATTCCCATGTCAGACCGCTCCGCCGCCTCGGAAGTCCCCGCGTTGCTTGCGCTGTTTGCCGGTGCGCTGGCCATCGGCAGCTCGGGCCTGTTCGTGCGTTGGTCGGAGACCGGGCCCACCGCGACGGCGTTCTGGCGCGGTTGCCTGGCGCTGCCGCTGTTGGCGGTGTGGGCGTGGCTCGAGCGCCGTCGCCGCGCCGCCGCCGGCGTGCCGGCAGGCGCCAGCCTGCGCGATCCTCTGTTCCTGTGGGCCGGCGTGTTCTTTGCCGGCGATCTGGCGCTGTGGCACTCCTCGCTCCTGCTCACCTCGATCGCGGTCTCGACGCTGGAAGCGAACTGCGCGCCGATGCTGGTGACGCTGTTCGCCTGGGCCCTGTGGGGCGAGCGCCCGCGGCTCGCCTTCGTGTTCGCCATCGCGCTCGCCTTCGGCGGCATGTTGCTGATCGTGTCACCGAAGCTCGGCGGTGGCGGCCACGCGCTGCTCGGCGATGCGCTCGGCCTCGCCACGGCGTTCTTCTATGCGGCCTACATCCTGGCGGTGGCGCGTCTGCGCGCCCGGCACGATACCGGCATCGTCATGTTTGCTACGACGCTCGTGTTCACGCTGCTGTTGTTGCCGCTCGCGCTGATGCAGAAGTTCCTTCCTGTGACCGCCCACGGCTGGTGGGTGCTCATCGGCTGCGCGCTGTCGGCGCAGGTGCTGGGCCAGAGCCTGATCGCGTACGCGCTGGCCCATCTGCCGGCCACCTTCAGCGCCGTGGGTCTGTATGTGCAGGTGCTCGCCGCGGCGGTCTACGCCTGGCTGCTGCTCGATGAGCGGCTCACGCCGCTGCAGATGGGCGGCGGAGCGCTGGTGCTGGTGGCTATTGCGCTGGCGCGCGCGGTACAGGGTGTGCCGCGCGCCGCCGCCCCCGCGGAGCTGGCGCTTCACGCGCAGCGCGCGTCGGTCCAGTCGAGCGCGCCGCGCCACAGCGAGTCGCGATGACGCTCGGCGAAAAGTAACCGCGCTGCGCGCAGCGGCGGCGCGGGCAACCCGCTCACGGGGCGTGTGCCGCGATCACGTTGCTGAGCGCATCGATCGCTGGGCGCCGCGCGCTGGTCTTGCGCCATACCGCGCCCACCTGTCGCGCCGGCGCGGGCTTCGCGAACGGCCGCAGCACGACGCCCCGGGCGCTGCGATACGCACCGCGGCCGGCCAGCTCCGGCAGCAGCGTCACGCCGGCTCCGGTCGCCACCATCTGGCGCAGCGTCTCGAGGCTCGTGGCGCGGAAATCCTGCTGGTCGCGCACGCCGACCCGGCTGCAGACCTCCAGCGCCTGATCGCGCAGGCAATGCCCCTCCTCGAGCAGCAGCAGCGTCTCGTCCTTGAGATCCGCCACGCGCACCGTCTCCTGCGCGGCGAGCGGATGGCGCTCGGGCAACGCGACCGTGAACGCTTCGCGGTACAGCTCGCGGGCCTCGAGGCCGTCCAGCTCCACCGGCAGCGCGAGGATGCCCGCATCCAGCTCGCCGCCGTGCAGCTTGTCGAGCATGGTCCCGGTCTGGTACTCGTACAGGCGCAGCTGCAGCCGCGGCAGGCTCTTGCGGATCAGCGGCGCGATGTGCGGCAGCAGGTACGGGCCGATGGTCGGCAGCAGCGCCACGCGCAGCCGGCCCGCAAGCGGGTCACGCTGATTGCGCGCGAGCGTCACCACTTCCTCGCTCGCCTCGAGGATGCGCCGAGCGCGCGCCACGATCTCCTCGCCCGCGGCGGTGAGCGAGACGTTGTTGGGAGCGCGCTCGATCAGCTGCACGCCGAGCGACTGCTCGAGCTTCTTCAGCTGCGCGGACAGCGTCGGCTGGCTGACGAAGCAGCGCGCCGCGGCTCTGCCGAAGTGCCGCAGGTCCGCCACCGCCACCAGGTAACGCAAGTCCTTGAGTTTCAGCTCCACGGTGCCGTGCCGCCGGAGAGTGGATATATGGCGTCTATCGAGATCATAAATTCAATCGATTGGAATGATAGCAGGCGCGACGGCATCCTGTCCGCCGTGCCGCAAGGCCCCATGGCAGCCCGCAGCTGCCGCAAGACTCTGAAGGAGAAGTTGACATGTCAGGCGTCGGTCGCCGTTTTCCCGAGTTTGCGCTCACGGGCGTCGTGTCGAGCGACGTGAAGAGTGCGTTCCAGACCTTTACCCACGACAGTTTCCCCGGCAAGTGGCGGGTGGTGTTTTTCTGGCCGAAGGACTTCACCTTCGTCTGTCCCACCGAGATCGCCGCCTTCGGCAAGCTCGACAAGGAGTTCCGCGCGCGCGACGCACAGCTGCTCGGCGTGAGCATCGACAGCGAGTACGTGCATCTCGCCTGGCGGCGGGATAAGCAAGAGCTCAGGTCGCTCCCCTTCCCGATGCTCGCGGACCTCAAGCGCGAGCTCTCCGGCGCGCTGGGGATTCTCGACCCGGAAGCCGGCGTGGCGCAGCGTGCCACCTTCATCGTCGACCCGCAGGGCGTGATCCGCTTCGTGTACGTCACCGACCTCAACGTCGGCCGCAGCCCCGAGGAAGTGTTGCGCGTGCTCGATGCGCTGCAGACCGACGAGCTGTGCCCCTGCAACTGGCAGCAGGGCGACGACACCCTGAAGGCGGCCTGATATGGCGACACTCGAGAGCGTCCGTGACGCGCTGCCGGGGTACGCCCGCGACCTGCAGTTGAACCTCGGCACGGTGCTCACCGCGGCTGGCGCTCCGGGCTTGAGCGAGCGGCAGATCTGGGCGGTGGCGCTGGCCTCCGCCGCCGCCTCGCACAACGCCGCCTTCGCCCGCGACCTGCAGACGCTCGCCACGCAGCACCTCGATGCCGCGCACGTGAACGCCGCGCACGCCGCCGCGGCCATCATGGCCATGAACAACGTCTACTACCGCTTCCTGCACCTGGTCGGGGACGAGGAGTACGGCAACCTGCCGGCGCGGCTGCGCATGAGCGTCATCGGCAGTCCCGGCATTGCCAAGGCCGACTTCGAGCTGCTCGCGCTCGCAGTGTCGGCGATCAACGGCTGCGGCAGCTGCGTGGCCGCGCACGAACGCCAGCTGCGCCAGCACGGCTTCACTCGTGAGGCGGTGCAGAGCGCGGTGCGGATCGCGGCCACGGTGCACGCGGCGGCGCGCGTGCTGGGGATGGACGGCGGTGCGGCGCTCGGCAGCGCCGCGGCGGCCGCGTGAGCGGGAAAGGCTGACCGCGAGCCACGCTATCGACGCGAAAAAACTAACCTCCATATCCCTGACAGGGATATGGAGGTTTTCTGTCACACTGCCGCGATGACTTCGCCAGCGCACTTCCCGGCAACATTTGCCGGCGACATCGAGCCGCACCGTAACCTTGACCGTGTGCACCCGGCGCGAATTTCCGAAGTAGCGGTGCGCACCGGCGGCTGGTAGCACTTCTCTCCGCATGCAGGCATCAGGCCAAGAGGTTACCAACATGGCGCGCAGCGTACTCGGCGTTGTGGTTGGCGTGATCGTGTGGGTGGTGGCGTTCTACGTGCTGGCGATCGGGCTTGGGTTGGTATGGCCGGACTATGCAGTCCACGCACGACAGTGGGTCAGACAAGGCGCGTTCACATTTACGCCACTGATGGCGTGGTGCAACCTGTTGCTCTGGGTGCTGGCCGCAATTGCGGCCGGTTGGGTGGCAGCGAAGATCTCCGCGCGTCACGGAGCGGTGTGGGTGCTGGCGGGGTTGCTGGGAATCTATCTGGCTGTCCTGCACCTCATTCTTTATTGGCCGCGCTTCCCGTGGTGGTACAACCTTGGCGTCGTCATCCCGGCTGTCCCAGCGGTGTTGTTGGGCGCCAGGCTCGCAAAGCCGTCGCCCCCGCGTGCCAGTACGAGCGGCGCCGCGCGCAGCTAGTGGGCTGGGACTGGCGCGGCGCCCGGATTCCCCATGGCATCGAGGAGCGTTGCGCTGTCGGTGAGCCGCGCCGCCCGCGCCGCGACGTACGTGACATAGGCATTCTGGTACTGTGATCGGGCGCCGAGCACGGCATAGAGCGGCGCGGAGCCTGCGGCATATCGCCCCTCCAGTTCCTGCTGCACCTCCTTGAGGGCGTCGGCTGATCGCTGAGTCTGCTCGAGCTCTTTCGCATCGTCCTCGAGCGCCACGAGCGTATCGGCCACCGACTGAAAAGCCGTCAACACGGTCTGCTTGTACTGAGCCACCGAGGCCTCGTAGGTCGCCTCGTACTGGCGCTGCCTGGCGCGCAGCGCGCCGCCATGAAAAAGCGGCTGAGTGAGCGAGGCTCCGACGCCCCAGATCGCCCCTGCCGGCGAGGCGAAAGTCGACCAATCGAACCCTCCGCGACCATAGGAGGCCGAGAGCGAGAGCGACGGATACAGCGCCGCAGTCGCCGCACCGGCCGCATCGGCGCTTGCGCGCACGGTCGCTTCGGCCGCCAGAATGTCCGGTCGTTGATGCAGCAGCTCCGAGGGCACGGCGACGGGCAGGCGATCGGGCAGATGCAGCTCCTCGAGCGCGAGCGGTCGGGGTGCGGCATCGGGCGTGCGGCCGAGCAGCACCGCCTCGGCATGCTGCACGGCGAGCAGCTGGCGGTGCAGCGGCGGCAGCACGCGCTGCGCTTCGGCCGCCTCCTCCTCGGCCGTGAGCATCTCCGACCGCGAAGCGCTGCCGAGCTCGAAGCGCTCGCGCAGCTGCCGGGCGCGATGCTCGGCCGCGTCGGCGTACTTGCCGACGGCTGTGATCTGCGTCTGCAGGGTTGCCGAATTGATGGCGGCGAGTACCACGTTGAACGCGATCGAACGGCGTGCAGCCTCGAGCTCGTATGCCTGCGCGCGCACCTGGCCGAGCAGCGCGCGGTCGGCGAGCGTCGAGGCGCCGGAGAAATCCAGCGTCCAGCTGCCCTGGACCTCGGCCGCGAACACGTTGTAGAGGAAGGTCTGCTGCGGGATGACCGGAATACCGAGGCCGCGCTGACGGCTCGGGGCGAAGCCGGCATCGAGGTGCGGATAGAGGTTGTTTCCGACCTGCTCGCGCACCTGCTCGTGTGCGGCCCGCAGATTGGCCCTGGCGGCGGCGAGCGACTGGTTCTTCTCCAGCGCCTCGCTCACCAGCGCCTCGAGCTCCGGGCTCGCGAAGGCACGCCACCACTCCGCAACCGGCGCGGCACCGAGCACCAGCTGTTGTGTGCGAGCCTGATCGGCAGGCAATTGCGGATCTGACGCCGCAATCGAGTAGTGGGCCGGCGAGGGCATGCTCGGGGGCGTGCGAGACGGTCCGAAGGCCGCGCAGGCGGTGAGCGTCAATGCTGCAATGAGCGCCAACGGGCCGGTTGCGAGCCGAAGCCTGCAATTCATGGCTGACTCTCCAAGGCCGGCTGAGCCTGCGGAGCCGGCTCCCGAGCCGGCTCGTCGTTGCGGACACGGAACCACGCCGCGTAGAGGGCGGGCAGGAAGAACAGGGTGAGCACGGTGGCCACCGTAATGCCGCCCATGAGTGCGGTGGCCATCGGGCCGAAGAAGTTGCTGCGCAGAAGCGGGATCAGTGCCAGCACCGCGGCAGCCGCGGTAACGGTGATCGGACGGCAGCGCCGCACGGTGGCGCCGACGATGGCGTCGAGGTGTGTGTGGCCGCCCTTCACGTCCTGCTCGATCTGATCGACCAGGATGACGGAGTTGCGCATGATGATGCCGAACATGGCGATCGTGCCCAGCATGGCGACGAAGCCGAAAGGCTCACGAAAGAGCAGCAGCGCAAGCACCACGCCGATGAGCCCCAGCGGCGCAGTCAGCACCACCATGAACACGCGACTGAAGCTCTGCAGCTGAATCATCAGAATCACCAGCACGGCGATCACGAGCAGCGGCATCTGCTCGACGATGGAGTTCTGCGCCTTGGCGTTCTGCTCGACGGTGCCGCCGATCTCAATGTGATAGCCGGCCGGCAGATGCGCGCGCAGCCCGGCGAGACCGCGGTCGATGCGCTGCGTTACATCGAGCCCCTGTGCGGGCCGCCGCACGTCCGACTGCACGGTGATCGTCGGCTCGCGATCGCGCTCCCAGATCACCCCGTACTCGAGGTCGTAGCGCAGACGCCCGAGCGTGGTGAGCGGGACGGCAGCCCCGCTCGAGGAAGGCAAGGCGTAGCGCTCGAGCGATGAGGGGTCGGCGCGATCGGGCGGCGGGGATCGCAGTTCGACCGGGATAAGGAGATCGCGCTTGCGCAGCTGTGCGAGCGTGTATCCGGAAAGCGTCGTCTGCAGAAAGTTCTGCAGATCCTGCGAGCTCACCCCGAGCCGACGCGCCTGCGCCTGGTCGACCTCGAAGTGCACCGAGCGCCCGGCGGGCTCGTCCCAATCGAGCTGCACGTTGCGCGTGTCGGGGTCGTTGCGGATGCGGCCGGCGAGATCGTCGGCGATCTGGCGGACGGTGGCGATCTGCGGCCCGGAGACTCGGAACTGCACCGGAAAGCCCACGGGCGGTCCGTTCTCGAGCCGGCTGATGCGCGTGCGCAGAGCCGCGTAGCGGGTGTGCAGCAGCTGATCGAGCGAGGCGGCGAGCGCCTCCCGCTCGCGCACGCCCTTTGCCGTGACGACGAACTGCGCGAGGTTGGGCGCCGGCAGCTGCTCATCGAGCGGCAGGAAGAAACGCGGCGCGCCTGCGCCCACGAAGTCGATGTAGTGATCGATCTCGCGGCGGCCGTCGAGATCGTGCTCGAGACGCTGCGCCTCGCGCAGAGTCGCATCGAACGAGGCATTCTCGGGCAGGCGCAGGTCGACGAGCAGCTCCGGGCGATCCGAGCTCGGGAAGAACTGCCGCGGGACGAACGCGAAGGCGCCGAGGGCGAACAGGAATGCCGTCACCGTGCCGCCGATCACCTGCCAGCGATGATCGACGCACCAGGCCACCCAGCCTCTGAAACGCTGATAGAACGGGTTGCCGTAGACATTGTGCTCGATGGCTCCCTGCCGGCGGGCAACCGAGTCGTGCCGCCGTTCGGGCAGCAGCCGGTAGCCGAGCAGCGGGATCACGATGACGGCGGCGAGCCACGAGAGCAGCAGCGCAATCGCCGAGACCTGGAAGATCGAGCGTGTGTACTCGCCGGTCGAGGAGCGCGCGAGGGCGATAGGCAGAAAGCCCGCGACCGTGACGAGCGTACCGCTCAACATCGGAAAGGCCGTGTGGCTGTAAGCGAAGGCCGCGGCCTTCATGCGGTCGAAGCCCTGCGCGAGCCTCACGGCCATGGATTCGACGGAAATGATGGCATCGTCGACCAGCAGGCCCAGCGCGAGGATCAGAGTGCCGAGGGAGACCTTGTGCAGGCCGATGTGGCCCAGGTGCATGAGGAGCGCGGTACCGGCGAGCACCAGCGGAATCGAGATCACGACCACCATGCCCGTGCGAAAGCCCAGGCTCACGAGACTCACGAGCAGTACGATCACTATCGCCTCGGCGACCGCCTCGACGAAGTCGTCGATCGAGCGCGAGACGGCCTGCGGCATGCTTGCGACCTGCGTGAGCTTCAGACCCGCGGGAAGTGCCCGCTGCAGCTCGCCCACCCTGGCATCGAGCGCCTTGCCGAGCTCGATCACATCGCCGTCCGGGGCCATCGTGACCCCGATGCCGAGCACGTTCGCATGAGCGAAGCGCATGTACTCGGCCGGCGGATCGGCGTAGCCATGTGTTACGCGAGCGATGTCCCCGAGCCGCACGTCATGACCGTGCACGCGCAGCAGCGTGTCCGCGATCTGCTCCACGTCGCTGAACTGCCCGCTCGGACGCACGAACACCCGATCATCCGTGGTCGTGAAGACGCCCGACCCGGCGACGGCATTCTGGGTGTCGAGCGCGGTCGCGATCGCCTGCGGGGTCAGCGCCAGCTTCGCGAGCTCGGCATTCGTGATCTCGACGTAGATGCGCTGTTCCTGGTCCGCGAAGAAATCGACCTTGTTGACCTGTGCGACGTGCAGCAGCTGCGCGCGCAGCCACTCGCCCCAGTCGTGCAGCTGCGCGGGCGAGAAGCCATCACCCGCGAGGGCGTAAATGTTGGTGTAGACGTCGCCGAACTCATCGTTGAAGTACGGGCCCTGGATGCCCGCGGGCAACGTATAGGCGATATCGCCTACGCGCTTGCGCACCTGGTACCAGGTCTCCGGCACCTGCGAGGCGGGCGCCGAGTCCTGGATCGTGAAGAAGAGGGTCGATTCGCCGGGACGGGAGTAGCTGTTGAGGAAGTCGACATGAGGGGTCGCCTGGAGCGTCCGCGCGATGCGGTCGGTGAGTTCCTCCTGCACCTGCCGCGCGGTGGCGCCCGGCCAGAAGGTACGAATGACCATCACCTTGAAGGTGAACGGCGGGTCCTCGGACTGGGCGAGGCTTCGGTAGGAGAGGATTCCCGAGAGGCCCACGAGCAGCAGGATCAGCACCACGAGCGATCGATGCTCGAGCGCCCAGGTCGACAGGTTGAAACGGTGAGGCGCATCCGGCGCCTGACGGGCGGAGTCGTTCATGGCGACGGCTGCCGGGCAAGCCGCGCGCCGCGCCAGGCTGTGCCATGGGCCGGCGCTGGCGGTTCATCCGCGTCGAACGAGCCCACGAACGGCGTCACGCGCTCGCCAGCGAAGACCGTATGTACGCCCGCCGCGACGATGCGCTCGCCGTCGCGCAGCCCGCCGCTCAGGATAACCGAGCGGTCCCGATAGCTCTGTATCGTTACCGTTCGCAGGGCGAGCCGCGGCTGCGCGCCCTCGAGCACCCAGACGGCCGGGTGTGCGCCCTGGTGAAACAGCGCCGTTTCCGGAATATCGATCGCGCTCGCCGGCGTGTGCCCCTGGACCGGGAGCAGCGTCGCCTCGCCGATCGTGCCGAGCCGGATGCTCGGTGCCGGATCGTTCAGGGTCAGCTTGACGCGAAAGGTGCGGCTCTGGGGATCAGCTGCGGGAGCGATCTCGCGCACGTGAGCATCGAGCGGCGCCTCATGGATGGAGGGGAACGCGACGCGCGCGGGCTGTCCGACAGCGATGTGGTTTGCATCGCCCGCGGCAGCATCGATGACGACGTCAACATCGCCCGACCAGGCGAGCTGGTATACCGCCTGACCGGCCGAGACTACCTGGCCTGTATCCGCATCCTCGGCCGTGATGAGGCCGTCGTGGTCCGCCGTTAGCGTGTGATAGCGCAGCGCATCGTCAGCGACGGTGAGCTGGTCTGCGGCCTCACTGCGTGCCGCAAGCGCGGACGCGAAGGCATCCTCGGTCTGCTCCAACTGATTCGCAGCGATCAGCTGGTGCGTGAACTGCGCTCGATCGCGATCGAGCTGCTGCCTCGCGTATTGGAGCCGATGCTCGGCTGCGGTGAGTGAGGCTTTCGCGCTTGCCGCCTGGCGTTGCTGGTCGGTCGGATCGAGCTGGGCGAGCACTTCGCCTGCGGTAACTCGATCGCCGAGCCGCACGCGCCGCTCGATCACTTTTCCGGGCACGCGGAACGACAGCGGATTGGAATAACGGGGTGTGATCTCACCGGGATAGGTCGGAGGGTCGGTATCGTCAGAGGTGTGCACGGTGTAGCTCACGACCGCGACCGGGGGCGTCGGAACCGCCTGGTGCGCATGGCAGGCGGACAGCAGCGCTGCAAGAGCCATGAGAAGCGCTGCTCCACGTCGACGATTCAGGAGCGATGTCGATCTGGATGAGAAGTCCATGGCGGTATTCCGTAACTTGCTAGACGTATGTATAAGAACTAGACGATAGTAGGTTCCCGGGCAAAAAAAATCAGGCTGAAGAGCTGCGTAGCAGCTTTCGGATGAGCTCGAAGGCGTAGTTGCTGAACACGGGCGCGGGTACGCCCTGACGCGCAAGGTCAGCGGCTTTGGCCGTTGCGATCTGCACGATTCCGTGGGTGAAGGCCCAGAGGCTCATGCCCAGCAGCCGTGGCTCGCGGGCCAGCTCCCTGGAGATGCTCCCGTCCGCGACCCCCGTCTCGATGCCTCGGAGCACGAGGTCCATCACCGCTTGGCCGGCTTGCTGACAAGCCTCCTCATTGGGAGAGGCGGCGGCGCTCACCTCGTGGCTCTGGAAGCGCGAGCAGAAGTCGAAAAAGTGCGGAAATTCCAGGGCATATCCCATGTAGGCTCGCCCGATTGCGTCGACTTTGTCACGCCCCGATCCCGGGGTTTCGAGCGCAGCGGCAAAGCGCTGGTGCAGAACCTTCATCGCGTGCTCGCCGATCGCGAACAGCAGATCGTCCTTGTCGCGGAAATAGACGTAGAGCAGAGCTCGCGAGAGCCGCGCCGTCCGCGCTACCTGGTCCATGGTCACTGCTTCCCAGCCATCCTTGGCGTACAGCGACTCGGCCGCATCGAGGAACTCGCTCCGGCGACGCTCCTTCTCCTCCTCTCTACGTTCGGCTATGTATGACATTCTTTATACACTAGCTTAGTTAGTGACATGATGTCAATAACTAAGCAACGATATTAATCTTCGATGGGTGCTGTAATCGCAGCTGAATGCCGACCACGCGGATCCGCCTATCGCGCACATCGACCCCTCCAACCGCTCCGACCACTCCAAATACTGTGCCAATCACTCGGCTACCTACCATTGCGCTGATGATGCTCATGGCCGCAGGCGTGGGCCTGGCAGGGGGGGTCCGCCTGGCGGGGGAGGTCCGCCCCGTCGGGATGGACGCCGGCAGGCGCGTGGTCCCGGACGACCTCGGCCGGTCAGTCAGTGTGGTGAGGACGCCGCTGCGCATCGTGAGTCTCTCGCCCGGCGCCACCGAGATGTTGTTTTCCGCGGGCGGTGGAGCCCAGCTGGTCGGCACCGTGCAGTATTCCGATGAGCCGCCCGCCGCGCGCACGGTGCCACGCATTGGCGATGCGGTCGCGATCGACATGGAACGCCTGGTGGCGTTGCGACCGGACGTCGTGCTGGTGTCGCCGGCGCTCGGTAACCCGGCGCAACTGGCGAAGATCAGGGCCCTGGGCGTTCCTCTCTATCAGCAGCAGGTCATGCGACTGGCCGATCTGCCCGCCTCGGTGCGCCGCCTCGGGGCGCTTACCGGCACCGGGCCCGAAGCGGAGCGTGAGGCGCGTGAGCTCCAAGCGCGCCTCGCGGCACTGGAGCACGACAACTCCGGCAGGGGTATGGCTGGTGCAGCGGGTGCGGCGGGCGCGGCTGACACAGGCGGCGCTGCCCGCTCGCGCAGCGGCGTCAGGCGCCCCAGCGTGCTTCTGCAGGTATGGAATCGTCCCATCTACACCATTGGCGGCAGACATCTGATGAGCGATGCGCTCTCGCTCTGCGGCGCGCGCAACGTGTTTGCCGATCTGCCAGAGCCGAGCCCGCTGGTTGATATCGAAGCGGTGATCGCGCGCGATCCCGACATCATTCTGGCCGCGGCTCCTGCGGGCGAGGCGGCTGCGTGGGTCGCTGACTGGCAGCGCTTTCCCAGCCTCACCGCCGTGCGCAGCGGGCGGGTGCTCGAGTTCGAGGACCAGGCGCTGAGCCGCATGGGCCCGAGCGTCATCGACGCGACCGAGAAGCTCTGCCGGACGATCGCGCGCCTCAGTCGCGGAAGTTATTGAACTGCAGCGGCACGTCGAGCTTCGCGCCGCGCAGCAGCGCGATCGCAGCCTGCAGGTCATCGCGCTGCTTGCCGCTGACCCGCACCTTGTCGCCCTGCAGGCTCGCCTGCACCTTGAGCTTCGAGTCCTTCAGCAGGCGCGTGATTTTCTTGCCCGTTTCCTGATCGATGCCGTGCCGCAGCACCACTTCCTGGTGTGCCGTGGAGAGCGTCGTCTGCGGTTCCTTCACCTCGAGGCATGCCAGATCGATGCCGCGCTTGGAGAGACGCAGTTTCAGGACCTCCAGCATTTGCTTGAGCTGGAAATCCACCTGCGCGTGCTGCGTGACGGTGAACTCCTGGAGCTCGAACCGCGCCCCGGTGTCCTTGAAATCGAAGCGCTGCGCGAGCTCGCGGTTCGCCTGGTCCACCGCGTTGGCCACTTCGTGGGTGTTGAGCTCGGAGACGACATCGAACGCGGGCATGAGCGGGTGACCTCTAGCGGCGCGCGCGCGACTTCTTGCCCGTCGCAGGCCTGGACCGGGCGCTCAACGGCGCGGCTCCCGGCGAGGGCGGGGCTGCGGCAGACCCTGCCGGCGGCTGTGTCGCCGCTTCCAGCTCACGCCGGTGGTTGCGCGCGAGCTCCATGAATCGCGGCGTGGGTCCGACGTCCTCGTAAACCGGGTCGCCCTGCTCGTCGGTGGAGATGACTCGCTTGCCCGCCACGTACGGCATCGTGGCGGCGAGCTCCTGGAGCGCCACCCCGAGCAGCTCGCTGATGAGCTGTTCGGGGCTCCGCCCGGGGAACATGTCCACGAGTGCCGCGAGCTGCGCCGCCTCATCGAGCGGCAGCCGTACCGCATACGCCCTGGCGGTGCGCGGCGCCGCCGCGCTCTCGCGCCAGCTCTCGAGCAACTCCTTGAAACTCACCGGCTACTCCCGCAAGCGCGCTTACCCGGGCGCGCATTCTAGCCCATGGGGCGGCGGCGAGTTGTGGGCCACGACACCGGACCCACGGCTTGACGCTCCAGCGGCAAGGCAGCGATACTCTCGCGCAAATGTCGCCGCTCGCTGTCAGCACTTCGCGTCTCTGGTGGTGGCGCACTTCATAACGGAGTGGGCTGACGGCTGGCATTTTTCTCGCGACTTTAAGAAATCCTACGGCACCAGAAACCCATCTCCGGATGACCCGGGATGGGTTTTTTGTTGTACCTGTATAGATGGAGTAAGCGTTGCAACCGCCCTTCGACATCACCGGTGACCTCGACACACCGGTGTCGGCGTTCATGAAGCTGGCCTCCTTCCGGCCGCGCTTCCTGCTCGAGAGCGTCGAGGGGGGCGAGCGTCTCGCCCGTTATTCGTTCATCGGCTTTGGCGACGGCCTCGAGGTGCGTCTGGACGCTGCGGGCCTCGCGATCGGGGAGGAGCGCCGGCCCCGTCCCGCCCACGGCGCCGCGCTGTTGTCCGCGCTGCGCAGCGCGCTGGCGCAGGCGCCCAGGCCCGCGCCGGACATCGCAGGGGTGCCGCTGGCCGGAGGCCTGGTGGGCTACGCCGCTTACGACGTGGTGCGACACTTCGAGCGGCTACCCGCCCCCGCGGAGCACGCCGGCGGGGTGCCGGCGCTGCACTACGTGGCGCCCGGCTCAGTGCTGGTGTTCGATCACCTGACGCGCGGCATTGCGCTGCTGCACGCGGGCACGGAATCCGAGCGGCGCTCGCTGCGCGCCGAGGTGGTGCGGGCGCTACGTGG
>Ga0123355_10008609_pt1 | contig 15417 bp, 12 predicted proteins | sample TergutEmb28metaG_3_FD_89872 | JGI IMG/M metagenome (GOLD analysis project Ga0123355, IMG submission 89872) | Embiratermes neotenicus P1 segment gut microbial communities from Petit-Saut dam, French Guiana - Emb289 P1 | ecosystem: Host-associated > Arthropoda: Insects > Digestive system > Gut ... | reverse complement strand
TCTGCGTCGTGGTCAGCGAGTCCGAGCAAGGCAAGGCGCTCGACGCGCTCAAGGTCGCGGGCGAGGACGCGGTCAGGATCGGCTCTGTGACATCGGCACCCGGCCGCACGGTGTCGATCCCGGCCGCGGGCCTGATCGGCAAGGGCGACACCTTTGAGCCAGTCCGCTAGGCGAGCCAGTCCGCGAAGCAAACCGGTACGTTAGGTGCCATGGACGTCCGGGAGTACACGAAAAGAGCGGGAGACATCGGGTGAGCGTTCCGGCTGACACGGATCCGCTGGCGCTAAGCCCCCTAGGACGGCTCGCGCTTTCCCGCTCCGCGGTGGACCGCGCGACGCAGCGCCGCACCGATGTGGCCTGGGTCGAAGCGGCCTGGGCGGATCCGCGCACCCGCGTGGTCGTCGTGCAGAACTCTCAGGCGCTCGTCGCGGCCACTGGTGGTGATCTGCTTGAGCTCGTGTTCGTGGCGCCAGCTGAGGCGCCGGAAGGCACCAGGTTCCTGCTCGGCGTGGACGGCGATGACGTCGCCTACTTTGGCGTGAGCGGCGCGGTTGCGAGCGAAGCACCGGAGCGTTCGGGAAATCCTGACTCAAAGCCCATGTCATTGCGGCAGGCCGGCGCGCTGCTGAGCGATCGTGACGCGGGGCTCTTTACCCATGCCGTCGCGCTCGCGAACTGGCACGACTCGCACACCCACTGCCCGCGGTGCGGCACGCCGACGGTGCCGGCGCCGGCTGGCCACCTGACGACCTGCCCGGCGGACGGGACCGAGCACTTCCCGCGGCTGGACCCGGCGGTCATCATGCTGGTCACTGACCCCGAAGACCGGTGCCTGCTGGCGCGGAACGCGATGTGGCCGAAGGGCCGGATGTCGGTGGTGGCGGGGTTCGTCGAGCCTGGTGAGTCGGCAGAGCACGCTGTGGCGCGCGAGGTATACGAGGAGACCGCCATCGTCGTCGGTCAGGTCCGCTACCTGGGCAGCCAGCCGTGGCCGATGCCGCGCTCGCTGATGCTCGGGTTCCAGGCGGCCGCCGCCGGAGGGCAGACGATCACGGTCGACGAGGAGGAGATCGGCGAGGCTCGCTGGTTCAGCCGCGAGGAAATGCGGGCGTCGATCGATGCCGGCGAACTGGGCCTGGCGCCGACCTCCTCGATCGCCAGGCGGCTGATCGAGTACTGGTACGGGGCGGAACTGCCCGACGGCCCGGCGACCTGGCTGGCGCCAGTCCGCTAATGCTGGTTCACACCTGGTTACACTCTTGTCCGCGCTTTTTCTTGACAAAACAGACCTATTTACTAGACTTCATGCGTGAGATGTGGCGATGCCGGGGAGGTGGCGGGCACGTGCAGAGTGGCACGCGGATGCTGGGCCGTGCGGAGGCGGACCTCGGTGCCCGCCCTGGCCTCTTGAACGAGCCCGCGGATGGCGGACCAGACGGCGATATGCCGCCGTCACCGCACCCTGGGGCGGACGGGACGCTGCTTGCCGTGGTGCCGATTCCGGGCACCGGGACGTCGCTGGCGATCGTCGGATATCCGGTTAACGCACTGAGACCAGCCCCCGCCGTTTCGCCGGCCGGGGCCGCCATGATCACTCAGGGCGCCCAGCTCGGGGCGGCCGGGACGGCCGGGGTGGCGGGCGAGCAGGCCGGCCTGCTGCTCGACTATGACCAGCGGCGCGTCTGGGTGGACGGGGCAGAGGTCACGCTGACGTTCCAGGAGTTCGAGCTGCTCGCCTTCCTTTCCGGACATCCGGCGACCGTGTTCAGCCGGGCGGACCTGGTGCGCCAGGTCTGGCAGCGTGACTTCGCGGCCGACAGCCGCACTGTCGACGTCCACGTCAGCCGCCTGCGGCGCAAGCTCGGCCCGGCCTACGCCAAGTGCCTGGTCACCGAGTACCGGATCGGCTACCAGTTCCGGCCGGTGACCGGCTAGGCGCAGCCGGTCGGCTGGACGCACATAGCGGATCGCTGTCCACATCCAAGTGCCGGCAACGATTCGCTATCCTGCGGTTCCGCCTTTAGCGGGCGGGGGCGGAGCTCTTCTTGGTCAGCAGGGCGACCAGCGCGCCGCCGACGGCGACCACGCAGCCAACCAGGAACGCTGCGGTCATGCCGCTGACGAACGTGGTGTGCGTGACGTCCGCGATCGCCGCGGCTACCTGCGGCGACATCCCCTTCTGCACCGGTGCCACGCCGACCGTGGTCAGTGACTTGATCTCGGCGAGCTGGGCCGGGTTAAGCGCGGGCAGGTGCGCGGCGGCCCACTTCGCCGGCAGCAGGCTGTTCACCTTGGCGGACATCACGGCGCCGAGCACGGACGTGCCGATGGTGCCGCCGACCTGCATCGCCGTGGACTGCAGGCCGCCCGCGACGCCCGCCAGTTCCACCGCGGCGTTGCCCACGATCACCTCGGTCGCGCCGACCATCACCGGGCTAAGCCCGAGGCCGAGCATGGCGAACCAGATGATCGTGTCGTTCATCGACGATGTGATGCTGATCCGCGACAGGCCGAAGAGCGCCACCGCCGCCAGCAGCATCCCGGCGAACATCGGGACCCGCGGGCCGATCTTGGTGATGATGACGCCGGCCAGCGGCGCGCCGAGCATCATCATCCCGGTCAACGGCAGCATCCGCACCCCGGCGCCGATCGCGTCGGTGCCGTGCACGTTCTCCATGAAGAAAGTCATGAAGAACATGGCGCCGAACAGCGAGAACATCAGGGTGAGCACGAGCACTGTGCCGGCCGAGAGCGGGACGGAGCGGAAGAGCTTCAGCGGCAGCAGCGGCTCCTTCGCCCGCACCTCCCAGGCGATGAAGCTGGCCAGCGCCACGACGGCCCCCGCGAAGTACGCGATCGTCGTGGAGCTGCCCCAGCCGTAGTCCGGGCCCTTGATGAGCCCCCACACCAGCAGGAAGAGGAACGCGGTCAGCAGGCCGATGCCAGGGATGTCGAATGACCTTGCGGCGGGCGACGGCGGTGTCTCGCGGAGCACGAGCAGCCCGAACGCCAGCGCGATGACGCCGACGGGCACGTTGATGTAGAAGCATGCCTCCCATCCGACGTGCTGGACCAAGAGGCCGCCGACGATCGGGCCTGCCGCGGTGGACGCGCCGATGACCGCGCCCCAGATGCCGATCGCGCTGTTCAGCTTCTCGATCGGGAAGGTCTCGCGGAGCAGCGCGAGCGCTGTCGGCTGGAGCATTGCGCCGAAGACGCCCTGAAGCACGCGGAACAGGATGATGAGCGAGATCGAGCTCGCGATCGAGCCGGACAGGCCGACGGCGGCAGACATGGCCGCGAAACCGACGATTCCGGTGAGGAACACCTTCTTGTGGCCGAACCTGTCACCGATCTTGCCGATGGTAATCAGCGTGACGGCCAGCGCGAGCAGGTAGCCGTTGGTCACCCACTGGATGTCGGCGAGCGAGGCGCCGAGCCTGGCCTGGATAGCCGGGTTGGCGACCGCGACGATCGTGCCGTCGAGGGCGACCATCATGACGCCCAGCGCGGCGGCGAGCAGCGTGAGCCGCGGGCTGCCGCGAAGACCCCGGCCTTTCGACTTAGTGCCTGCGTGCTCGCCGACGGCGATCTCGGCCGCGTGACTCACTGCCGTGCTCCTCATCGTCCTCGCGGGACTGGTTCGGGTCCTTACGATATGTCAGCTAATGACACTTTGCAAACTATGACACTTGACATTATGTGACGTATAGGTAACCTGAGTGTGTGCGAGTGGTTTCCCAGGCCGGCGTGCCAGCGACAGGAGCCGGTGAGCCGCAGCGTCGCGAGCGGAAGAAGCGCCAGACGCGCGACTCCCTGGTGCACGCCGGGCTGGCGCTGTTCAACGCCAAGGGATACGAGCACACCGCGGTGCGGGAGATCACCGATGCGGTGGACGTCTCTGAGCGGACGTTCTTCCGGTACTTCGCGAGCAAGGAAGACCTGGCGCTGTCGTTCGCCAAGGACTACACGGACGCGCTGCTAAGCGAACTGGCCGTCAGGCCGGCTGACGAGCCGCCGTTCATCGCGTTGTGCAATGCGCTGCACGCCTCAATTGACGTGCTGACCGCTGAGGCGGGCGAGGCCGGCGGGGACACGCTGTACCTGCCGATCATGAAGCTGATCGACGCCACCCCCTCGCTGCTCGCCGCCTACCTGCGCTACATGCACGACAGGGACGACGAGATCGCCCGCGTGCTGGCCGAGCGGGAAGGTGTCGACCCGGCAGCAGACGTGCGGCCACGGTGCACGGCAGCGGTGTTCAGCAGCCTGATCGTCACCGCCAACCGCGAGTGGCGCACCGAGGGTGGCACGGTCGAGGCGATGCTGGCCGCCTTCGACGCGTGCGCCGGCCAGGTCGCGGATTCGCTGTCCGGCCACTGGAGCTGAGCTGCCGCGGTGGCTAGTACCCGGGACTGGTTCGAGTCGGTAGCGGAGGCGCGCCGGCGGGCGCGGCGGCGACTGCCCAAGCCGGTCTTCCTGGCAATCGAGGCCGGTGCCGAGGCGGGGGTCACCCGGGCGGACAATCTCGCGGCATTCACGGAGCTCCGCTTCGCGCCGCCGCTGCTCGCTGACCTGCCCGCCACCCGTGACCTGCGGACCACCGTGCTAGGGGTCGGCATCGCGCTTCCGGTGCTCGCCTCTCCGGTAGGCGCGCAGGCCGTGCATCCGCTTGGCGAGGTCGCCGTCGCGATGGGCACCCGCGCGGCAGGAACTGCGATGGGGCTGAGCGAATTCGCCAGCAAGCCGATCGCCGAGGTGTCCGCGGCCAACCCCGACATCTTCTTCCAGGTGCACTGGTCAGCCGGCCGCGACGTGCTCTTGGAGCGCGCCGAGGCGGCCCGCACTCGCGGCGCAAAGGCGCTGATCGTCACGCTTGACTGGTCGTTCCCCGGCGGCCGGGACTGGGGAAGCCCCGCGATCCCGGAGAAGCTTGACCTCCCGGCCCTGGCCCGGCTGGCGCCCGCGGGCCTGGCGAAGCCCGGTTACCTGCTCGACTGGCTGCGGCACGGTGGCCTGCCCGACCTCACCGTGCCGAACATGGCGCGCCCCGGCCAGCCCGCCCCCGGCTTCTTCGCCGCCTACCGGGACTGGATGACCGTCGTCCCGCCGACCTGGAAGGACATCGCCTGGCTCCGCGACCAGTGGCGCGGGGAGTTCCTGGTCAAGGGCGTCATGCGGCCCGACGACGCGCGCCGCGCTGTCGACGCCGGGGCGACCGCGATCTCCGTCTCCAACCACGGCGGTAACAACCTCGACAGCACTCCCGCCGCGATCCGTGCCCTCCCGGCTGTGGCCGCGGCTGTCGGGGGCAGCGCCGAGATCCTTCTCGACGGCGGCATCCGCCGCGGCGGCGACGTAGTGAAGGCACTCGCCCTCGGGGCACGGGCTGTGATGATCGGCCGTCCCTGTCTGTGGGGGCTCGCGGCCGGCGGTCCGTCGGGCGTCCGCAACATCTTCGAAATCCTTGCCGCGGGCATCGACTCCGCCCTGCTCGCGCTGGGCCGCGACTCGGTCCGCGCGCTGAATCCGTCGGACCTGATCGTCCCCGCGGGCTTCCGCGACGGCTTGGACTGAGTTGCCGGCTGGTACGGGACTTCGGCCGGCTTGGCGGACAGACCCCTGGGTATGTTGCTGCGGGAGGTTAGGGGGCGTTCGATGGACGAGAGCAGGGCTCGGGCGCTGTTGCGGGCGGAGCGGGCGGAGGTGGCGTCTCTGCTACGGCAGACCGAGGAGTCGGTCAGCGAGGAGCAGCAGGTGGCGGACAGCCCGGGCGACTACGGCGACGCAGGGCTGCCGCTGACCGAGGAGGCGACCGACGAGGCTGTCGCCGGGCAGCTCAGGGACCGGCTTGCGGCGATCGACCGGGCGCTGGCACGGATTGAGGCGGGAACCTACGGTCGTTCGGTGCTCAGCGGCAGGCCGATCCCCGAGCAGCGGCTTGAGGCCGACCCCGCGGCCGAGATGACCGTGGACGAGGCTCGGGCGCAGCGGTAAGAAGCCGGCGTGAAGCAGCTAGCCGCGGGCGGTGATCCAGGTGGCGATCTGAGCCCGCGAGCGGAAACCCAGCTTGGCCATGATGTTCGCGACGTGCCTGGCGACGGTGGCGGGGCTGATCACCAGTTCCTCTGCGATGTCCTTGTTGGACCGGCCGGCGGCGACAAGCGCCGAGATTTCGAGTTCCCGCGGGGTGAGAAGGGGCGCCGCGGAGGCGGCGGGCGGCGCGGCGTCCCCGGAGTATGCGCCGTTGGGGTGCGTCGTGGCGGTGGGCTCGAGCGCCAGGGCGATGGCTTCCTCCGCGCTCAACCCGCGACCGCGTGCCCACAGCCGGGTCACCGTGTCGTCGCCTAGACCGCGAGCAGCGGTGAGGAACCGGTCGGTCCGCGCGCCGGGCAGCGACGGCAGCCCTGACCGCTCGCGCAGTGCGCCGGCCGCGGCGGCGAGCAGGACCGATCGTCCAGGATCCCCCTCGCGGACCGCGAGCACCGCGAAGGACTCGAGGCCTCGGGCGACCCCGATGCGCGTCCCGATGCCGCGGCTCAGCCGCAGGGATTCCGTCAGCCGTTCTCGCGCAAGCGGGAGATCACCGCTGTCGAGCACTACCCGGCCAAGCCCGGACAGGCAGCGCGCGATCTCCGGCCGTGCGTCGACCTCCCGCAGGTAGGCGAGCGCTTCCGTGTACCTGGCCTGGGCGTCGGCGTGGTCGCCGCGCCCCCGGGCCAGGTCGCCCAGGCCGAGCTGGGCGCGTGCCACGCCCCACCGGTGGTCGATCGATCGCATCACGTCCACGGACGCGCTCGCCAGTGCGGCCGCCTCCCGCAACTGACCGCGCACCGCGGCGATCGCGGCGCGGATGCCGAGCGCCCAGCCCTCGTTCCAGCCGTCGCCAGCCGCTCCCGCTATCGCCATCGCCTCCCGGCCGAGCGCCTCCGCCTCGTCCGGGTGCCCAGTGTGCACGGTGATCTCGCTGAGCAGGTTCAGGCCCGCGGCGGTCCAGAATTCGTCGCCTGCTGCGCGGCACAGCTCGAGTCCGGCCCGGGCAGGCGGCTCAGCGGCTGCCGGGTCGATGGACAGGGTGAGCTGCGCCCGGCCGATGAGCGCCTGTCCGCGGATCCGCGGGGCCACGTCCGCGGCCTCTGGCCTGGACAGGAACGCGTCAAGCCACGCGCCGCCGAGTGCGAACTCACCGCGCACCAGCATGCACGGCCGGATCGCGGTGCTGATCCGCAGCCCCGTCGCGATGTCACCCTCGGCGAGGCATTCGCTCAGCACCAGCCAGACGTTCGGCGCGTCGACGTCGTAGCGGCGGATCACGTCGACCCGGTCCTGCCACGGGGCGGGAACGAGCGCCATACCGACCGCGAAGTTCCGCTCCGCGACGGCAAGCACGTACTCGCGGAGCCGGTGCTTGACCGCCGCCTCCTCGCCGGCCTCGGCGAGTTTGTCCGCCGCGTACTCGCGGATCGTATCGAGCATCCGGAACCTGGCCTGACCGAGCACCTCGGACTCGCGGACCACCAGGGATTTGTCGATGAGCGCGGCCATCGTGTCGAGCACGGCCCGAGCGGGCATGAGGTCGTCGGCGCACACCTGCTCGGCCATCTCCAGCGACCATCCGGCGAAAACCGACAGCCGCCGCAGCAAGGCCTGCTCCTGCGGCCCGAGCAGATCGTGGCTCCAGTCGATCGCCGCGCGCAACGTCCGCTGCCGAGCAGGAGCGGCCCTGTTTCCGGTGGTCAGCAGCCCGAACCGGTCCGCTATCCGCATCCGGATCTGCTCCACGGACAGCGTGCGCACCCGGGCGGCCGCCAGTTCGATCGCGAGCGGATTGCCTTCCAGCGCGGCGCAGATCTCCGCGATCGCATCCGTACTGGCCTCGGCGGGGGCGAAACCGGGGGCACTAGCCGAGGCTCGTTCGATGAACAGCCGGACAGCATCCCCGGCGGACCCTTCCCCGGGCGCGACGGGTAGCGGTGGGACGGCCCATACCGTCTCTCCGGCCACCCGCAGCGGCTCGCGGCTGGTGGCAAGCAGCCGCAGGTCAGGGGCGCCGGAAAGCAGCCGCTGGCAGAGCCGGGCACAGGCGTCGAGCAGGTGCTCGCAGTTGTCGAGCGCGAGCACCAGGACCCGCGACCGCAGCGCGTCGGCGAGCGTGTCGAGCAGCGGCCTGCCCTGTTCCTCGGCCACGCCGACCGCGGTCGCGACCCTGGTTACCACGAGGTCAGGGCTGGTGACGTCGGCCAGTTCCACGTAGCAGACTCCGTCTGCCATCTCGTTGGCGAGGGAGGCGAGCAGATGCAGCGCCAGCCGGGTCTTGCCGATCCCGCCGGGGCCCGTCAGCGTCACCATCCGTGACACAGACACGACCTTGCGCAGCTCGTCGAGTTCTCGCTCACGGCCGACGAAGCTGTTCGGTTCGGCGGGCAAGGCAGGGCTGATGTTCCCTCCCTCAATTCTGCACATCCAGGTACATATTTCGGATGATGCGGCGCGGGGAGGATCCAGTCTAACGTCAGGGTCATTGGGCGCCTGAGCGTTTTGTCTTTTCAGACATGCGCGGCACCACGCGTCGGCCTGGCCGCGGGTGCCCACCTAGGCTCCGGTCGCCGCGGCCCCGACATCTTGGGGGGGTGCGGCGGGCTCCGCTGGCGCTCAGCGCTCGCAGGTGTCCGCCGTGTGGAGTGGACGCGGCGACCGGTACTGTGTTCGACATGACTGCGGACGCGGATATCGTCGTTGCCGGAGCCGGGCACAACAGCCTGATCGCCGCCTGCTACCTTGCCAAGGCCGGGTACCGGTGCCTGATCCTCGACGCGAGGGACATTCCCGGCGGCGGATCGACTACCGAGGAGATGCTGCTCCCCGGCTACGCCATCGACAGCTGCGCGACCGGGCACACGCTGATCCGGGTCAACCCGCTGCTCACCCGCGATGAGCTCGGCCTCATCAAGAACTACGGGCTGCGCTACATCGACCCCGACCCGGTCTCCCAGGTTGCGTTCCCCGACGGCGAGCAGCTGACCATGTGGCTGGACCGGGAGCGCACCGCAGCTGAGATCGGGCGGTTCAGCGCGGCCGACGCCAGCGCGTACCACCGGCTCCTCGATGACTACGACGAGGTGAAGTCGGTGTTCAGCGGGTCGCAGTTCACCCCGGTTGGCTTCGGTCCGTCGATTGACGCGCGGCTGGCCGAGCATCCGCGCGGCCGGGTCTGGCAGCGCCGCAATCAGCTGTCCGCGTGGGACGTGATCCGGCACGAGTTCGAGGATCGCCGGGTCCAGGCGTTCATGCTCTGGATGGCCTTCCAGACGAACCAGGCCGTCGATGTGCCAGGCTCGGGCGTGCTCGCCTACTCGCTGATCTTCGGGCGGCAGCAGCGGTCGTGGTCGATCCTGCCCGGCGGCTCCGGCACCCTGATCCGCGCCCTCACGCGTTACCTGGAGGACCATGGCGCCACGATCGCGACGGGGAAGACGGTCAGCAAGCTCCTGATCGAGGACACCCGGTGCGTTGGCGTCCAGACTGCTGACGGCGAGCAGTTCCGCGCGTCGAAGGCCGTCCTGTCGACCATTCACGTCACCCAGCTTCGTGACATGGCGCCGCAGGCGGCCTGGCCGGAGGAGTTCCACTACGCCATTGACACTTACGACGTCGGCATTCCCGGGTTCGGCGTTTACCTGGCGACGAGCGCGCCGCCGGTGTTCGAGAGTCGTGACGGGGGAGCGCACAGCGCCGTCTCGGCCGGCACCGTCGGCTGGCCGGAGGATGTAATCCGGCTCGGCCAGGACCTGCGCGCGGGCCGGTTCATCGAGGACGTGCCCTGGCTGCTCGTCGCCACCCCCACGCTCGCCGACCTGACCCGTGCCCCGGCAGGTCATCACACGGTCAAGCTGCTCAGCCAGAACATCTACGACCTGCCCGACTGGGACACCGTCAAGATCGAGCACGCCAAGCGCCAGCTCGACCACCTGCGCCGGTTCGCGCCGGGCTTTACCGATGACGTGGTCGAGGCGATGCTGGTCAAGTCTCCTGTTGACTACGAGAAGCTGAACCCGCACATGGTGCATGGCGCGTTCCACGGCGGAGACCGGGGGATCGCCCAGTCGGGCGCGCTGCGCCCGGCGCCCGGGTGGGGCGCCCACCGGATGCCGATCGACGGGCTCTATCAGACCGGCGCGACCACCCATCCGGGCGGCTCCATCACCGGTGCCCCGGGCCGGAACGCCGCCATGGTCCTGTTGCACGACCTGGGTGACGATCCGGCCCAGGTGCTTGCCCCAGTCTCCTAGCGGCGCGGGCCCGGATGCGAATCCGCCTGGCCCGTACTGTCCGTTATCCCCTGGGGGCCCTGCTATCCCTGGCGGCCCAGCCGAGCGCCGGGCCGAGCTTCGTCGCCATGTCGGTGAGGATCTGCACGTAGTCCGCGTGCTCGAAGGTGAACGGCAGCGCGAACGCGACTTCGGTGACCTCACGGAACGCGGAGTTGGCGAACAGCGTCTCGGCGATCTCCGCGGACGTCCCCAGGATGTCCCGCGCGAACATCAGCCGCGCTGGCCCCAGCGGTGCGGCGGTCCGCGGCGCCCGCGCGGCGACGTAGGCCTCGTACTTCGCCTTCTGCGCCGGCGAAGCGCTGTCGGTGGGGATCACCACGAGCCCCTGTGACACCCGGGCCTTCGGCCCGGACGGGTGGGCGGCGCGGAACGCCCGGATGTGGGACAGCTGTACCTCGGTGAAATCCGTGGACTCCTCCGCCTTGACCACGGACGAGGTGAGGAAGTTCATCCCGTTTTCGCCCGCCCAGGTCGCGGACGCGAGGGAGCCGCCGCCGTACCACATCCGCGAGCGCAGCCCCGGCGAATGCGGCTCGACGCGGGACGAGAACTGCTCGAACCCCTCGGTCCCGGCGAACTGCACGGAGGGCTCTCCGGCGACGAACCGCAGCAGCCTGGACACCCGCTCATAACTGAAGTCCTCTTTACCGGAAGTGTCCGGGTACAAGGCGTCGCGGACGTCCTCCCAGTGCGCTGGCGGCCCGACGCTGAACCCGGGGTTGAGCCGTCCGCCGGACAGGATGTCCACGGTGGCCAGGTCCTCGGCCAGGCGCAGCGGGTTCTCCCAGCCCAGCGGCATCACCGCGGTGCCGAGCTCGATCCGCGACGTGCGCTGCGAGACGGCCGCGAGCACCGCCACCGGAGAGGAGATCCCGTACTGGAAGTGCCGGTGACGCACCCACGCGGAGTCGAATCCGAGCCGTTCGCCGAGCTCGATCATCCCCAGCGTGGTCTGGTGGCCTGGTCCCGGGTCCTGCCCATCGAACAGCCCGATGGTAAGGAAGCCAAGCTTCTCCAGAGCGACGCCCGGCTGCGGCATGCGGTTCCCCTTCCCGAGTTGGCAAAGCGAAGGTGGCAGTGGGTGCGGGCCTGCCCGCAGCCAGCCCGCCGTTGCGCTTCCGCAATTCTCTCTGCGGAACGGTCCCGTGTTCCACCCGGCCACGTCCACAAACCCGCGAATCTCTGGCATACTCCGACGAAATGACGCGCCGCATGGGGAGGAGCGTGCCGTGATCGGGTTCAGTCATGGCGCCGCTACCTCTATCGGTCGCGTCCGGCGAGTCAACGAGGACAGCTTTCTCGTCGCCCCGCCGATCTTCGCGGTCGCCGACGGGATGGGCGGGCATGGCTCCGGTGACCTGGCGAGCACGCTCGCAGTGCAGGCGCTCGCGCGCTACGCCGGCCTGCGCCCGCTGTTCACCGAGGCGGTGCTCGCCGCGCTCGAGGAAGCCAACCGGGCCATCATCGAACAGGATGGGCCGACCCGGATGGGCACTACGATCACCGGGCTGGCCGGATTGGAGACCGCGGGCGATCAGCTGATGGTGTTCAACGTCGGCGACTCGCGCGTCTACCGGCTCGCCGCCGACGGACTCGAGCAGCTGACGGTGGACCACTCCGAGGTGCAGGAACTGGTGCTCGCCGGGGTGATCACCCGCGAGCAGGCACGCACTCACCCCCGCAGGAACATCGTGACCCGGGCCCTGGGCAGCGACTCCGTGCTGATCGCCGACCACTGGCTGCTCCCGACGGTCGGCGGCGACCGGTTCCTGCTCTGCTCCGACGGCCTGTTCACCGAGCTGCCTGACGAGGTGATCATGTCCCTGCTGAGCGTGGGGACGCCGCAGCAGGCGGCCGAAGCACTCGTGCTGTCGGCCAATGACGCTGGCGGGCACGACAACACCACGGTGATCATCGTGGACATCCAGGCCGGTGACGGCCACGCGGACGAGGCGACGGGGCCGCGCGAGTCGCTCCGCCACCAGCGGGCCGCCGACCACCGGCACAAGGCTCCGGACGGGCCGGGTTCTTCCGCGCGGGGCTCTTCCGGGCAGCCGGCCGATGTCGGGCTCGCCGGGCTCGGCCTGCTGGCCCCAGACGACCGCCGGGACTGACGTCAGCGGCCCGCCTGCGGCCGGTTCGATGGCTCGTTCACGCAACTAACAGCAGCAGCGGCGGCAGCCCTGGGCGCTATCACCACTTCGCGACGTAGACAAAGTCCGCGGCCGGGCGGCGCAGCCCCTGCGTGATCCGCATGGCGAGTCGCATCCCGGTGGCGAACTTCGCCGTCCGCAGCCCGGTGAGCTGGCTCGGCGTGCAGCGCAGCGCGTGCGCGGTCTGCTGCCAGGTGGCGCCGCGCTCGATGCGCTCGGCGTTCAGTGCCTCGTAGGTCGCCTTGAGGTCCCAGCGGATCCGGTGCGCCTCATCGGTCTCCGGCAGCGGGACGCCAGCAGTGCCCGGCCGCGGCTCGGCGATGAACGTCTCCGGCGGGCAGCCCAGCCACCGCAGCACGAACAGCGCGTGCTGGCACGACCCGCCGCCCTTCCCGATTGTCTTGAGGGTTTCCGGGGCGATCGGGTGATCGTCCCGCTGGCCGTTGAGGATCCACGACTGCTCCCAGATGGCCGCGGCGAGCCCGGGCCAGCTGAGCCCCTCCCGCTGCCGCCGCTCGTCCATGGCGGCGAAGAACGCCCCGGCGTCGAAGCCGGAACGCGTCCGCCCGGCGATCCCGTCCGCGTCCACGCCGCCATGGTATGACTCGGAAGGTGGAGTATCCCGGCATCCCGCCCGTTGCCGGATCCGCGCCCCGTGAACTTGCCGCCCGGCTGCCGCTCGCCCCGGGCGTGTACCGGTTCCGGGATGCGGCCGGCCGCGTCCTCTACCTGGGGCGTGCGACCAGCCTGCGCCGCCGGGTCGCCTCCTACTGGGGCGACCTCGGTGACCGGCGCCACCTGGCACGGATGGTGGCGCGCGTCGCCAGGGTCGAGGCCGTCGTCTGCGACTCCGCGCACGAGGCAGCCTGGCTCGAGCGGAACCTGCTTCAGGCGCGGCTGCCGCCGTGGAACAAGGCGGACGCCGGAGGCCAGGAGGCAGAGGTCTGGATCAGGCTCAGCGCGTCCGCTCGCGCGCCCGGCGTGCACGTCGTGCATCAGCCGGCGCCGGGGGACCGGTGCTTCGGTCCTTACCTCGGCGGCCGCCAGGTCCGCCAGGCGGTGACCGGACTGTGCCGGGTGCTGCCCCTGGCGTACGCGGCGGAGGACGTGACCGGAACGCACCGGGACATGGCCCGCACCCTAGGCGTATCGGCCGCCGACCGGGCCACGCTGGCGGAAGCGGCGGCGGCCGTCCTCGACCGGGACCCGGCTGCGGTTAAGTCGCTGCGGGACAGCCTCGCCGCGCGCCGCGACGCGGCGGCAAGCGCGCTCGCCTTCGAGTTCGCGGCCCGGCTGCAGGCGGAGATCGAGGCGCTGGACTGGGTCACCGCCGAGCAGAAGGTCACCCGGGTGTCGTCGTCCGACTTCGATGCTTACGGCTGGGCCGACGGCACGCTGATTCACTTCACGTTCCGCGCTGGCAGGCTCAGTGAGTGGACCCAGCGCTCCTGCCGCGAGGCGTCCGCGCATCCGCACGTAGCCGCGACGCCGCCGGAATGGATGCCATTCGCCCAGCGCACCGCCGAACTGGCAGCCCGCCTCGCCCCTCCCGCGACCTTAACCGTGTGAGCCGCTTCAACTGCTCCATTGGCACGAACGAGCCGTGGAAGGAGAAGCCCTGCCGATACGGCAGCAGGACGCGAGCCAGCGGGTCGGCCTTGATGTTCTTGGCGTCGAGGACCCAGAACTCCGCGCGGTTCTCCGGCATGATGTTCACCAGCGAGAGGAGCCAGCCGTCGCCTTCGGGCGCGTCCGGGGAGCGCGGGACGAACAGCGGCTCCTGCGCAACGGACCCCGGCGCAACCTCGTGCACGGCGACCGTCTTGTTGTCCCAGTCGAGCACCGCGAGGCCGTTGGCGTGCCGGAAGTACCCCCAGCGGTAGCGGCTCATCTGGTAGCGGCCGTCGTTGCGCGGCATCTCACCGATCGAGTCCGGGACTGCGTACTGCTTCGGCACGCTGGTCTCATCGCCGAGGTCGAACTCAAGGCGGGTGATCTGCGCGATGCCTTCCTCGATGGTGGACAGCGTGCCGAGCGTCGTCGGGTAGAACGGGAAGCCGTTGCCGGGCGAGATGGTCGCGTCAACGTAGACCTTGTCGCCCTCGGTGAAGGCGTTCATGATGTGGCCGCTGAACGTGTCCGGAAGGTGGAACCAGCGGATGTCATCTACCGATCCGTCGCGGCGCATGATGCCCCAGGCGCTCGGCTTGTCCGGGTCGTAGTTGTAGAAGTCGCCGCCGGCTTTCATCCGGTCCTCGTCGACGGTGAGCGGCATGATGTCGAATATCACGTGCTCGCGGGTGACCGCGAAGTCGTGGCTGAGGCCGGGGAACGGCGTCTTGAAGGTGTCCTCGCGGATGAGGTTGCCGTCTTTGTCGGCGACCTGGAGTGCCATCACCGGTTCGATGTACGAACCGTCGGCGAACAGACCGAACCCCCACCACTCGCCGGTAACCGGGTCGAGCTTCGGATGGGCGCAGACGGAGATCGACTTGAGCTTGCCGTTGAAATCCCACTTATCGCGGGTCTCCAGCGTCTCAGGGTCGAGCATGTACGGGTGGCTGTCCTCACGCAGCGCGAACAGGCGGCCGGCGTGGTAGTGCGCGTACGTGTTCCCGGTGTTGTCCCGGTCGATCTGCGGAGCGTCTGGCTCGTCGGTGTACTTGTTGCGGTACTTGCCGTAGAGGCGGCGACGTGCCTTCATCTCCGCGAGCAGGCGAGGGGTGCGGACGAAGCGCGAGAGGAAGTCGACGTGGCCATTCTCGAAGCGGAGCATAGAGAACAGGCCGTCGCCGTTGATGATGATGTCGTTCTCCAGCGTCGGGTAGTAGCGGTCACCGCCGACGCGGTAGAGCGCGCCGTTGATCTCGCGCGGTACCTCACCGATGATCTCGGCGTCGTAGAGGGATGCCTCAAGACGGGTAGACGCCAGC
>Ga0123355_10008608_pt1 | contig 15417 bp, 10 predicted proteins | sample TergutEmb28metaG_3_FD_89872 | JGI IMG/M metagenome (GOLD analysis project Ga0123355, IMG submission 89872) | Embiratermes neotenicus P1 segment gut microbial communities from Petit-Saut dam, French Guiana - Emb289 P1 | ecosystem: Host-associated > Arthropoda: Insects > Digestive system > Gut ... | reverse complement strand
TAGTATGTGTGGGTGTTGCCGCCCCTTCTTCTGTCTGTAGTATTGTTATATTTATTATTTGTGGATGAGAGGGGTGTGGGGTGGGGGGGGGGGGGGTGTAGCTGGAGCACGTGTAGCTACCCAAGATTATGCTACGGAGGTGAAAAAGAAGATATGCAGTTGATGAAACAGAGAAGGTGATTAAGGTGGTGAGTGTGTTCAGAGTTACAGTCTACACGTAAGCTGTGACGTATGTAATGAGAGGAAGTCCGTAGGTTTTCCTTATTTAACTTCAGTTCTGGAAGTCGTAGTAGGGTGCAAATACGGTGTTTCATTTATTTGCTTTCTTTCGTGCGGTCTGAGTTGTAGGTCTGCGGCCGCTGTTGCTGGGATCGCGGGTTCGAATTCTGTTGACGTCATGGTTGTTCGTCTCCTTTGTTTATTGTGTGTTGTGTAGGTAACGGGCTCTGCGACGAGCTGATCACTCGCTGAGGGTAGTCCTGCCGATGTGTATGTCTTATTTTGTGTGATCTAGAAGCCTCAACAATGAGGTGGCCTGGATCGGAATCGAGCTGTTGAGCCACTGAAAATTTGCCTTCTTGGTTCCGATTTTATGACTTTTTAAATTTGCGTTAATTATTAATATGCTAGTTGTTATTGTGACCAAAAGCATTAAATAAACGAGCAGTTTACGATCCTATGGCTTAATACTCTCGCGTTATGTGTGGTAGCACCTGTGATGATTAAGAACGGATGATTGCAGCGGGCGTTGTGCTTGAATCAGTGTTCACTTTTGCCCAAAATAATCCTTCGTATAGCACCGCGTAGCTTAGTGTGCATGTGTCTGTCTTTCTTGAACATTTAGTGGTCTCTGAGGAAAGATACTTTAATATTTATTGACTTGCTCTGCTCCATAGCGGGTGATAAAATCGAGAAGAATGAGATGGGCGGGGCATGTAGCACGTATGGGGAGAGGCGTGTACGGGGTTTTGATGGGGAAACCTGAGGGAAAAGGCCACAGCGGAGATACAGGCGTAGATGGGGTGGATCTTCAGGAAGTGGGATGTGGGGGTATGGACTGGATAGAGCTGGCTCAGGATAAGGACAGGTGGGGGGCACTCGTGAATGCGGTAATAAACCTTCGGGTTCTATAAAATGTGGGCAATTACTTGGCTAGCTGCAAAGCGGTTAGCTTCTCAAGAAAGACTCTGCTCCATGGAGTATGGAGTACCATGCTCCATATCCGTGCATGAAAAGTGCAGTTCAATTTACACAATATGACCAACAAATGCACGTGTGTATAAAGTTTATATCACGTACCATTCATCATCAACGTGTTTCAATCGCCGTCGAGACCATCTTCATGGTAACTTACAGGAATATTAGGGGTGCAAACAGTCTGTCAAAACGTACAAGTGAACCACTCGATGTCACAAAAAAATGTTCTAAACTATTTACGCAGTCTTGATATATGTACCTTGCGTTCTGTATAATTTATTATTTAGACCCACAAAAGCACAATATATTAACAACAGTGTCTGTATCGTAAAGTACCCCTACATGTTTCGATGTATTTATGTCATTTTCAGGGAGTTTCTTATAGTACAATGAGCGCTAAAGTTACAAATATGAATTGCACCCACAAGACATTTCCAGATTGTATAGATTGTATGTACAGTCACCAACTTAACGACAGCTATGTACTGCAGTTATAACAATTTGACACATTTTACGAGGTTTTGAAAATTAAAATCTATTGATTATGTGTAACAGTCACTTGTGTAAACATTGTAATTTTATTAACTTAATTGATTTTGTAACTTTAGCGTATACAATACAGACATTATTGTTAATATATTGTGTATTTTTTGGTCTAAATAATAAAAAAATTATACAGTCACTGAATATCAGCTTATTAAACAGTGTGTGACATTTTTGTGACATCGAGTGATTCACTTATAGCCTTTGACAGACTGAATGCTTTTTAATATTCTTGTAAGTTACCCTAAAGTTGGTAGCGACGGTGATTGAAACACGTTGGTGATACACGTAAGTAGTATGTGATAAGCACATTACACAAATGTATTTGTTGGTCATATCAAGTAAACTGAATTGTATTTTTACATTTTTTAAAGCTTCCTTTGGACTCTTCACTGCTATGTGCTATTATATATATATATATATATATATATATATATATATAGATATGCTATAACCTAATTATTTGACGTTCAGGTGACCGTGCATGGTGACAAATTCTTATAATGAAACCAACCAGATGCACTAATTTCTCAAATTTATTTTTGGGAATAAATCTCTATATGTTTCGGACAGTTCCTCCGCCCATCATCAGGAGTATTTAACTTTACACACAGCAATGGGCGGAGGAACTGTCCGAAACATATAGAGATTTGTTCCCAAAAATAAATTTGAGAAATTAGTGCATCTAGTTGGTTTTGTTATAAGAAGAGTCTAATTATGTTTGCATGTTCTATAGTAAGCCTGTTGTATGGAATAGGAATATGTGAAAAGATAAGGAGACAAGTAATTTATGGAGCGTTTTACAGTGGAAACCTCTAAGAAAATGACAGCGTCGAAGATCGAGGATAGCTGAAGATAAAATTCAGATTTGTCTTAGGAAAATAACATATGAGATTGGGAGAACTGTGTGAGAATCGTCACAGGTCACGGATTTTCGAATAAGCGATCGTGATACTCTGTTCCGGCTACGATCGAAACGGCACATTAATTACTGAATAAGTTAGTCGATGTGTATTGAAATGTAAATTCCTCGTTATGTAGCTGTTACTACTTTTCAGGCGACTGGGAAGAAAATGCGAATAAATCGCATAATAAGCCATTCTAAAATATATCAATATTATATATGTGCTACTTATTGCAGTGGGTTCCTCATTTTCCTTTTGTCGTCTTTCTGTCCGCTGATGGTAGGAAACCCTAAGTTTATACAGCCTATACGTAAAGCGCTTGTGCCTGCCGCTCTGTCGTCGTTATTTATATGTGTACATTTTAGCGAACAAAGTAGCCACACCCGACACTGGCTAAAGATAGAATATAACGTAAGTTTTGTCACTAGTTAGCAGTTCTTACACTTGTTTTTTTGAAGTTGATTTACTTGATGTGTTCGTAATTACATGTTGCAACTGGAAAGAAGTTTGTAAAATGCCGTTGATGTAAGAACTCGAGGCTTTCATTATTTCAATAGCCTATAAGAGTATGACACTGAACTTAATGGGGCAGATATACAAGCTGATCCTCGCGTTTTATGGAATCCATAAGTTTCTTGCCATTTTCACAATAACCTGCCACCGTTTCCTATGCTCACCAAAATGAATCTACTCTGCTTCGTCCTACCGCATTCTTTAAAATACAATATCTTGACGTCTCAGCGTCAATTTTCCACGTGGTCTCCTCCCTTCATGTTTCTGACCCAGTGCTCCGCGTGCGTTTGTCATTTGCTGCAAGCAGAAGGCATGTCCCGCTTATCTAATCTTGTTCATTTTAATAATGATTATAATAGTTATAATAATAGTAATGACACTGTATGAAGCTTCGTTATAAGCTTTTTCAAACGAAGCCAACTAGGTTCACACTACCACTTAGTATATTTATTTCAACTTCTCTACATGTTTCGGGCAACTATGTGATCGTAATCAGGAGAACTTACTTTATCTATGCTGGCATTTCTCACTCTGTATGGGTGGCTGTCTGGTCTGCTGGTTGGGATGAGACTAGTCTCATCCCAACCAGCAGACCAGACAGCCAACCATACAGAGTGAGAAATACCAGCATAGATACAATAAGTTCTCCTGATGACGGGCACATAATGCCCGAAACATGTAGAGAAGTTGAAATAAATATACTAAGAAGTAGTGTGCACCTAGTTGGCTTAATTTGTAAAAGATTATACAGGGATGCACGGTCAACAAAACATAAAATTTCTTGTAAGCGGCGGAAAGCCTGTTCATCCCGTGCTTGACTTCAGGCTTCCAGCGCAGTGTAAATCAGATCCTGGTTTTTCTATGACGTTACTCAGCATTGATTGGTATTAAGATACAGACGTTTCGGAACGACCCACCTCTCCCATCTTCAAGGGTGAAACGGTCTAAGAAGTCTCTTATTTTGACTGCTTGACCCTCGAAAATGAGACCCATAGGTTGTCTCAAAATGTCGGTTATTAACCACGGATAAACGCTGCTTAACGTCACAGAAGATAGTAGATGTTACTTTTTTTATCCTCCTTGCAGGTCCGTACACTTTCTTGAAAATTCCGCCTTTAATTAAAACTGATCCTGTCCTTACTGTATCATAATGTCATGGGGGAATGGAGGTATAGAGCCATGCATTCTCAACTTCGACACCAGATTTAAGTGAGTTGCATGCTTCACGCTCCGGTTGCTTTATCTTGGAGAACTACTGACTTCATTCTTATGATAAGAAGATGGGTGGGTTCCGGACCCTGTGTCGACACGCCATGGGCGAGGAAAAGTTTTGCCGCTCCCAAGAATCGAACCCTGACTGCCTATTCCATAGCCTAGTAACTATATTGACTAATCTGTTCCGTCTGTCTATGTTTAATTACAGTTTGTTTGAAAGGAAAGTCGTGGCGATGAAAAAGTACTTGATGTATTCTTACATGAACGAACTGCACACTTCTTCATCTGGCTTCAATATATTCGCACGTACTAGCCCGAGAAGAACGTGAAGTTTCATTCCTAGGGGGCAATTCCGTAGAAACCACAGAAGTCATAGAAAGCAGAATGTGATGGTTATAGATAGGCCTCAACCATGGAGAGACGGGTTGGCTGTTCTGAAAATTTTAAGACCAGAGGGAAATGTTAGCTTATGAGGTCAACGAAATGCCACCTTTGGGACTGATATTTTCTCCCGCATATATGAAGCATATAAAAAAGTACATAGGACCAAGATTACACAATTTCTCCCACGTGTGCCTGGTGTGGTGAAATGTATCTCTTGTGAACACGTATCTCAGAACGTCTTTTGAATCTTGAAGACTGTCGCCTGCATTTCGTAACCGTTTCAATGCTGAGTTTTATTTTGGAAAGAAAATTGTGTTTTAAAAATACTGTCTTCAGGGATTGACACCGCTAAATCTGGTAAAATATTCACTCCGGAGGAACCTTGTCTCCATTATTAGGATGTCAGAACCATGCACAACGAACTGCGGTGATCGTACGTATCTCAGATTAGACTACAGGTTTTCTTTCCACGTCCCTTTGCATTCACTGTACAGTTTGTGCATTCCCGTGCATACCGTTCTATTTTGCAATTTTTGGACAACCTTGACCGTGTAATGCAGCTTCTTCATTTATGTTGTAGCTCATATACATTACACCCGGCATGTTTCAAACTGAGGCTTCGACATTTACTTCCTTCGAGTACCTCTGAGACTTGGGCCGGGATGGCTCAGTCGGTATAGCAACTCGCTACGGGCTGGACGGTCCGGGGATCGAATTCCGGTGGGGCGAGAATTTCCGCACCCATCCAGACCGGCCCTGTGGCCCACCCAGCCTCCTATACAATGGGTACCGGGTCTTTCCCGGGGTAAAACAGCCGCGGCGTGGCGATGACCACCCACTCCCATCTAGCGCCGAGATTAAAGAAAGAGTAGTGCTATATCTCTACTCCCTTTTCTGGGCCTTCGTGGCCTGTTTTAAGTTGAACTTTATCTTTACCTTTCACTTTACGTCTGAGGCTTTTTGCAGTAGTATCATTGACCTACGATAAATAAGATGTATTGCTGTTTAACACTTTGTATGTCCATACACTCCGTCGTGTACCGTACCGACGACGATTTTCAGGCGCGTTCGCTGAATTGCGAAAATGGGCTTAGCTTCGTCACGTCTGTCTGTCTTTCTGTCTGTTTGTGGGTCTGTCCGCATGGAACAACTCAGCTCCCGCTGAACTAATTTCCTTTACAGTTGATATTCGAGGAGTTTTGGAAAATCTATCTAGAATATTAAAGTTTCATTAAAATCTGGCAAAAATTACGGTTGTTATACGTGAAGACCTGTACACTTATGTAACAATATCTGGCTGAATTCTTCTTAGAATGAGAAACGTTTCAGACAAAAGTTGTAGAGAAAATCAAAACGCACATTTTGTATTCTGTAAATCTTTTCCGAAAATCGTGTCGTTTGTTGGATAATGGGGAAAAATGTCGTACATCCGGAGGCCAAGACGCATGCACTTTGCAACCCGGATGACTAACGCTACAGACCCGCACTCAATATATAATACTTATCGCTATTCCACGGTAACAGAAGTTACGCGAACGCGCCTCAGTGTTATGTTATATCTACATTGATTGGTTTCGGTGTAGGTTTTTATGTTCTGTTAACTACTGTGTATTAAATATTTCTTTGTTTTATATATAGAACTTTGTTTTGTTACGTCGGTTTATCCAGTTTTTATGAATATGGGCACATCTCCCATTTTAATTATATTATTGTATAAAATGACGTGGAACTTCTTCAAAATTGGAGTGTGCAGGTATTTCCGTCTGTTATTGTGCACATTCTCATTTCTTCCTGTAGCCTTCCTTTCGTCGTTTGCCTTTGGTGCGGTGTGGCACTGTGGCATTTCTATCGTCTTTCCAGCTATTTGTTTAGGTGATCAGTCTGGCCAGGGGCAGAATGGTGCAAGACACATGGCTGCAGCGAACCGGAAACACAAACAACCTAACACAGACCGAGCACTTCAACACACGCTTGGAGAGGCGACAAAATACGGCATTCGTATCACACCTCTAGACGGCTATAAGAGCACACCAGAACATGTACAGGAACAGAGGGTGAATGCCTACACACACCAGTTCTAAAGTAGCCCACACCATGGTATACAGCCATTGTTAAAACAAAGATGTGTCCATACCAATAAAGGTTAAGCGGAGTTTTGCCATAAAATCGAGAAGCCTGCTGCACGTGTAGTTCAGAGGAAGTGCAGTATCATGTCAGCTGTGAGGCTGACCAGTTGTTGAGCAAGTTCTGCTTTGGTACGTGCTCCATTATTGCAATTGCACAAGTTTACTTATTGTAGTCATTTGGTGTTGCTGGAAGACGTTGAAAGTGCATCATAAATGTATTTTTGGACTGCAACAGTACAGTTCAATGAAATTTTGTATTCCCTTTGACGTCATGTTTGCTTTACCACAAACCGAATAATGCGACCTAAGTGTGAACTGGAGATATCCTTTGAATGTAGCCAATTAAAATGTCGCTTATTTGTGAAGCAAACAAATAATTTTATTACAATTCGCGTAAATATAGGTTTATCAGTTTAATTAATATTTGTAGATTTGCAGAGTTGTAATAATTCCATGTATGTGTGACCCTTTGCCTCACAGGGAAAAAATTAAGTAAGAGTTATGAAGATTATAACAGAACGTATCATAACGCCGCCTCTGAGTATTTAGCACCTCTGTCGTACTTTTGGAGTCCTCAGGTTCGATTTTTATTCACCCTGACTAAGGGATTTATTTGGCCCTTCAGTTTACGCAACACAGGGTTGGAATGGTACCGTCAGATAGGCCACGGCCGCCCCGAATATATTATTCCCATACGACGATACACATGTACTGCACACGTTTATTACATTGCGTGTTCCTGAGAAGTTTAGAGCCTGCCCGTTTAGGAATCTTCCTGTGTGAATCCTCGACGATGAATCGTCACTGTGTTAACGTCTTCACACCGTTCGACCCAGTATTAGTGGATAAAAATCCAGTCTGAAACTCCACAAACTATATGGAGAACAGGATACATTAATGAGGATTTACGCTCTACGATGAACTAGACATAGTTACAGTGATAAATATAGGAAGATTGAGGTGGCTGGGACCCCCCTTTAGAATACAAGAACAAGATCTATGCAGAAAGCTTACTGTTCTTATAACAGAAGACACTCGATGTGCAGGAAAACCTAAGTAGGTGGCTTGTGTCAGTTGACGAAGATCTAAAGAAGATGGACGTGAGGAACTGGAGACGTAAGTAGCAGGACCGAGAGCAGTGGAGGGCAATTTTTGAAGAGGGTATAGTCCATTAAGAACTGTAACGACAAAATAAATACAAGAACAAGGAGAAGAAGAACAAGAACAACAAATCCGCACACTGTTGGTTTAACCATTAATTTCAATTTGTAGTCTGGAGAACAGGTTTGTCTGAAACGTTGTACCTGTCTACCAAATAGCGTGGCGTCACGTAGCAGGACACTGTTGTGGTAACCTCAAATTTCGTCTATTTTATATTATTCTCCCATTTGCGACAAGTTCTTTCAACGTTACTCTTACTTTGATGCCTTCGAAAAACCTTTTCACGTTTCATTTATCCCAGTATGTTGCGTGTCTTGTTCACCCTACCCTTCTTGATACGATGCTTGTTGCATTGGTAAGCAACGCAAATTGTGAAATGTGCGTTGAAAGTTAGCACACCTATTTTCTTTTCCTCTCTCTTCACTCAGATATTTTTCTTAGCGCCCTCTTTGTCTAGACCTTCAATCGATTTTCGTATCATATGTGGGATATCGAGTTTTGTACCCACATAACATTTTTATCCACTTGATAAAATGTTGTTAAATAAACTGTGTAACATATATTGCAAATTATCATTGCGAACAGTCAGTATCATGGCAGTCTACACTGGGCCTCCCGAATAGAGCACAGCGTTAGCTTTAGGCTTATTAGTAAACGGAAGCCATTTTGTACAACAGTGCCGAGATGACACATCACGAGGCAGTGTACACAGATGTGACGTAGTAGTTACGACACACTTTACTTTAAGTTGCTAATTTGCGGGGCCTGAGCGTTATGTCTCGCGGTAATGCTGAAGGCATTAGCGCCAGAAGCGCTCAAATGAAGGGTTACGATGTCACTACTGGAGATAATACTCAGCCGCTGTGAAGTACTTCCACCGCTCTGTGCAAATAAACGGTCAGTATTTTAAATAAAAGGACGCCTTGTTTAGCCATCCATTTCGAGAGTTAATTAGGTGGATAGCTAGTAAGCTGCTCGTTACAAAGCCAGTCATTCTGTTTTCACAGCAAGGACTTGTCTATACCGAACCCCGGACCTGATAGTGCTACCTCTTCACATTTCTGCCCAATTATATCTTCTTCCTCGAGCTGCATCATGGTAGGCTGCGTAAGGTAGTCATGTGTCATCTGTTCTTTCCACACGCGTTCTTTAATTCGCATTTTTACAGTCCTGAACGTGAATCTTCGCTTGGGCCGCCTTTCAATTCGATAACTTCTCAATCACTTCAGTGTGGCGGGCCAGTCTAGTTGACTAGTTCAGGCGCTCCAGTATAGCGGCTTGCCGGAACCGTCTCTAGGGACTCGTCTAGCGAGTACAAGCGTACTGCGCGCGTTCCTGTTGGAATCAAGGGCAAATGTTTGTACCGTCAGGAAAAGGGCAACCTGTCTTGTCACAGGCAACTGCACTTTCGGTCACTTGCTGGCTGACTGCATGGAATAAAGTCCTTGAGCGGAGTTTATCGACTCAGAGGATCCTTACCGTGACGAAGCCGCACCCAACCCCAACATCACATCATGTTCCCTTAAGCTCTGTTGCCTTCAGTCCTTGCCTAGGTCTTCTTATCAGTTCTGCCAACCAAAATTCTGTATGTATTTCTTGTCCTCATTGTGTGCGCAAAATGTTTCAACCATCTCTTCTTCCATTTTATCACTAACAATATTGATGAACAGTATCTGAGAAAGAGAATTTTGTTTCAAAGGGAAAGATTGGAGAGAATAGCTGGAGTAGTGTCCGGGCTGCAGGCTATGGCCTAACTTCCAACCTACAGCGACCCAAGAACGAAACGACCAATGTGGTAATCAACATTATAGTCTTGAGCTCCTGATGATGGGCATAGTAGTGCCCGAAACATGTTGAGCCTATAAGAAGTACAATAAAATAATATTTAGCGTCTAGTTGGTTCTTATTCTTCAGTTATCACAATGATGCACGGTCCAACACACATCAAAATTCAGCTGTTTGTTGTTCCGAAATGGCGTTCGTTGCCTGCTGTTTTCTTATCTCGTTGGTCTGAAGGCTTCAGAGATAGAGCGATCTACCTGCAGAAATCTGCTGTTACCCCGTTACATTGCGGACGACTCCACGGAAGCAGCATTGCCTTTTTCTGTTCTGAAGGGTTGAATTGGAGCAGATTAGGTCTTCACTTGCACTTACTGTGACTGGAAGGTTCTTTGTCCTCGTACAGTTTTATTTGAGTTCGTTGCAATGAAAGACTCTTCCTTTCTTCTCTCCTCTTCATTCGAAGTGACGAGTCTAGCTGCTGCAGTCGTCACGGCAGTTGGCCCGCTGACGCTTTGTCTACCCTGACTTTTAAAAGTGTTTTGGAGTCATTCAGCACTGTGGAGCTGTCACTCTGTAGCGCGCCAAATAACTGTTTGCCTTTCAGTGAGTTATAAATTATTACTTAGCCCTCTTATAGCATTTCGAACTATTCCGCCTGTCGCAGCGAATCCATCTTGCTTTGTCAGCATTATTAAAAAGCTAGCCGTAACATATTTGGCGATTTTGAAGACTAAAATTAATCAATGTTGCAGTAAAACCTGCCGATAACGGAGCAACAAGGGACTGACTCTTTTCCTTTGCAGAAATATTTCCTTTAATACAGGTATTTGAAGTTCGAATCCTCGGAACTGCAGATCCTTTAAACTTCAAACGTTTTCCTCAGCAGACAGGTTTCCGTCATGCGCAAGGTCTGTTTAAAGCACACTTCACTGTACTGTACAAATGTTTAGAGCGCACGTCACAGAGAAGAACTTGTGCTTCCGTTAGAAATACCTATCAATCAATGTCCTATAGGAGAATAAATAATCGCTGTATATCGTAAGAGTCATACGGAACATGTAAATACGTTGTGTGCACAAATGCAGAATTCTTACTATTGAACTTGGTGGTAAATATAGTAACCACAAAACTCTGATGACTAAAAGGTTAAACGGAGTTCTGTAAAGTTGGAACAGAACTTGCCTGCATAGAACCTTACCCTAACAAGCCTACTACGCTGTCCTGAAGGTGTCACAGTTTCGAACACAGAACAGCCACTTGCGAAATACCACAGGTTTCTGTGGAAACGGCTTTAGATCAACATGAAATACATACATATTCAATCACTGAACGTCACCTATTACTCGTATATAAAGATATTCTTAAGGTACCCGGTTCGTATTTACGAATTGTCGGATGTTCTGAATGATATACGTTTTTCCGGATTCCTACTTAGACTCGAACAGAAGATCGTCCGTATAGAATCAGAAATACTGTCGCTGAACCGCGATTTGCACTATCTAAGATCCTACTAAAAAATCGCTTTCAGCTTCTAACAATGATAGGGTTTTGGGCGACCTTGTTTCAGTTAGTTTCCTTAAGGTTGTCATGACAACGGCTTATCGCGGCGCTTCTGATGACGTCATGAGCACCTTTCTGGAGATTCTCATAAACTTTTACGGCTTCATCGTTTATCGAAGTAGGAAATGTGCAGCAATAAAACGAAGATAGGAAAAACTACGCTTTGAAAATTCGAGAGGCGCTATTTTGGGTTATTCAGGACGAGATGAAAGTTGATAAGTTGACAATCCAAGAAATGATATTAGGCGCTATAACTTCTGGTTGTTTTGACTCCCGCATACGCAGTTTAGGGGACCACAATTTCTACTGATGAAAAGAAAGATGAAATTTTAGCTTCCTTTAACTTCTGGGAAAAGCAGACACCCGAAAGTACTGGAATATTTTAGTATAGTCTGATGGAAAGTTTGAAGTGAGTATGTATAAATATTGCAGAAGAGGGCAGTAGTTTGGAATAATGCCCAATTGGTGGATTTTATGAACAAAATAAGGACCTCTAGGTTTTATAAAATGTGGATTTCACCATTCACATGAACGACTGTCAGCTTTTCAAAGAGACGTCTGCTCCAGGTTCTCAAGTGAACTGATTTGTGACGGGACCCATTGGCATATTCTTGTAAGTACAGGTATGACACTTGTGATTCCATAGAAGGCCAGGAATATTTATTCATGAGTACAGCATCTATTAGATTTTCAAGAAGTTCTCTGTCAGATGTAGTTACGACAGCTTACAGTAATGCTCGTGTGGAGCAGAATTCGACTGATACTTTTTTTCTTATAAGAACATATAGCAGGTCGTGTTAAATCCTTACAAATGTTTGGGGACTACAGATAAGAGTGCTTCATTTTTTCCATTTAAAAAGTAACGCAACGTTTCGCAAACTGAATCTGTTGTTGGAACTGATCCAGTTTCTAGTTAACTTCTGGAATACCAGGTAATGGATAATTTACAGAAACTGAGTAATCCTGAGTGTAGTAGGCCATTGCCAGAAACCTGTAGAACTGAGTATTCCGAAGTGTAATATATCATCATCAGAAGTCTCTAGAACTGAGTAATTTTCAGTGTAATGTTTCATTGGCAGAAGCTTGTAGAACTGATTAATCTTAAGGTTAACGTTTCTGAGTAATCCTAAGCGTAACAGGTCATCATCAGAAGCCCTAAGAACTGAGCAATCGCAAGTTTAATGTGCCATTGTCAGAAGCTTGTGGAGCTGAGAAATCCTAAGTGGAACAGGTCATATGCAGGAACCTGTAGAAATCACCCTAAATGGCACAGTCCATCGTCAGTTGCCTAGCCCTGAATAATTCTGAGTGTACCAAATAGTTATCAGAAACGTATATAATCCTGTAATACTATGTATAATAAACGACCGTCAGAATCCTAGAAATGAGTAAACCTCAGCGTAATAAGCAATCTTCAGAAGCCTGTAGAGTTGAGTAGTCCTCAGTGTAATAAGCAAGCTTCAGAAGCCTGTAGAACTGAGTAATCCTCACTGCAATAGGCAAGCTTCAGAGGCCTGTAGAACTGAGTAGTCCTCAGCGCAATAAGAAAGATTCAGAAGCCTGTAGAACCGAGAAATCCTCACTGCAATAGGCATGCTTCAGAGGCCTGTAGAACTGAATAGTCCTCAGTGCAATAAACAAGCTTCAGAAGCCTGTAGAACTGAGTTATCCTCAGTGCAATAAACAAACTTCAGAGGGCTGTAGAACTGAACAGTCCTCAGTGCAATAAGCAAGCTTCAGAAGCATGTAGAACTGAGTTATCCTCAGTGCAATAAGCAATCTTCAGAGGCCTGTAGAACTGAATAGTCCTCAGTGCAATAAACAAGCTTCAGAAGCCTGTAGAACTGAGTTATCCTCAGTGCAATAAACAAACTTCAGAGGGCTGTAGAACTGAATAGTCCTCAGTGCAATAAGCAATCTTCAGAGGCCTGTAGAATTGAGTAATCCTCAGTGTAATAGACAATTTTCAGAAGCTTTTGGAAATGAGTAATCCTTAGTGTAATAAGCAACCTTCAGAAGCCTGTAGAACTGACTGCAAGACTGGAGTGTAAAAATGTAAGAAGACCCTAACCTGTTGTGTACGAGATGTTTGATATTTTAATGCGAAAATGGCTTCACAAGATCCGAATCTGAAATTTAGTGGAGCGCGAAATGTTTATAATAATGCTAAATTTTCGTCGTGTTTAATTAAGCATCATACTATGAAGTATGAGAGACTGGAGGTTTAACTCCGCGCATTCTTGACCTCAACACTGCATGATGGTGCGTGTTTAGCTTTACGACCTCCTCGTTTTCTTCTATGGTAATAACCTCTGTGCTTACTGGGTAGGAGGCTGGTATGTCTCAGACGGTCTGACCGCTTTAGAGGGAGACAAATCCCGAGTCGAGAGCCCATTTCTCGATAGACTATCCTACAGCCGAATGACCATGCTGACTGAGCTGTCGTGCTGCAGTGTGATGGCACGTCTTGAGAAAATAATCACCAAGTATTTAAACATGAATGTTTTTCTGTGTCGCTATCCGAGACTGAGTTAATAACGCGTACAACTTCACGTCCATTTGCCTGCACGCCTGCAGTGGTGGTAGCAAACAGGACCCCTTATCTTTCACGTTGTAATACGAATGTTTAAACTTCATACTCATAACGGGTTGGCGTAAGGTTAGCGTCGTCAGCTGGTATTCAGGCGCTCGCAGGATAAATGTCGACCCGGATGCTAACAATTTTTGTCCAGGTAAATGCAGCAACCATTCCTCGCTTCCAAATCGTTTCCGCATTATCATTAATGATTCAACACATTGCAGGATTACATCCACAAAGTCCCCGTCATTTTGCATAGTAACTTACAACGCGAGTCTCCCAAACCTGACGGCCTCCTACCTCCATCACATCATTACAGCTACTACGTAAGCAAAAGGTGGGCCGGGATAGCTCAGTCGGTATAGCGACTCACTACGGGCTGGACGGTCCGAGGATCGAATCCCAGTAGAGGCGAGATTTTCCACACTCGCCCAGACCGGCCCTGGGGCCCGCCCAGCCTCCTATACAATGTGTACTTCCCAGGGGTAAAACGGCCGGGCCTTGGCGTTGACCACCCACCCTTATCTAGCGCCGATGTTAAGGAAAGAGTAGAGCTATACCTCTACTCCACCTCTGGGACTTCGTGGCCTGTTTCAGGGTGAAATTTGCCTTTACGTTTGAGTAAGCAGAAGAATACAGGCAGCTCTACCACCCCGATTATAGAAACACGTTGATCTAAGCGCACTCGACGTCGCGCAATCTTCCGGCTTGTGACATCAGCTAAAGTTTTCTGCATATGAAGCTGGACACTTTGTGGAATTAGTCCTGCTCTACCAGTCGATGCTGCACAGTGAGACACCGAAAACCTCGTAGAAGCACGCCACAACCGAACCCAAACCTCACTGTTACGTTCAGTTACACTCTGGCTATACCGTAAAAGTTAGTGGCCCGCGTTTCAATGTGCGACCCGCCATTCCTGAACCTTGGCACGATCTTTCATGCGACAGAATTTTCCCCAAGGGAAATCCCCAGGTTTTAAACACATTCTACTCAGCGCTCTGTGGTCTTCGCTTTATAGCATGCTCTGCGATTTTCAAATCTGCACCTCCAGGTACATTTATGGTTGGGTTTTCAATCGTAGATGCAGTAGTCTAATTTAGACCAACTTCTGTGATTCAAAGTTTCACGTAGGAATGTTTTAAAGCGGTGAAATTGTAAATCTTATTGTGGCACCGTGCATTTTCGTAGAATCACTTCAATTTATCAACGAACGAATGCACATATAATTTCACATAAAGCACCCCGACATGTTTCGATCTTGTCAGATCATCATCAGGGAGCTTTGTTCCTTGCTAAAGTTATATTACAGTATTCACAATTCAATTCGTAATTGCAAACGAGGTGTTGTGGCAGCATATCATGTTGTATGGGAATGTGTTGTGGAGCAGTGGCTAGGTGTGCGTCGTACGACGCACACCTAGCCACTGCTCCACAACACAACATGATATGCTGC
>Ga0123355_10008607_pt1 | contig 15417 bp, 11 predicted proteins | sample TergutEmb28metaG_3_FD_89872 | JGI IMG/M metagenome (GOLD analysis project Ga0123355, IMG submission 89872) | Embiratermes neotenicus P1 segment gut microbial communities from Petit-Saut dam, French Guiana - Emb289 P1 | ecosystem: Host-associated > Arthropoda: Insects > Digestive system > Gut ... | reverse complement strand
ATTTATTCACTGCAAAACTACTCTACATGTTTCGGGTGTCACAGCACCCATCATCAGGAGTATTAAAAACTGTACCCGCAGCCTCCGGTACAGGTCATACTACTTGTACTGCTACTCCCCTCCTACGTGGTCTGGGGGAGTAGCAGTACAAGTAGTATGACCTGTACCGGAGGCTGTGGGTACAGTTTTTAATATTCCTGATGATGGGTGCTGTGACACCCGAAACATGTAGAGTAGTTTAGCAGTGCATAAATATCTGCATACTGTTGCATCTGTTGGATTTTTTATTCACATTGAATTACGATGCACGGAACCACGAGCTTAAAGTCACCCCATAACCTTGAGTTTTTCCCCATTTGGCATGTTTTTCTGTAGCACCGCACTATGTTAAATTTCATGTTCTGAAGACCAATGACAACAGGTGTTTCTTACTGTGGGATTCCTAAACCACTTGAGAATGCAGATGCATTTCCTGCCAGTGGAAAGAACCTTGACTCTCAATAATTTTTAATTATGTGTTTATACTGAGTTTCTTAAATCACATACCTGTAAAAATATTTGGAATTCTTGAAGATTCAATTCTTCTGGAACAGTACAGTTGTTGAGGGGTAAACAGTTACTATAATATGGTGCCTGCGAAACATTGCTAACTATTGACCAGTTGACATTGCATAACGTGAAGAAAGACTTGAATCTTTATCAGCTCCGCTGTGAGCACCTCAAATCTTGGAATTCCTAGTACTGTTGTCTTCCTCATTGCTTGTTTGTAAGACCATCTTATAGTAAATTTATATATAATATATGCCCATAGAACTTGAGTATTCACCTAAATTCCATCAAAGACATATCACATTTTTATATTCCACTTTTTGTATATTATGTGCTGCTAATTTGTCTGTCTCTGCTATTTTGTGTGTGTGTGTGTGTGTGTGTGTGTGTGAATTTTTTATTCATACAACAACCTTGGTAAGGTACATTGAAAGTTGTGGATAGAAATGAAAAAGTGCTTTGTTTGTCCAGTGTAGTCTGGAGTTGAACACTATTAGAAGGCTGGATCTATATTTACTATATAGTTGTAATCCACATCTTTATAAATATGTTCCATTTCCTGAAGAATTTATGATATTATTGTCAGGTACTGCCATTGGTTTGTTGGTACCATTCACTGGACTGTTAGAACAATTTTTATCCTAAGTATGACTCTCGTGACTTTCTCAGTGTGGTAATTACTTATTCATATTTGTGTCATGGTTTTAACATATCAGTATTTATAAATGAGGAAAATTTATATGTGGACACACAATATGTGAAGGCTTTAACTGGATCATGAAAACACTTCAAGTAAAGCTTTTTTCCCTTATACAAGTATTCATTTTTGCTCTTCATTGTTTTATGAATGGTGATAATGCAGGTCAGCAAGGTTGCAGGACATAAAATATAATTTCAGCTTAATCCTGTTATGCTGATTCTCTGATTTCCGGACATGAATGCAAAGTTTTGCATGTTATAGTTTTTAAAAAAATTGTAATGAACATTTTTATACACATGTTTAAAAAAGAAGCATTGCTTAATGGATGTTTCAAGGATATTTGAGGCTGTGTCATGTGAGGATGTGATGTGTTATTAGTGAATAGTAGTTTATTCTTATTTATATAATATCATTATGTCATATAAAAATAGAGGCTAATGATAAAACTGTTTTCCAACATTGTGACTCATTTCTGTGATCAGGGTACCTGATTTAGTCGTAACTTGTTTATGTCATACATGTTATCTGAAGTAGTGATAATTTGTTGTGCTGTGTAAGTGATGTACAGCAAATGTGTACGATACAGTGGAAAAAAGGTATTGATTATACTGTACAGTAGTGCTGTATGTTTGGTCCACACAATCGTGAGGTCTTTCAGTAATGCTAAATGAACCAGGTTTAGGGTACATGATGGACTATAAGTCTGTGCTATATTTGATTGCACTTGGGAGGTACTGTGCTTGATATAAGAAGTATAAACAATGGTTTTGTCCCATGAGTGCAGAAGACAGGTTCTTAACCTCTGCATGTCAGGGTACTGTACAGCTATCTTGAAAGTTAATGTGTATAATATAACTATAATTGTTAAAGACATTTGGGCTGTAAGAGTGGTTTCACCAGATTGCAAAGAATGAAATATCCACAAGAATTTCATGAAAAGTTTGTAAAGTGAAAGAAAAATTCTCCTTGTTCTTTGTTCAAGATGTGTGTGCAAATGTTACCTCTGTGTAGCGCAATGAGTGTATGAAATAAAGGAAATTTTACCTGGTGTGTTTTCTTTTCTTTTCCATAAATTTTCTCTCTCTGTCTGTCCTTACACACACACACACACACACACACAAACACACATGCACACACAATTCTACCCTTGTGTGCACTTTGTGGCCAACATCTTGGTGGGGAGGTCAGCTATCCTGACAAAGGAGGTATTGAGACAGTGCCTTGAAAGTGGGCCATGCCCACTCTATGCTACGCCCTTTAGAAATCATCACGGTAAATCCTAATTTATATTATGGCATTGTATAAGTGTTATAGTTAAAATGTGTTATTAAATGAACAATAAACCAAACTAGCTATGTACTAGTTTCTGCTGGTGAGGTAGTTTTTGTATTACAGGGTATCTCCTTCTTTGTCTGTGAACTGATCCTTATACCTTTTGTTTGAACTTCCATTCATTCCTATCCTTACTAGATGACAAGCAGATGTATAAATGATTTTAAAAATTTGAAAACCAAATAACTCTGCAGTTACAGAACCCAAAGATTTGGCACATTTATTGACCAATTCTGCTAGTGGACCTAAATTTGAGCCAAATCCATCCATGTCCCATTTTCAGCCTGTTTGTCAGTGATGTGTATTTGCATGTACGCATGCACATTTCCTTGTGTATATACAAGCACACACATGTACATACACCCACACACACACACACTTACAATATATTCTTGTTTTCTTTCCCAAGTGGACCATCAGTGTTAACAAGTACCAGATTTTTGGGTCGTTGAGTCAACCTTCTCATTTCTTTTGGACTGTCTTGTTGAGGTAGTCTAGATTCACATTAAAAAGCAAGGAACATTTTATTTTAACACAATATGAAATGAAATTAATCATAATGTTAATCATGTTTACCTTATGCAAATTCCTGGACATATCGTATGTGTATATTTCATTAAATCAATAGATTTATTCAGTATTCTTAATTCAGTTATGACATTGTTATCGTGTATGTTGATTTTTGTGTAGCTGAATCAAAGGCATTCGTAGAGAGAAGGAATTCTTCTAAGTTTTGCAAGACCTTATTTATAGAATTTATCCTGTGCCTGAAGATTCCGAAGTCATTGGGAAATAGAGCTAAAGACTTAATTTATTTTTAATATAATTTGTTAATGCATTACAGTACCTTCACACAACACATCCAACATGTTCTGCAGGTTTTCATAAAGTTTCATATAGTTAATGGTAAAATCTGCATCATTGGTAACATTTTTTCACTCTTCAAGAAGGTGACTGTCATGCCTCATGTGTGGTGAGTGCTCGTATAAGCTTTAAAGAGATCAGACAATTCAGGCATAGGAATAGGGTCAAGGATCGAAATAAAAAGTGATAAAGTGCTGCACACAAATTTGCAAATATTTTTTAAGATGAACATGTTATTTGTGAGAATAGTATGTGTCAGATAATTTTATACTTTTTTTAATTTTGTTTGGAGTTTTATTGGAATTTATTGCATAAAGTTTGAGCTGTGGGTTTGATGTTGGTACAGCTATTTTCTCAGACTGGGAACAATAAAACGGAGTTTCCCAAAGGTCAATTCCAGGACCCTTACTTTTTGTAATATACATGAACGACCTTCCTCCCAAAATAATGCCATATCAGAACCCATAATTTTCACTGATGACACTAGTGTCATCAGTGGTCAAAATGTTGATGATTTCTCATCAGTGTCAAACAGTTCTGTCTCATATGAGTAAATGGTTAACTGCCAATAAGTTGGCCCTGAATGTAGATCAAGTGAATATAGTAAACTCCATATGAAGCTGGAGTTGCCATACATTCCATGTTTTCAGAAAAGGATGATGTATGCTGGCTTCAAAATTTTTCAGCAGATTGCCATGTAGATTTACAACTCTGATAAATGAAAAGGTTCAATTTATAGCAGCATTAAGAAAATACATAATCGTTGTATTATGTTGATGAATTTCTAATGTTAAGAGTGATTCACAATCTTATTATCAATTATGTGTAATGAATTTGGTGTAACAGATGAATACTGTATATGAAGTCCTTGTAATATTTTGTATTGTCGTGACTTACTCCACATTGTATTGTCAGTTTCATTACATTTTTGATCTGTGGAATGTATAAAATGTGTATGTGTGTTTCAGATATGAATGCTGCAATGGCTCTGCAGAATGTCATGTGTGTACTGTCACCTTCTGATAAGGGAAAGGTACCCATACCATCATGGAAAGATGGCAGTGCTGCTCCCACCAGAATCCGCAGGTCAGAAGCAGAATTAACAAAAGCAGCAGAATGTGTCCAGAAGGGTATGACTTTCCAAAATGTGTCTGACATCTTCAACATACCGATCTCAACAATCCGGTTCTACATGGCCAGGCGAGGCATCCTTCCCCAGCGACGTCGAGGTCGTACTTCAAACACACAACAATCCAATTCAGGCTCTAATCAATTTATGATGATGCATTACAAGCTAGAGGACATAAACAAGAAGCAGCCTACTCAGTGAACCAGTCAGTTCTGTTAAATGACTCCCTTTGGTGAAAGCCAGCATAACTAAAATTCAGGGTTGCTCCTTAGCCATTCATTTGTGAGAACTAGGTAGGCCAGTTTGACAGAGATGCCTACAGTAATGATAAGAGGCACATAATAATTTGTGTGAACATAAAACAAAGATGACAATTAGTTCCATATATGGAGGTGGGCTCACTTTTGCAATGGGCGAGTAAATAATTCATTTTAGAAGGGCAGTGATGACAGGATAGTACGGTGTAACATGCAAATGAACTTTATGTTCCTGTGACCGTGCATTGTGAGCAAAGCATGAAGAAAGAATACCAACAAGATGCAACAATATAGATGATTTATTGTCAATTGTAGATGTTGATTATTGACAATAAATCATCTATATTGTTGCATCTTGTTGGTATTCTTTCTTCATGCAAATGAACATGCAATCTAGCTTGAAGTATCTGCTCTCTATTCATGTACTCTGTCATTGCATCAATTACTCCAGTGCACGTAGCTTGCTGGTGAGTGTGGTTCACCTTCTTGATAGGAGGCATCAACATGTAGAATGTCTCTCTGCCAGTATGTGAAGACATGGAAAGTGTACCATCTATCCTGTCTTTACAGATACAAAATTTGGACCAGCCTGCCCCCAATAGTGAACAAAAAAGAATCTTTAGTTGTGGTTCCATGAGATGGCAAAAGGTAATATAGTATTTCTTGTTTCTTCCTGTTGGGTCTGCGTATTTTGCAAAATGCTGGTCTGTATTGTTCATTTCTTGTGCTATGCTGTACCAGTGTGCATTCAGTTTCATTATATCATTGTTTATAGTGATTACTTCAGCATTGTGGCACTGATGAGTTCTAGATTGTTTTTTCCTTCCACTGCAGTACAAAACTTTTTCCACTGACAGGCACCACATCCACATTTTTCAGTACTTGTATTTAAGTTTTATTAGCTGGGAAGATCTCTTTCATAGTTTTGTTAACAGTTTCATACATGTCTATTGCGGGAGGTGCACAAATGAATCATTTTTGGTGCCTGAACACCGTTGGTAGTCAGACAGTATCCTTTGTCTTACAGTGATATCATGAGTGTTGTGGTGACTTCTGATGATGCTAGAAGATTGTATTCTTTGTCAAAGATTGTCCCTTTCTCTGCATTAGGTATGCATGGTAATGCATATCACTTTTTGTCTCACATATAAGTATGTCCCACTTCCAGCTTGTTGCACTGGAATATACTACTAAAAGTGTGCTATTCTCTTGTACAGTTGCAGACTTATTGATAATGATGTCTCATTCAGGCTGATACATATTCATAACTTTCATTCCCTCATTTTGGACTGTCAGCCAAAATTTATTTAATTTAAGATTTTATTGTCTAGCAAGGTTATTGTAGCTTACTAGTGTGTTCTCATTTAAGTCATTTGTTCAATTTAACACCAAAATTTTTTTGGCCCATTGAGAATTCCCACTACACTCTGAAGATGGAAAATAGTTTGCCACTCATTATGTTGTAGGCATGTTCATCTGTGAGTCACTTAATTGGCCCATATTTCTTTGATAGACCAGTCAGCACTTCATTATGTCTGGATATGTTGCAGAGTTATCTGATGTAACAGGATGAACAAAGGAATCATAGAATGGGTGTGATTTGAGATTTCACCATCTCATTTTGTCCTAACTTTGGATAACTTCAACAGTGATGCTTTTCCAGGTGGTGTGTTGGTTTGGGTTGAAGTGAAGAGCCCTCATACCTGAGGCCTTCAACTCTGTATATCACTAACATGCAGAAGATGTCACTAAAGAACCTGGCCAATACTTCCAGCTCTGTGCCAGTCATGGTGGTGCTGTCACACACCACTGAATCTGTATAGAAATGAGAGCAAGGTGACTGTCGAATAATCTTGTGCAATAAACTGCTGCAGAGATTGCTTCCAGCTTTGAAATTTGTGCTGCCATCTAGCAATAGACAAAGGAACTCCCTCCTTGGAATAAAAATCAGGTTCATTAAAAAAAAAGATTTATGAATTAATTGGGGATAACACATTTGCAACAAAATTTGTCACTCATGTTACATTATGGTAGTAAGGGAAGTAGTTAATGTACAGCTTGGAAGAAGTACATATTACTCTTTATTCCTATCAAAAATTGGAAATTCATATCTTTGTTATGTGATTTTGCAGTTATTGAGGGTAGAGTATGTGAATTTTATTCCACTACATATTTTAATCAGGCTGATTTCTATATGAAATGAACCATTTTCAAAATGAGAAGAGATCCACACAATCCTGCAACTCAGGGTAATGAGCATCCTTCAGCAAATAGGCTAGTAGCAGTAAACTAAGTGCCATTAATGTTGTTTTGTATCATGTGTCAGGTCTACCAAAGAATGAACTCCAGTGATCACATAACAAGCCTTTTAGTTATTTTTAACCAAAGAACAAATATGTTACTTGTCCTGTAGTAGCAAGATACATATGCACCTTTGTATTATGTGCATGGTCTCTCAAAAAATTGTTACCATTTAAATGATAATTCACATACCAGAAATGTCTTTTAGTGATGTCTCCATTGAGTGTTCATTCTCAATGAACAGAACATTGACAGGTTGCATGTGTGACCATGTTGTGTGAAAAGTTATGTTTCTGTGTGTTCCCTAGCATTCTGCATACACACATCTCCATATGTCAGAAAAGTTAGTTACTGCAGACCAACACTTCAGCTGACAGAATAGTGTGAATGGCAGTAATGATTCTCTCCTTCAGGCTGTGAAGTCTTATGGGTTTGGTTATATACACCTTGTCCTTACATGTGCACCCAGATCAGATTCCCATGGTAAGAGGTTGGAGATCTGGGGGCCTGGAAAATGTGCACAGCAACCAACCAGTCTCTTGCACAGTAAAAATTGCCATCAGACCTGGTACCTGATAGAACTTCATCCATGCCACTGCTTTGCACTCTTCCTGCAATGTTAATTGAATAGCAGTATTCCCAGTGTGTCAAGTATGGATAAAAACATTGCAGCCAACAATGTAGTGCAATGGAAACAAATATAACCTCCTACCTAACCTCCAGTACATACATAATATCATTGCACACACTCTTTTATATCATGCATACCTCAAATAACAGTACCATGTTCCAATTGGTAATATTTTTTATGAAAGATCATGTATTATCTCATTGCCATATTGTATTATGACATGACTGATCATTATGGCAATCTGTAGTATTCATAGTAATTGTATGATTAATGTAGTGATAATTTGTAGCTTAAACAGTAATGAAATTGTGAAGCTTTGTATTGCCTGCTGTTTGGTAATTATCAGTAGCCATTAGTTGAAGAGACACCACTTCAACTCTTTCAGTACTTTTTGAGGCTGCCATTCATATAGTTTTGATACTGTCATACAGCTACAGAATTATGTAGAGTAATTGTACTGTATGTTTGTGTTTTCAGTAGCCTTGACAGGTAGGGTTAAGAAACATTGAACTGTCTATTTTGAGGTTAGACGCCCCTGTGCTATCATATAGTTATTATGTAAGTAAACAGCCAACACAACATGTTGCATTAATGAAATGTACTTAGTTGTGTTGACTTTTTACATAATAATTAATTGACATACCTTTTTTCAGCCTATACTCTTTGACTATGTCAGATGAATGCTGGATACAACTTATTGATGGATTGACTGAATATACAGCAGTCATTATTTATGACTTCCAACATACAAAACAATGAACTTTAAAACTGCACTTAGATATAACCTAACCTAACTTAACCCAACCAAATTTTTGATAATGGATTTCCACCAAACCACATGTAATGGTTATACCATCATAATTTGGTAGCCAGAACATTATGTAGCTGTGTGAAGGTAAGATTTACAAACAGTAATAGAGGCTTTTAGGAGATTCATTCTTCCTCTTACAACGTGAGATGAAATTCTGAAGCTTACAGAACACTTTTGTAAACGTTAGAATATATTAAAAATTTTAACGAAGGCACAAAGAAACAAATGTTTAAAATTGACACATGAATTATTTGGGACAAAAGAAACTAACAGCACTTTTGAAGTCAGTTTGTCTTGTTCATCTGCATTAAATATTGATTAATTGAAGCTTGTGGACACCAAGAATGTGAAAACAGAAATAAATTGTAAAACATTTTGCACTCATATTTTGTTATGTATGTATCTGGCATTCTGTTGTTTGTACCATTGATTTCATCTGATGTTAAAAGTTCAGAAATTATAATTACATACCTAACAATTTTTTTCATTTTGCTTTTCCACAAAGGGGCATAAAATAAACACAAAATGTGAAGACTGTGTCTATGACCATTTTATTATCTGAAACTAATAAACAGTTTTGAGTTAAGTTCAGTATTGGAAGTCTTTGCTCAAGGTTGGCAGGTGAATTTATCTTTTCTCAGTGTCAGTCCAGTACCTATAATCCCTGCTTTGTATGAAGTTCAATTTATACTTTTTATTTGTTCTCAAAAAATGGCTTGTCATACTAAAGATTGCTACATGATTTGAAATATATGTCTCCCTAGGATCTGCAACTTGTATATGAAACATGTTTCATTTTTTATGTATATTAAATAAAACAAAGAAAAGTGTTTATGGGTCTGTGTGCTCAAAATTAACCTGCAAAAATATTGATTCTTTACTATTGGGAAGGGGGTGGGTTGTGTTGAATGAAATTCTTGTGTCTCACAAGCAGACAGAAAAGATTAAATTTACATATGTGATCTTAAAAGGTATGTCAATATTAAATCAGTATTCATGATATGCCATTAATTTATTACCTTACAGTGCTTTATTAGATTAGCTCTTCTACCCATAAGTAATTAGTAACCAGTCACATACCTGTGTTAACTTATTTTTTTTTTGTTTTCCTTAAATATAGAAATCAAGGGAAGACAAATGGAAATGTAATTAGAACATAGTCATACCACATTTTATGAGAATGTTTTGGGAATACTTGTGGCTACCATTTACACTATGACTGTGATGGCCAAAATTGGATAATGTATTCTCTTGGGTAGATGCAACAGTGTTTAAATTCCATAGATAGAAGCAAGTTTGAATGTATTCAGAAAATAAGTTGTGCAGTTGAGTGTGTGTGTACACATGTGCATGTGTGTGTTTGTGTTTGTGTGTGTGTGTGTGTGCATACATGCAGGTCCAGCATAAGCCTATCATAATTTATGCAGCTGCATGGATGCCCGGTGTTCAGGGGCCCCATAAAAGGCCAATTGTATTTCAGATTTTGGTCAAACATATTTTGTCTGTAAATTTCTACATTGCTGTATCTGCACTGTCAATTTGGAGTTAGGACCCTTAGATTCGTATTTGCATGGAATCCATTTATGTCTTAAACTGGCCCTGCATGTGCATACCTAAGTCACACTTGCAAGTATGTAATATTGCAGGTGCCCATAATTTTTTGGGCTCAGAAGATTAAAGGTTTCTAGTTATTAAAAAGTAACGTAAGTATGGTTTTACTACAGTTATTATTAAAGAAAATATGATTTTGACCATTGTGCTCCATTTCTTTGGAATTGCTGCTCTTGATGGCATTGTATTATAAATTATACACAAAAATGTGATCTGCTGAGAGTCAGTGTGAATGACAATTCAAGTCATCAAATTAATACATGTTTTGTTCACATATTTCAGCTGTAGTCTGTAACACAACCGCGTAAGGAGACTGGTAAGAATGTCATGTTGTAGTGTTACTAACTGAAATTAATTGCTGTACTTTTGACATGTAACATACAGGGCAATGCTTGTGAATACTGTAATTCTGAATTTAATAGTTTTGCATGTAAATAACTGAGAATCTACATTGGCAGCTATGAAAAAGTTCTTCCCTTACCATTACTGCCCAAGGAAATGTGCACATGAAGTTACCCTTTCAGTGGGCAGTGATACTTGTATATGCCATGTGTTTTAAAATTGAAGAGCCCAATATTTTGCCCAGGGAGTTGTGATTGGATTTTAGAATAATATTTGATGGTTTCCTTGAATCTCCATTAGTTGAATGAGTTTTGTAATGGTGTGGTTTGTGTTTTTGTGAGGTAGGAACTAAACTTATATGTGTTACTTATACCAAGTTTGCCTTTCAAAGGGTGACCTGACCACTTATGATTGGATTAACTAAAATTATTTTATGAACATATGAGGGTGCTTCAAAAGAACTTGCATAATGGTCATTGCTGGAGACTGAAATTCAGTAAAATCCTGTCTGAGAGTACTTCTAGAGATGAGTATAAATTCATCCATGGCACAGTGAGTATGTTGCTCCATCCAATGTATCGTGTGCCTTCATGCAACCAGCACTATCAAGGTTGCATTATTTAATATCTACAAAGAAGTAAACTATTTATTACACACTAAACCGGTCTTTATTACATCTACTGCTGTAACAGTTTGTACCTCTACCTAATGACGATTCTTTAACAATTAAAATTTATTATGGAAGCAGTTGTGGTGAGCAATTCATGTGTGTTAGGCAGTTTATTACCTTATAAATATGAAGTGAAGGAATTATAAAATATGTATCAACATATGAGAATGTGGAATCTGTTGGAACACTGTGTATGAACCAGGTTATCTTTCTCTGTGATATTTCACTTGTTCAGACATTTGAAGAAGGCACTGAAGGGATTCTGATTTCAGTCAGACAGTGGAGTGAAGCAAGTTTTGCATGTTTGGTTTTTATCAGCCGAGCACAAAATTCTATGAGACTGCCATCCTGTGCTTGGTGACTCAGTGGGATACATGTCTCAGTACCTATGGTGGCTGTGTGTGACTGAGCCAAAGAGATCTTCAGCAATTAAGCTTGGGCAGGTAGTGGTGAATCTCCCTTATAACAACCGTACATAATACAGAGTATATTATCAATCATGTAGGCTGGCTAGTCTTTTTTGGAGGGGAGGGAATCATAATATTTGCTGGTATGCTAACAAAGTTTTCATGACACGCTGATTACAAGTGTTAAATACTATTAAACATAATTTAAATTCCAGTTTTATGTAGTAACTGTTGTGATCACCATAAACCTCGCAGAAAGTGCTTACAGTTTTAGTCCATAAGGGTGAATGATTTGAAAATACTGAACCACTAAATGTAGCAATAGACTATTCAGAGGTCAAATGTCCAAGACCAGTATATAGGGGGGAAATGGAGAGTTACTGTTGAAAATGTTGGAGGAAAAGCAATGGGACCAGGATCCAGGCAAGTTGATAATTAGAATGTACTGTGGCAGTCTTGATAGGCATTGTAAGGGAAAGATGAAGGTGAAGTTGTTCCTGTACACACCATGAAGTCATATGGGAGAATGAAGATATAGCTCCATTCATTCTTACCCTTGGCACTAATACTGAAGAAATTCTAAGTTAGTAAGCAAGTACATAGCTGACTGAAATAAGACATCAAATATTGTTCAGAACTGAATGGGATTACACTTTTGGATGACATGACAGGATGTCTGGGCTGCTATACAGATCAAAACTACTTTAACAGAAAACTGAGTTTGCCTTCACATAGCCTCATCTTGTTACTGAATACACTAATTTTAAACACAAACGTTCTTTATGGTATTCTTGTCTTTGCATTAAAGAACAATTTAGTAGATAATACCAACAAATATACCAGTATTAAAATTTTAATAATTGTGCATTTGTTGTTATTGTCTATTAAAGACACATTCTGATTGACAACAATAACACACTGTCTACTGTATGTAATAAGTTATTTATCCAAATGTTTCATACCATGAAACATACTTTACATAAAAAAAATAGTTTTCATGTGTAAATGCAGTAGCTGTTGTAGAAATATATGGTCTTCAGTGTATCATCACTTTGTAAGGCAAATGAATGTAGTTGTTATAGAAATGTGTGCAAAACAGTGCTACCTATTTTGACATATTCTAAATTACTGAATATATTAATAACAATAAATTTATTCTACCTTTCTTTAAAATAGGGTTGGGCAGAGTATGTAGTGCTGTCAGGTTGATAATGGTCTTTGAATTTTACAAGATTAACCTGGTTATGATTCTTAACAATAAAAAGTAGCAAAAGTTCAAGGAACACAGGCAAGCAGATACAAAGTGAAGATTTCTGAATGATGAGATCAGGATTTGTCTGTTTCATTTGTCATACTTTGTTCCATAGTGACAGTTTTTAAATGAAGTAATGTAAAATATAAATGTTTTGCAAACATGTGAATGAATTTTCAAATTTTAAGCAGTGATGGACTTAAGAGTATGGTGTGTGAAATAACTCTCATATTTGTAAAGGAACATGAATGAAATCAAGTGAAATTTATTTTATTTAAAAATAACAGAAATGACCTGTACCACTTTAAAAAATCTGTGGTTTGTTTATATTTGTTTGTTGCAGGCTATTGGTAGCTACATTGTTACATTCTGTAGCCAGTTAAATTCAATGATTGTTTACATAACCTATGAAGACCAGGTATTAATGTTCCTATTGAGTAAAGGAGAAAGGCATTACAGGATTCTGAGTAAAGAAAATGGACAGTGAACATCTTATTCATGATTTTTTAAACAATTGGAACAGTCATGAAAATAGGATAACCTCATGAATTCTTTGTTGTGACTGAAGTAGCACAATGTAGTAAGTTGAATTTAAATGTCCGTGTTCACTCCTAATACACTAACACATAGTATATACAGACACTACAAATTCATGGTCTGATGGTGTCTGAATATAGCGCATGTAAATGATATGATAAAGATTTGATTTTGGCTGCTTTCAGAGATTTGGAGGTTATGGGTGAAGGTAATAATAAACTTACTTAGATGCTTCATGCAGTTGCACATTTGTTACTGTTCTAGGACAGTTTTCCAACCCTCTGCATACCAAAAATATATGTGAATGTGATGATATGTTTTTGAAGTGGTTTGTAAGACATGGAACTGTACAATGCAGATTAGTAGATGGGTATCATGCCTAAAGTGAATGATAAATATTTGTTGACATTGCCCTTACACCATTAGTGGTTTTGTCTCAACACAAGTGTTTTGCAGATAGAAATTGTGTAAAACAATATTGGTGATTTACATATTTATGTTTATAGTATAATAGTAGTATCTGAAGGAATCTGGCAATCACAAAAAATAGTGTTTCACTTTATGAATAAATTAATTATAGTTTGTGCCACTAAAGAACAACAAGTGAAGTTGTTTTGTGTCAATACAGTTATTGCTTCATGATAGGGGAACAGTGTCAGTTTGATAGAGTAATTTTTTCAAATTGTGTTTGGTCAGCAGTTTATTTTGACAAGAAATGTAGACCTCTCAACCACTAACCTCATATGCCATTTTTAGACGTGTTCGCTAAATTGCAAAAAAACGACTGTTACCTTTGTCATGTCTGTCCATCCATCTTTCCACATGGAATAAGTCAGCTCCCACTGGATAGATTTTTATGAAATTTGATATTTGAGTATTTTTTGAAAAAGTTTTGAGAAAATTCAAGTTTTATTAAAATCAGTCAAGCATAACAGTTACTTTACATGAGACCACTAGATGTTTCGATCATATCTCGAAATTTATTTTGAAAATCATGCCGTTTATGAGATAATGTGAAAAAATATTTGTAGAGCCGGGCAGGCCTCAGATGACAATATGGTGCATGTGCATTGTGTGCTGAATAACTAAGGCTAAACACACATTTACAGTAAGTAATTCTTATTGCTTTTTCACTGCAACAGTGGTTGCAAGAACATGCCTCAATGTTACATTATATGTACATCGCCTGTCTTGTTTTGTTATAGAAATATGCACTGAATTTTAGTTGAATGCTGATTTTAATAAGGCACATATGCAATACAATAATGTGTGGGTCTAAACTTTATAATTTCTCTCTTGTGTGAAGTTCTATAGTTGGCTGATTCCTCAGCATTTTGTATTAGACCACTGCATTGAAAACAGTGTCTTGTAAAAATATGTGCATTGTCAGAAAAGGAAAAAATGCCGTTACCTTTCAGAAATTATTTTGAAGAAGAAAGAATCATGAGACTGTGGCTAAAATGTATCTTCCCAAATTATGATCAGTATACTAGTTCACTCCGTATTTTATGGTCTAATCTGATTGTAGAACTCATTAAGATATAACACTCATGAAATTAAATCATTTTAAACAGCAGTAATATACACAATGCCCAGGCTTCAAAACTGTGGTGCAGAGAAGAGTCATCTGTACAGCTAGCGAGGTATGATAACATTGAATATCACATGTCCAAACCACATCTGTGTGCTTCCTGACAGTAATGAGTGAGGGCCATAATGTAACTTACAGGTAATCTGGTGCCTGGGATTTGTGAATACACAGTGAATACAAGTGTTTAAACTAAAGTAAATAATCCTGTGTTAGGAGGAAGGTGCAGTTATTTATATTTCAAACTATGAAAATATATTCTGTATTGTAATCAAAATGGGACAATTTTATGGTGTTTTTTTTTTTTTTTTTTTTTTTTTTTTTTTTTCTTATTTTTTTTTTTTTTTTTTTTTAATTTTTATTTTGGGGTTTATAAAAGGGGGATTTTACTTTTTTTTTTTTTTTTTATTTGTTTTTTGAATTGGGTGGTTTTTTT
>Ga0123355_10008606_pt1 | contig 15417 bp, 13 predicted proteins | sample TergutEmb28metaG_3_FD_89872 | JGI IMG/M metagenome (GOLD analysis project Ga0123355, IMG submission 89872) | Embiratermes neotenicus P1 segment gut microbial communities from Petit-Saut dam, French Guiana - Emb289 P1 | ecosystem: Host-associated > Arthropoda: Insects > Digestive system > Gut ... | reverse complement strand
GCACACCTGTAAATAAAATGTGAATAAAACAGGAACCATATATGTTAGATTTATGAAAAAACTGCATTTTGAAGAGAAAAACACCGACAGTATATACAGTATTTAAAATATTCAGTAACTGTATTTGTTGAATAAATATATAAGATGCAACGTTTAGAGGTGAGCGGTGCGGTACGAACAATATAGTGTCGTTAGACATCAAATGGTTAAGATAAAATGGGAATAAAATGAAGCAGTACATCAACTGGTTATAAACTGCGAGGAAACCTACTATTCATTTTGCAGTGTGGTCTTGTGTAATACTGTCAATCAGTTTGGTATCCCCATGAAACTTGTAAGGCTAATGAAATTGTATCTGAACAAAACCTACTGCAGATACCAGTTAGGAAAATGTTGTGTGACATGTTTCCTACTAGTAATGGTTTGAAATAAGGAGATGGTTTATCGCCATTGCTTTTCAAGTTTGCTTTAGAGTAGGCCTTTGGGAAGTTTCAGATAAAGCAGGATGGCTTGAAATTAAATGGCGCATATCAGCTTCCAGTTAATACTAAAATGTTAACACTCGTATATGGGGGTGGGAACCTACATACTGCTAAGAAAACAGCAGAAATTTCATCAGTTCCAATTAAGGACACTGGACTAGACATAACACTAAGTACATGGTCATGACTCAATATCAGAATGCAGGGCGAAATCACAAGTCCTTTTAAAGGGTGGAAGAATTTGATATATGGGAACAGCACTGACGAATCAAAATTTCTCTTCAGGAAGAAATTCAGGGTGGATTGAAGTCAGGGAACGCTTGCTGCCATTCGGTGCACAATTTTTATCTTCAGTTTGCTCCTAAAATTATAAAGATTAATATATACTGAAATATGACTTCGCCTGCTGTTTTATGTGGGTACGAATCCGTGTCGCTCACATTGCGGGAGAAACGTAGGCTATGGTGTTTGGGAATTTGGTGTTGAGGGGCATATGTGGGTCCAAGAGGGAAGAGTTGTGGAGGGAGGGGAGAAAACTACATGAAGAGCTTAATTATCTCTATTGCTCACCATTATTTTGGGTGATCAAATCACGAATATTGAAATGGGCGGTGCATGTATCATATATGGGGGAGAGGAAAGTTGCATACCGGATTTTGGTGGGGAAACGTGTGGATAAGGATCGCTTGTAAGACACAGGCGTAGATGGGAGAATAATATTGAGATGGATTTTCAGGAAGTGTGTTGGAGGGGGGCACGTATTAGATTTATCTGGCTCAGGATAGGGTCAGGTGGTGGGCTGTTGTTAGAGCATTTATGATCCTTTGGTTCCCATAAAATTCGAATCAGTAATTAACTAGATGAGAAACTTTTAGCTTCTAAAGAAGGAGTTTGCTTCATGCAGAACATGCAGAAAGTAAGTTTTTGTGCGCGTGTGTGTGTCTGCGTTCGTGTGTGTGGTGTGTGTGTGTGTGTGTGTGTGTGCGCGCGCTCGTCTGCAATTATATAATTGGCCTAATCTATCTTTCAATATTTGTATTATATTTTTTACCCCTCACAATATATTATGGGCACTGTTTCTATGTTCTTGTTTCGTTGCCAATTATTTTCACATTTTCACCATGTTTCTCTTGTTCCTCTGTATCTTACTTACAAAAATGGCCGGAATGCTGGCGCCTATCCCAAAACCACACACTGCTACCGCAACAAGCAAGAGTGGATATTCAGTTGATACGGTGATTAGTAAGCAGCCAATACAGAGAGAGGAGACAGCAATCTGAACTGCAGTCCGTCTGCCCCACAATTCCATCATGATGCCGCTCAGCATAGAGCCCACAGAGGTGGCACCAATGTAAATAGACACTGTGAACAGATAGCAGTACACAAAACGGCACAGATCTCCAGAACGCCAGCTCAGCACCTTACAAGAACACAAAATGTCGTACATGTCCAGGATTCGACAACTTACAAATACACAGAATGGCTTAGATCTTCCAAAACAACACTTTAAATGCACACAAAATGGTGTGAACCTCTACCAAACAACATAAACATGTTAAAGGCTAACAATTTTGTATTTGGACGGGAATTTTACCGCACGTGACAAAATGCTTTGAAAGTGACATTGGCTACTGCACCTTGCAAGTGGGCAGTCAGCTAAGTGGGGAATTGAAACGAAGTGTTTGGCGGAGTGTGACAATCGACGTTTGTCCAGTATAGTAATCGTCCGATATACAACATATGCATCTATATTGTGGCGATTAATAAGAAGCTTCTCAACTGTAACTAAAGTGAGAAGAATTTTGTATCGTGAGTTGACATGCCTACAGTTAACTGATAATGTTCATTGTTACATGCAACGGCAAGACCTCCCGTGGAATGAATTTTGGATCATTTTTAAATAATAATTCCACGATTTTCTGCAAGTGAGTGAAAATCACACATGTGTGCCGTGTTTATGTGTAAGCATGGTGTACAAATGGAAGTAGACCTAAATGTATAGCAACGAGATTCAGGAACGTAAGGAGAACTGTACATTTTGTGTATGACATAAATAAAATTCCATTGTACAAATGCGTGAGGTTTCTTGCAAATATGCAGAAATTCGTGTCTGTGCACCCAAGGACAGTAACTGTGTTGACGCAAACATAAATGCCCTCAACGACAGAGAATAATAGCAAGGCGGTAAGTAAAATTTGTCTCATCCAAAAAAATTAGTTTTGTTGCGTGCAAGTGAAATCACTTTCGTATAAAAAATTTGCCCCACTCGATACTACAAACAATAATGATATTAATGCCTCTATTGGTCAGGTGGAAGATGTCAGAAAAGTTTAGGAAATGTAATAATGTGCGTACAGCGTGGAAATTTGATACATGTGTTTGTTCATTTTTAATATTCTCTCTGAAATTAGTACTGGACATTAAACAGGTTTCTTTTCCTTCCACATTTTTTGCTTTACAGTTTCTCAAACCGACAAATACTTGTTGAAGCATACTGGAAATAAGAAGATAAACTAATTCAATCTTTCATATCAAGTGTCCGTTAGTTTGTAAGTTTGTTAATTAACATTGAAACTTATCATAATTTTCAATAAAATTTTCCAAACATTAAAAATATAAAAATTTGCTTACAATTGTTCACAACGTTACGTGCAGACAGATGAACAGATATACCGAAAGTGTATTAGAGTGCTGCATATCACCCTCTACTTGACTGTAAAATCTTAGTAATCGAACCGAAATTTACACTATATTGTGCAATAATGCGTAACTCTCTACGTTTGCCTGCCACGTACTTCATTCCCTATGGCCCATTACCAAGAAGCATTAGTTACAAGCACTTACAAGTTATGATACTGTTTATCGTAACATCTATTATAGGTTGAAAAATTTACAATAATGTTGTCAAAACAGAGATATAATTTACAAAGGCGATACCTGAGCGTGTTGGTGGTGTCTTTGTAAGGACACCTGCTACTGAAATTGTGCTCGATACTTAGCGATAAGAGATAAATGTGTGCCACAGTGTTTGTGCTAAGGCATGAAAGGAAATTAATAGTAATTTTAAAAAAGAATTTGGATCAAATTGAATGGGCGGTGGACTGGAATTGTGTGCAATAGTATACGGATCACTAGCTGGCTCTATTGAAAATGGTAACAGCTGCTGATTACGTAATGCGCCTGACGTGTCTTTTCTAAGTTTGGAAATAAAAGCTGGTGAAAGGAAATTGGTGCGCGCAGGGTTAGTGTTTTGGTTAGTTTGTTAATGACTGTGCGAAGAGTAAGAAAATTCAGACTCCATTTTGTGTAAATTTATGTAATATATATTTAAGAGTTTTAGCAAGAAAAACCTACTTTAGAGTTTGAAATTTGTTACAAAATTAAGTAAAATACAATTTAGATGAGTTGACGGGTTTTACCTTTATGTTCATAGAAAAATTGTCCATTTTTAAATACTGTTACTGTATTTTCGTACTTCAGAAACTTTAGTGCAAGACCCGAATTTCAAATTATAAGAACCGTTAATTTCAACTTAAAATTCTTACGAATCTATCGCACCGCGATGTGAATGTAAGCAAAACAGATTTCTTCTCTTACCGAACCAAGGCTGAAAATATTCGTCCGTGTTCTTTCCGTGCAGTTGAAAAAGAAGGTAGAGTAAATAGCCTTCAGCCATACCTACGGTGGAAACTGGCAGAAACACCACATATGTAAATATTGCCTGGAAGCACAGAGTATAATTATTTAGCGTGTATTCATGAAATGTTGTAAAAATAGTATTAATATGACTCCGTCTACTGAATTCACACAACTGTACAGCAATTAAAACTACTGTACAACAATTCACTCAACTGTACAACAATTCAAACAACTGTACAACAATTCGACCAACTGTACAACAATTCAAACAACTCTACAACAATTCACACAACTGTGTTACAATTCAAACAACTGTAAAAGAATTCATATAACTGTACAAAAATTCACACAACTGTACAACAAAATAACAACTTTACAACAATTCACACAACTCTACAATATTTAACAATATTATACAATATTACAAACAATGTACAACAATTCAAACAAATGTACAACAATACCTACAACTGTACAACAATTCAAACAACTGTACAACAATTCACACAACTGTACAAAACTTCACACAACTGAAAAACAATTCATACAACTGTACAATAAACCACACTACTGTAGACCAATACACACAAATCTACAACAATTCAAATGACTGTACAAAAATAAATATAATTCTACAACAAATAAAACAAATGTAAAATAATTCAAACAACTGTACAACAATTCATATATATTTACAACAATTCACACAATCGTACAAAAATTCACACAACTGTACAACATATCAAACAACAGTACAACAATACACAAAACTGTACAACAATTCAAAAAACCTGTACAACAATTCACACAACAGTACAACATTACAAACTTCTGTACAAAAATTCAAACAACCGTACAATAATCCACACAAATGTACAAAAATTCAAAAAACTGTACAACAATTAATACAACTGTACAAAAATTACGCAAGTGCAAAACAATTCACACAAATATACAAAAATTCACACATTTCTACAACAAATCACATAAAAGTGCAAAAATTAACACAACTTTACAACAATTCACAAAATTGTAAAACAATTCACACAAATGTAATACAATTCAAATAACTGTACAACTATTCATTCAACTGTACAACAATTCACACAACTTTACAACAATTCACACAACGATACAACATTTCAAACAAATGTACAAAATTTCACATAACTCTACAACAATTCACATAAATGCACAAAAATTAACACAAGTATAAAGAAATTCACACGACTGTAGAACAATCAACACAACTGTACAACATATCTCACAAATGTAAAACAACACAAATAGCTGTAAATAATTCAAATAACTGTACAAATCACATAAAGGTACAACACTTCACACAACTGTAAACAATTCACACAATTTTACAATTATTCACACAACGGTACAAAAATTAATAAATTTCTAAAACAATTCACACAACTGTACAACAATTCACACAACTGTACAACAATTCATACACATGTAAAATAATTCACACTTCTGGATAACAATTCACACAACAAAAAACAATTCAGAAAAATGTACTGGTCAAAAAATTGTACAACAAATCACACAAATGTACAACAATTGAAACAACTGTAAATATTCACACAACTGTACAACAATTCACACAACTGTACATCAATACAAACAATTGTAAAATAATTCACAGAACTGTACAATAATTCACATAACTGTACAACAATTCATACACCTGTAAAATAATTCACATTTCTGGATAACAATTCACACAACAAATACAATTCAGAAAAATGTACTAGTCAAACAATTGTACAACAATTCACACAAATGTACAACAATTCAAACAACTGTAAAATATTCACACAACTGTACAACAATTCACACAACTGTACATCAATAAAAACAATTGTACAATAATTCAAGAACTGTACTATAATTCAAACAACTGTAAAACAATTAACACAACTGTACAAAATTTCGCACAAGTGTAAAACATTTCATATTTCTGTACAAAAATACAAACAACTGTACAACAATTCACACTACTGTACAAAAATTCAAACAACTCTACAACAATTCACACAATTGTACAACAATTGACACAATTATACAACAATTCACACAACTGTACAACAATTCACACAACTGTACAAAAATTCAAACAACGGTAAAACAACACATAAATCTCTACAAAAATTCACACAATTTTACAACAATTCACACATCTGTACAATAAGTCAAACTTCTGTACAACAATTCACACGACTGTAAAAAAATAAAAAAACTGTAAACAATTCACACAACTGTACAAAAATACAAACAACTGTACAACAATTCACACAATTGTACAATAATTCACACAACTGTAAAGAAATTCACAAAACTGTACAACAATTCATAAACCTGTAAAATAATTAACACAAATGTACAACAATTCACACAATAAATCAACAATTCACACATATGTACAACAAGTCAAACAAATGCTAAAAAAATTAACACAAATTACAAAAATTCAAACAATTTTAAATATTTCACACAAATGTACAACAAGTCACACAACTGTACAATAATTCAAACAACTGTACATTAATTCATATAACTGTACAACAATTTGCACAAAATGTACAAAACTTCACACAACTGTACAACAATTCACACAACTGTTAAAAAATTCATACATTTGTACATAATTTCGTACAACTGTACAAGAATTCACACAACTGTACAAAAATGCAAACAACTAAAAAACAATTCACCCTACTGTACAAAAATTCACACAACTGAACAACAATTCACACAACTGTACAACAATTCACACAACTGTACAACAATTCATACAACTGTATAAAAATTAACACAACTGTAAAATAATCCACACAACTGTATAACAACAAATACAACTCTACAAAAAATCACACAACTGTACAATAAATCAAATTTCTGTACAACAATTCACACAACAGTAAAAGAATTCACACAACTGTAAACAATTCGCAGAACTGTAAAAAAATTCACACAACTGTACAACAATTCACACAACTGTACAAAAATTAACACAACTGTAAACACAATTTATACTACTGTTCAACAGTTCACACAATTGTACAACAATCCACACAACAGTACATCTCAGATAACACTAAAACAATTTACATAATTTTACTACAATTCACACTAATCTACAACAATTCTAACAAATCTACAACCATTCACACAACTGTACAACAATTCAACCAACTGTACAAAAATCCACACAACTGTACAAGAACTCAAACAACTCTACAAAATTTAACACTACTGTACAACAATTCACAGAAATTTACAAACAAATAAAACATCTGTAAAACAATTCACACAACTGTATAACAATCCAAACAACTCTATAACAATTCACACAACAGTACAACAATTCACACAACTCTACAAAAATTCGCAAAATTGTACAACAATTCACACAACTGTACAAAAATTCACACAACTTTACAACAATCCACACAACTGTACAACAATTCACACAACTGTAAAACAAATCACGTAACTGTAAAACAATTCAGACATCCGTACAATAATTAGCACAAAAGTACAACAAATCACATAAATGTAAAAGAATTCACACAACTGTAAACAATTCACACAACTGCACAAAAATTTACTCAACTGTAAACAATTCACACAACTGTACTACAATGCACAAAACTGTACAACATTTCATACATCAGTACAACAATTCACACAACAGTACAAAAATTAACATTCTGTACAACAATTCATATATATTTACAACAATTCACACAACTGTACAACATTTCACACAACTGTATAACAATTCATACAACTGTACAATAATATACACAACTGTACAACAATTCAAATCACTGTACAACAATTCACACAACTCTACAAAAATTCACACAACTGTACAGCATTTCACACAACTGTAAAACAATTCACACAACTTTACAACAATTCACACAACTGTACAACAATTCAAACATCTCTACAACATTTCACAAAACTCTACAAATTTTCACACAACTGTACAACAAATTACACAATTGTAGAACATGTCACACAAATGTAAATAATTATCACAATTGTACAAAGATTCACACAACTGTACAACAATTCACACAACTGCAAAACATTTCACTCAACTTTACAATAATTGACACCATTATATATCATTTCACACAACTCTAAAACATTTCACACAACTATACAACATTTAGCATAACTGTACGACATTTCACACAACTGTACAACATTTCACACAACTGTAAACAATTAAAAAAGTGAAGAACAATTCACATAAGTGTAAACAAATTCACACTGTTTTACATTATTTCACACAACTGTACATCAATTCACACAACTCTACAACAATTCCCACAACTGTACAATAATTCACATAACTGTACAACAATTCACACAACTGTACAATTCACACAACTGTACAACAATTCACACAACCCTACAACAATTCACACAACTATAAAACAATTCATAAATCTGTACAACAATTCAAACAACTGTACAGCATTTCACAAAACTGTACAACAATTAAAAAACTGTACAACAATTCGAAAAACTGTAAAAAATACAAACATCTGTACAACATTTCACACAACTGTACAACAATTCACAAAACTGTACAACATTTCAAACAACTCTACAACAATTCACACAATGATACATCCATTGACACAACATTACAACTATAAACACGACTCTACAACCATTCACACAACTCTACAAAAATTCACACATCTGTACAACCATTCACAAAACTGAAAACCAATTCTCTCAACTTTACAATAATTGACACCATTATACAACTTTTCACACAACTCTAAAACATTTCACATAACTATACAACAATTAGCATAACTCTACGACATTTCACACAACTGTACAACAATTCAAACAACTGTAAAACAATTCACAAAAGTGTAGAACAATACCATAACTGTAAACAAATTCACACAACTTTACATTATTTCACAAAAATGTACATCAATTCACACAACTCTACAACAATTCCCACAACTATACAATAATTCACATAACTGTACAACAATTCACACAACTGTACAACAATTCACACAAATGACAACAATTCACACAACTCTACAACAATTCTCGTAACTCTTCTACAGTTCACAATCCTGTAAAACTATTCACACATCCCTGCAACAATTCACACAACTATAAAACAATTCATACATCTTTACAACAATTCAATCAATTGTGCATAAATTCACACAAGTTTACAACAATTCAAACAACTGTACAACCATTCACACAACTGTACAACAATTCAAACAACTGTACATCAATTCATACAACTGTACAACAATTCACACAACTGTACAACAATTCACACAAATGTACAACAATTCGCAAAACTGTACATCCATTCACACAATTGTACAACATTTCACACAACTCTACACACTTTACGCAACTGTACAACATTTCACACAACTGTACAACAATTGATACAACTGTACAACCATTCACACAACTGTACAACAGTTCACACGACAGTACAACAATTCACACAACTGTACAACATTTCACACAACTTTACAATAATTCATTCAACTCTAAAATAATTCACACAACTTTACAACCATTCTCACAACTCTACAACAATTCACACAAATTTAAAGCAATTCACAGGGCTCTACAACAATTCACACCACTGTACAATAATTCACACAACTGTATAGTAATTCAAACAATTGTAAGCAATTCACACAACTTTACAATAATTCACAAAACACCACAAAAATTCACACAACTGTACAACAATTCACACAACTGCACAACAATTCACACAACTGTACAACAATTCACACATCTGTATTCAGTTCACACAAAGGTAAACCAATTCACACAACTGTAAAATAATTCACATTTGTGATAAATTGGTACGAGCGAGTAGAATTTTTCAAATTTCTGCTACCCTATCTTATCACATTATATAACTTGGATAAAAATATGTTGCGGAATTTGTAATATTATTTCATACCAGCAAGATGCACTTTTCCTATCGACGGAATAAAAAAGGTCTGTTCACTTATATTATCAATAGTAGATTAAACACCACACAATGTGCAATGAAGAGAACACAGTTTGAAGAAACAGATTTCAGTGCTGCAAATGACGGCATGGTCATACATGTGAAGAAGGAATATTTATTTGAATGATACAATAATTAGAAAGTAACTTTGCCACATATTTTACGTAACGTTTAATGTGGATTCTAGTTGGGGTAATGGGGTAAAGTGGGGAAGATTATTTTTGTGTACATATGGAGAGGTGTAAATTCAAACAGATTTTTAATATGTCACATTCTGTGCAATGTGTGATTATTTAATTTTGTATCCAATTAAACGAAAATGTTAAAATATTGGAGGTTGAATTTCATTATCGCGTTCGTGAATGTCGTTATTTTTGCGACATTTTGAATCTTACGTGTGGGCAAAAGAGGGCAATAGAAAGAATAATGTTACGACCTAATTTTGTAAATATCCATAGCCAATAATGGTTGCAGTGCGATAATTGAAACTTACCCGAGGAAAATAGGGGGGTGATATTTTTTCAGATGTCGGTTGTGTGATAAAATGCCCATCAAATTGTGATGCCGGAGGCTTGGTTCGGTCGGTTTCCATTGTGCTCTGTGTGCAGTCAAACCTACAAATAGAATGCACTTAGATGACAAAGCAGTAACAGCCTTTAACAAGCAGCAAATGCCTGCAGCCTATTGGCATTTCAAGTACTGCCTCAAAATATATGTTAATTTTATGTCACACGACTTATCTAGATTGAGGTTAAGGTGACGCTCAACTGTACAACCGCTCTCACTGTTCGGCATGTTAAGGTGCCGCTCAACTGTACAACCGCTCTCACTGTTCGGCATGTTAAGGTGCCGCTCAACTGTACAACCGCTCTCACTGTTCGGTATGTTATGGTGCCGCTCAATTGTACAACAGCTCTCACTGCCCTGTATTTTAAAGTGTCGCTCAACTGTACAACCGCTCTGACTTTCCGATAAGTTAAGGTGCCGCTCAACTGTACAACAGATTTCACAGTCCGGTATGTTAAGGTGGTGCTGAACTGTATAACGGCTATCACTGTCCAGGTATGTTACGGTGCCGCTCAACTGTACAACAGCTCTCACTCTCCGGTAAGTTAAGGTGCCGATCAACTGTACAACCGCTCTATTGTCCGGTATGTTAAGGTGCCGTTCAACTGTACAACCCCTCTCATTGTCCGGTATGTTAAGATGCCTCTCAACTGTACAACCGCTGACAATGTCAGGTATGTTAAGGTGCCGATCAACTGAACAACCGCTTTCACTGTCCGTTATGTTAGGTTGCCGCTCAACTTTACAACCGATCACACTGTCCGGTATATTAAGGTGCCGCTCAACAGTAAAACCGCCCTCTCTGTCAGTTATATTATGGTGCCGGTCAAATGTTCAATCTCTCTGACTGTCCGGTATATTAAGGTGCCGCTCAACTGCAAAAACGCTCTCACTGTAGGGGTAAAAAAGGTGCCCCTCAACTGTACAACCTCTCTCACTCTCCGTTATGTTAAGGTGCCGCTAAACTGTACAACCACACTCAATAACCGGTATGTTAAAGTTCCGCTCAACAGTACAACCGCTCTCACTGTCCGGTATATGAAGGTGACGCTCAACAGTACAACCGCTTTCACTGTCCGGCGTGTTAAGTTGCCGCTGAACTGTACAAACGCTATCACTGTCCGATACGTGAAGGTGCCGCTCAACTGTACAACTGCTCTCACTGTCCGCTATTTTAAGGTGACGCTCAACTTTACAACCGCTCTCACTGTCCGGTATGTTACGGTGCCGCTCAATTGTACAACCGCTATCACTGTCCTGTATGCCAAAGTGCCGCTCAACGATACAACCGCTCTCACTGTCCGGTTTGTTAAGTTGCCGCTCAACTGTACAACCGCTCTCACTGACCGGTATGTTAAGGTGCCGCTCAACGGTACAACCGCTCTCACTGTCCGGTAGGTTAATTTGCCGCTCAACTGTAAAACCGCTATCACTCTCCGGTATGTTAAGGTGCCGCTCAACTGTTCAACCGCTTTCACTGTTTGGTATGTTAAAGTGCCGCTCAACTGTACAAACGCTTCACTGTCCGGTATGTTAAGTTACCGTTCAACTTTACATCTGCAATTCCTTTCCTGTATACTAAGGTGCCGCTCAAATGTAAAACCGCTCTCACTGTCCAGTAAGTTTAATTGCCGCTGAACTGTACAACATTTCTCACTGTCCGGTATATTAAATTGCCGCTCAACTGTACAGCCGCTCTCACTGTCCGTTATGTTAATTTGCCGCTCAACTGTAAAACCGCTCTCACTGTCCGGTATGTTAAGTTACCGTTCAACTTTACAACTGCAATCACTTTCCTGTATATTAAGGTGCCGCTCAACTGTATAACCGCTCTCACCGTCCGGTATGTTAATTTGCCGCTCAACTGTACAACCGCTCTCACTCTCCGGTATGTTAAGGTGCCCCCCATCTGTACAACCGCTCTCACTGTCCGGTATACTAAGGTGCCGCTCAACTGTACAACCGCTCTCATTGTCCGGTATGTTAAGTTGCCGCTCAAGTGTACAACCACTCTCAATGTCCGATATGTTATGTTGCCGCTCAACTGTACAACCGCTCTCACTCTCCGGTATGTTACGTTCCTGCTCAACTTTACAACCGCTCTTACAATCCGGCATGTTAAGGTGCCGCTCAACTCTACAAGCGCTATCACTGTCCGGTAGGTTACGTTGCCACTCAACTCTACAACCACTCTTACAATCCGGCATGTTAAGTTGCCGCTCAACTGTACAATCGCTCACACTGTCCGGTATGTTAAGGTGCCGCTCAACTCTTCAATCGCTCTCACTATCCGGTATGTTAAGCTGCCGCTCAACTGTACATCCGCTCTCACTGTCCGGTATTTTAAGGTGCCGCTCAACTCTTCAATCGCTCTCACTATCCGGTATGTTAAGTTGCCGCTCAACTGTACAACCGCTCTCACTGTCCGGTATGTTAAGTTGCCGCTCAACTCTACAACCACTCTCACTGTCCGGTATGTTAAGCTGCCGCTCAACTGTACACCCGCTCTCACTGTCCGGTATGTTAAGGTGCCGCTCAACTCTTCAATCGCTCTCACTATCCGGTATGTTAAGGTGCCGCTCAACTGTACATCCGCTCTCACTGTCCGGTATGTTAAGGTGCCGCTCCACTCTTCAATCGCTCTCACTATCCGGTTTGTTAAGGTGCCGCTCAACTGTACAACCGCTCTCACTGTCGGTTATGTTAAGTTGCCGCTCAACTGTACAACCACTCTCACTGTCCGGTATGTTAAGGTGCCGCTCAACTGTACATCCGCTCTCACTGTCCGTTATGTTATGGTGCCGCTCAACTGTACAACCGCTCTTACTATCCGGTATGTTAAGTTGCCGCTCAACTGTACAACCGCCCTCACTATCCGGTATGTTAAATTGCCGCTCAACTGTACAATCGCTCTCACTGTCCGGTATGTTAGGATAGCATTAATTAAACAGAAGAAAAAATTACCTCCAAAAATCAGTTCATATTAAGATAAAATTTGTAATCGTCATAAATATATAATTAATCTATCCAAAATAAATAAATTGTAAATAAACGATTGATTTGTGTAAAATAAATACAAGTAAATATCGATACGATAAATTTATTTCATATTTATGTGCGTATAGAAAATTATTATACATTTCGCAATATCAGAACAGTGTGTATATATACATATATCAAGTTGATTTCGTTACAGATTCAATTCAGTGAATATATTTTCATCTTGGGAGAATAAAATTTGGTGCCGAATTATTGTCCAATTTATTTACTAACAGTGTCTGTAGATAATCACTTTAGTATCAAAGAATCAAATCCCGAAGGCGGTAAAACGTGCTGTTAATTTTGTTTAGTGCTCTACACTTAATGTTATGTTAGTTAACATAATAAACGAAGGACAATTTAAAGCATAAAGTTAAGAAAACTTTGTGCAGTTAGCAGAGGGGCTTATCATTGTGGTATTGGGCTAAGATATTGAATTGTATGTTTGGCAAAATCACATTTTCTCTCCAATTAAATCGGTATTATCTACTAGAATGAGCGAAAAATGTTTCAATTCAACAGAGAAAATGTAAACGTATACAAATTTCCATCAACGGTAAGATCTATGTATTTGATATACGTACCGTGCGTTTGTACAGTTTATTTTCTAGACCAATCGATGCACAATATATATATATATATATATATTTTAGCAATGTTGTTATATCGCAAGTACTCCTACATGTTTCGATGCACCCGCACAATCTTCAGGCAGTCTTTTTCTTCTGCTTTGCTATACTTAAAATTCACACGATTTTATTTTATAACTTTAAAAACGCAGCAGTTTCAATATTCCTGCAGACGTTGTGAGTGCATCGAAAAGTGTAGCAGTATTTATGGTATACAAAATATTGTTAAAATTAATATATGTGTTATGAATTTGTCGATTTGGTTATGAACTCTATGTTTACAAAACCAATTGTGCACCGTTAAATTTATCGTTCTTACAAAAACACAAATTTTCTCCCTGTCGAAAACTTCGTAAATACGGATTTAAAAGCAATATTGTGTACACAATTCGAAAAAATCTCTATAACCGACCTACTTACGAAATTTCATTTTCCTTGAATTAAACAATAAATATTCCCCATATGGATATATCAATATAGGCAAACAGTCCGTTTCTGAATTTGATTGCTATTTAAGATTCCATGTTTTTTTTCCCACAACCAAGTACAGTGTATTTCTCATAAAGGAAGATATAGCTCACTGCGCAGAAAAATGACATGGCGAAAGGAAAAATGCGTCGTTAGATCAGTACGTCTTACCGCAAAAAATCTAAATGTACAATATCATTTAAATTGATGTTGTCGTATTTCTTGTGATTGTGTCTCAAACATAAAGATTTTTGGTAAAATAGTTCTTTAGAAGTAAATATTTTTATTTTCCCTTCACATTTTACGAAGTATTACTCAATACCAGAAGAACACAGCTAAATATTACCGTAAAAGTAAGCCCGTCTTCTTGCAAAACGCATGTAATTTTTGTGCGCTTTAACCAAACTTTTACCTCTTCAACATATTTCTGTTAAAAATTCTCAATATCCAATATTACCGAAATTCTCCCCGTAAAAGCCGACTTTTTTACGCGGATAAACGGTCTGACAGACAGACGTGGCGAAATTTAAAGCCGTTT
>Ga0123355_10008605_pt1 | contig 15418 bp, 9 predicted proteins | sample TergutEmb28metaG_3_FD_89872 | JGI IMG/M metagenome (GOLD analysis project Ga0123355, IMG submission 89872) | Embiratermes neotenicus P1 segment gut microbial communities from Petit-Saut dam, French Guiana - Emb289 P1 | ecosystem: Host-associated > Arthropoda: Insects > Digestive system > Gut ... | reverse complement strand
CTTCGGAGCTGGTGTTGATGATGTTATCCAAATGATTAGCCGCAGTGTATTAGCACCTGGTGACAATATTATTCAAGCTGCCCCAACATTTCCGCTATATGAACATCATGCGATTATTGAAGGGGCAGATGTGATAAATATCCCGCTTCAAAATGGTGTCCATGATTTAACTGGGATGCGCGCTGCAATCAATGATAAGACAAAAATCATATGGATATGCAACCCTAATAACCCAACTGGAACCTATGTAAACGAATTCTCGTTAAAAAGGTTTCTCAATTCTGTACCAAGTGAGGTTTTGGTGATCGTAGATGAAGCATATGTCGAGTATGTTGTAGCAGAGGATTTTCCCAATACAGTAGAGTTGATCCGCCAGTACTCGAATGTAGTTGTACTGAGGACGTTTTCGAAGGTCTACGGGTTGGCAGCTTTTCGGATTGGGTTTGGTGTTGGGAATGCATCCTTTATTCAAGATTTAGAGATTGGACGGTTACCATTTAACACTGGAACGCTTTCCCAAAAGGTTGCCGCCTGTGCGCTTGCTGATCAGGAGTTTGTGGAAAACTCAATTGATGGAAATACTACCGGAATGGCGCAGTATGTAGAATTCTTTAATAAAAATGATATTGGATATTATCCATCGCAAGCGAATTTTATTCTTATTCCACGAACACGTGAATTGGGACTGGAAATTGGTGCTAAACTGATGGAAGCCGGGTACATTGTTCGCACCTTTCCGTTAGGCGTGAGAATTACTGTTGGGACATATGCAGATAACGATGGTGTTATTGCGTGCTTGAAGAAAAATTTAGATTTGCTTCGGTAAATCAAAAGCAAGATAGTACCGTTAAAATCGGTTGAAATCTATGATGCATCAACCCACTTTAATCGGATGACTTCTTACGCTATCTGATAAATCCCGCTTGCCATATTATTCTAAAAAAGTCAATTAGCCGTTTATAATCCCCCTTTTTTAACATATTTCATTCTTATTGTTTGAAATTGTTGAAAATTGTTGGAAAAGGTTGAATTTTGGTTCGAAAAATGTTATATTGACAGTATGTACTTCCGCTAATTCGCTAGAGTACACGTGTTTTCTAGGATAAGGAAGTAGTCGATAAACTATTTTAGGGAGGGTTATGATATGCGCGATCCACGAAAAGATATGTTTCAAAAGTATTTATCAGTTTTGTTAGCGTCAGCCGTGATATTTACTGCAATACCTACAGTTAATGCATCAGCCAGTGATTCGAGCATCCTCGACCATGTACTAGAAGCTGTAGAGGTGGAAGATGACGCTGATGATTCTACTGATCGTATTCAACCAGCACTTCAGATTGAATACGATCATATCCCTAACGAAACAGAAGCAGAGAATCATGATTCCCCCGAGCCTTTGGTTAAGAATATTTTACTCGCACCACTCGGTGAGGATGTTGAATTGCAAGACTTTTTCGACGCTGATGCAATTGATGAGTCTAACGATATAGTTGAGGTGATTGTACAATTCGTAACACCACCTGCAGTCGCGCTAAGACTTATGCACGAAGAGCGTATAGCGAGTACTCCACTCGAACATTCAATTCCTGGAACAGACTTTGAAGCGCACGCCCTAGCAGCTCACAATGCATTTAATCAACAGCTAAGCGAAATTCCAATACCTTCGTTTAAAAACTATACTGCACCAGAGATATTTAGTGAACATCATCAACTTTTCAATGGTGTGTATCTGCGGGTATCTGAGGGATTAGTGGAACAAATTGCTGCTTTACCCGAAGTCTATGCTGTATTTCCTCATATATTACCAGCAGTTCCAGAGATAGAAGTATCTGAAACATCAGAAGGTGTAGATGCACCAGCAACACTAGAATCTACTTTTTTTAATAACGCTAATCTCATAAGAGAGACAAGAGACCTGCTTAATATTGATGACATTCATTACGAGATGGGAATTACAGGTCACGGGGTTCGTGTTGCGTTACTTAGTACAGGAATTGATCACAGCCATCCAGAATTTGTCAGATTTTTAGATGAGACAGGAAGAATACCCGGCTGGCAGTACTTTTATCAACCAGGGACGGAAGGTAATCATGGAACGCTGGCAGCTGGGGGCCTCATTGCGATGGCACCAGAAATCGAGCTGTGGTCTATTCAAAAACTTACACTGCGTAATCCAGGGCTTGTAAACATTGCTGCTTTAGAAGCAGCAGTAGATTTAGGAGCAGATGTTATTTATTCGTTTGGCAATTCTGCATATCACCCGTTTCACCCATATGCTGCCGCCGTTACTTTAGCTGTTTTAGATGGGCATATCGTGGTTGCTGCACCTTATGATGAAGGAATTACCATTGCTCAACCACTTAGCCCTTTAGCAATTGCAGTTGGGGCTAATAATCAAAGTGATCCTGATCATATTGCTAACTTCCCAGGACAAGGTCCAGTCCAACAAACTTATCAGATTAAACCAGACATTGTTGCATTAGGCGTTAATGAGCAATCGACAAGCGAAGGTGGTGCTCACGGCGCATCGGTAGCTGGTTCTGTTGTAACTGGTATAGTTGCGCTACTAGCTCAAGAATTTCCTGATGCGTCACCTTGTGAAATAAAAGCACGGTTAATGAATACAGCTCAACCGCTTGACGGATTAAATCCAAACAGTGTATTCACAGTTGGAGCGGGACTTATGAATCCAGTAATGGCGCTTCAAAGTCTGGATTTTGTAACTGTAGCGCATAATGTACCAGTAACTGCGTCCCCTAATACACCATTTGAATTACAAACGATGGCGTCGTTAAGCTTTGGAAATTTCACACACTGGTTAGAAGAGCCGACAATCACGGCGACGATTAGAAATAATCACAGTGAGGCTCGAACATATACAATTGATTATGTATTTACAAACAACCCCAATGACTTAGCATCACTTTCTTTTGCGCCAGAAAGTATTACCATTGAACCCAACTCAACCGGTATGTTTATAACAACACTCATTTTAACAGAAGGTTCTGTTCCAGAAGGATTTTATGAAGGATATGTGTACGTTAGATCTGAGGATGTTATCGTGGCGAGATTACCATTCGCAATGGTGAATACAGCTGTTGCTAATGCCCCACCAGAATTGATAGACTTTGAGTTGAATGATGATGGCGGATATATCAATAATTCCACAGATGATTTTGAACATAGTGTAAATCGGGGACAACTTGTTGATTTCTTTACGATGAACGTTTTAAACCCAACTTATGAAAATCCAATTTTGTCAAATGAGCAAGTTGAGGAATCTATATATATCCCATACACATTTAACTGGGGTGCTGCTAATGCAGACGACCTAGACGGGCAAGTCGAATATAATGAAACACCACAAGTGCCATCATTAGGAGATCTTCCAAGAAATCCTGGATATAGATTTGATGGTTGGACTCCAATGGTTGGACCAGTTACTGAAGATACAACCTTTGAAGCCATCTGGCAGCCAATTTATGTAACTTACACATTTGAGTGGGGAGTAGTTGGTGTAGATAACCCACCGGAAAGAGAAGTCCGCCATAATACAACACCATCTGCACCAGCAGAAGAAGATGTGCCAACAAATCCAGGGTATACATTTGGTGGATGGTCTCCGGCGATAGAATCAATTACTGAAAATACAACCTTTGAAGCCATTTGGGAGCCAATTTATGTATCTTACACATTTGAGTGGGGCGTAATTGATGTAGATAACCTAGAAGGCCGAGTCAGATATAATACTACTCCACAAGTGCCATCATTAGGAGATCTCCCCTCAAATCCAGGGTATAGATTTGATGGTTGGACTCCAGTCCTAGGTCCAATCGTAGAAGACACTACTTTTCAAGCTATTTGGCAGCCGATCTATGTGACTTATATATTTGACTGGGGGATCGTTGATGTAGATAATCTAGAAGGCGAAATCAGACATAATACAGTCCCAACACCACCAGCAGAAGAAGATATCCCATTAAACCCAGGATTCAGATTTGATGAGTGGACTCCAATCGTGGGTCCAATTACAGAAAACACAACCTTTAACGCAGTCTGGACTCCATTAGATGTAGATGTTTACGTCGCCTATATATTTGACTGGGGCGTAGAAGGTATAGCAAACCCAACAGGTCAAGTGAGCTATGACACTTCACCAATTGCACCAACAACTATACCAACAAATCCAGGTTACAGATTTGATGGTTGGACGCCGCTCGTAGATGTTATTGTCGAAGATACGACTTTTACAGCGCTTTGGACACCAATACTAAGAATCACAGTTGAAATTGTAGAAGATGAAGCTGGAAATATAATTATTACCCTGCCACCGAATATTGAATATGAAATAAGTGTTGATGGAGAAATCGTCATTCCACTCCCACTTGGGACTGATGCAGAAGATATTGACATCATTATCCCGCACGGCTGGGAGGCTGATCTCATTGAGGGTGAAGTTGATCAACTAGTCTTAATCATCACACCCTCTGAGCGCAATGACGAGATAAACGATACCGAAGCTGAGACAAGTGTTGATGAGATGAACAATATCGAAATAAACGATATTGTTGAAACGAGTGATGATGAGCTGGCTGATAGTGAAATGGGCGATGGTGGGCAGACGACTGCGGATACTGACCCCACCGAGAATGAGTCAGTTCCAGAAATATCCGAAGCACCAAGGAGATTGCCGATACCGCTAGTGCTACCAGAAACAGGCGCAGTTATTGGATTATCAATTTTAGGTGGAACCGCCTTAACAGCTTCTGGATTTGCCGTTGCATCAAAAAAGAAGCAACGAGTTGGAAAGCTATCACCAGAGGAGTTATTAGACCAAAAGTATGAGAAAGAATACACTGACATATTTGGTGAGTAAAGAATGAGAAATGGTCAATATAAAAGAGAATGCTCTAAAGTGAACTAGGTAGAGCATTTTTTAATTGACTTTTTTTACTGCTAAACCACGAACTTGAATCTTCTCTCAATTTTATCACTAAATTTTTGCAGTGGTGGTTACCAGATACCACAGTAAACACACGGGTTTAATCACGGAGTTGCGTTAATTAACCCATTCACCATGCATCCTCGCCCGGTAAAGATCATTTAACCACTTTTGAGTTATACAAGTTAAAAGGATAAAAGTTTCAGATTCCTATTGACGTTGACGCAACGTTAACTGGTATACTAGCATAAGGGTTGCAAAGGTGGCTTGTTTGTTAGGATAACCGAAATGGCTGAGAAATATCTATCACTTTGTTGTATACCAGTGAGCTAAAAGAAAGGAGTCAAGTTAAGAGCAATTAGCAAAGCCAGCCCATTTTCTGAGTGTGCATGACACTTTTGTTAACTTGGAATAGTTTACAAGAAATTGGGAATATTGAAAATGAAAATAAAGAGGAGTTAACAATATGGTAGAATTATTAAGAGACCCCAATACAGAAAGAACAGATGAATTTTTAGCTATGGTTCTTGGTGACAGTTTTGCAGCTTGGAAAACATTTAGTGCAAACCTCGCGAATTACGACCTTTCACTTGAATGGCGATATTATAAAGATGGGGGGTGGCTTGCGAAGATCACCCACAAGAAAAAAACAATCATTTGGGGTGATGCATCAGAGGGATTTTTTTCAGTGAGTTTTCTTTTTTCTGAAAAAGTAACCCTACGTTCAGGTGTACAGGAACTTGATATTTCCGATGATGTAAAAAAGAGTCTCACAAGTACCCCTAAAGGAAATTTCTTTTCGATTGCAATTGACGTTTATAATGAAAGTCAATTATCGGATATATATAAATTGATTGATTACAAAAAAAGTGCCAAATAGGCATGAAATAAGGAGATTAATAAGATGGATATGAGAATTGAAAAAAGAGAGGCATTTTATGTTTCTGGTTATTCTGTGAAAGCAAATGAGGCAACACACGAAAGAGACCTTGCTTTGCTTCGAGAAAAATATGAGAGTAAGCTAAAATCACTCACACCGCTTCTATATTTCGTTGCATGGATTGCTGAAGACGGTGAGTATACTTTGCTTTTAGGCGTTCAAGCACAGAATCAAACCCCTATTGCCAAAGGCGCACCCTGCATCGAGGTGCCCGCTGGTTGTTTTGCCGTAGGGGTCGTTCCGGAAGGAACACCGATCATGACGGCATGGGGTGATTTTTTTGAAACTGGAATACCTGCGTTAGGTGTTGCTTTCGATGTGGAGCACGGAGTATATTTTGGATGTTTTGACGAAACTGGCGGGTGTGAGCTATGGACTCCAGTGATAAAAGCTGATATATAAGCAATTCTTTTATAAAAAAGAATTAGCAACTTTTAAAAATAGACAGTTCAGTTCCCTTGCAGTGAAAAAACACAAAGGAATCCATTTTCCGCATTTGATTTCAATCAATTGCGGTTTTCTTATACCTTAGTCCTCAAAATCCTTCATGGAAATTTTTGGATGTGATGTGATACACCTAAACATTGCTACTCACATATTTTTACACATTAAAAAGGAACTCTCCGCGATTTTCTTAACGCGACAGTCCCTTAACTCATCCCCTTGATAGTTTAATCAAATTCCCCTCGCCTGCTTTATCTGCATACCCATACTTTTTCTTCTTCTTGTCGAGCTTATACAGTAAATAATCCATAGTAGCCAACGTTAACTTGTTAATTTTTGGAAAATCAGGAAACCTATTGATCTCAGGCAATTTAATACCATCTTCTGTAAATGCAACATCAAACCCCATGTATTCAATCTCCGGTAGTGATTCCGCGATTTTTAAAATCACCTCAACCACATCTTCCCAATTCGGCAAATAGCCTTCGATTAATACACCAGTGTCAGGATGATCAGGACAGGGCTCTCCATTGACACCATTTCTAATTCTAACACCATTACTATAATAGCCAGTTGAGATATCTAAATCTGCACCAATACCCCCGGCACCTATGTTATCAACTCCGCCTGTTTCGCTTGTGCCAAAGCGCACATACCCGTTTCCAATTTGCGCCGTTTTGCCATCTTTTTTGAATACTGTGAGACGTGCTGTATTAACTGATCCTGGGTAAATTCGTGCCAAATCCGGATGTTGTTGAATGAACTCTGTAATCAGGTATTGATTATTAACATCACTTAAAAAAGCCATCACCTTTTCTTCCGCAGTCTCTTTTCCGTTCAAATAATACGTCCCATCTACATAAGTAAATTTGAAAAATCCCGCTCCATGCGTCCCCTCATCTGGTTTTAATGCCAAAGCCCCCTTCTCACGGACTAATCTAAATACATCTGCATAATTCGCCTTATAACCTCTTGGACAATCCATTAGCGAGACAATCTTATTCTTCCCATTCTTTAATGTAATCAGGTAGTAATACGCTGGCATACACCCACCAAAATCATTCAGAATATACTTAATCGTAATCTTATCCTCAAACCAAGTACGATACTTATTGTTGATCTGCCCTAAATATTCGTATTCAAAATCAGAGATAAAATTTTTTTGATTCAACGCGTTAATACCATACTGTTCTAAACGATGCGCGAAAAATCCCCGTTCATACGCCCATGACTCTTTACTTAGAGCTGCCTCAAAATCTGTTAGACACCCTGTAAAAAGCGTCGATTCAGGATCAGGGTAAAAACCTTCAGGATATCGGGCGTTCACTTGCCCGACTTTTTTACTAATTTTTTCTTGCTCTTTCTCATATTCAGCTTGCGAGAAGTTGTTCTTTTTATCTTCGAACCTAATGTGTAAGTAGTTATTTATTTCTGCACCAAATGCCTCATCACATTTAGGATACGGTGGACTTGAATCCATTCTAACAATTTTAAAGCTATTCGCTGTTGGGATAATATCAACTGCAAAAAACTCTAATTGCGGCGTATAGAGACAAAGTTTAACAAGCTCTTCTTCAACTTCACCAAAATTGATGAATTCATCTGCCCCACTCATTTTGATCCAGTCAACCACTTTTCCTAATTCAACTGACTGCTTCGCGAGTTGAGTACTTGCTCTTACCAAAAACACATCCCCAACTTTTGGATTATCCCCTTCTGCATTTAGCATATATACTCGCAATATTTCATCTTCATTTAGATGCAGTTTCTCTATAAATTCAGTTATGATATGAACATCTGTCTGCCAGTTATCGGTGGTCATACTTTTCTTAAATATCGTATCTTCCACCGCAGCGGATGTTATGCGTAATTTATCCGAAAATTGGTATGAGCTGTTGAGATAGGAAAATTTAAAATGATCTGAAGATGTGCTATCGGTTAAGACAACTGCCTTTTCCTTAACTAGTTTAAGTATGCCATCCATGCTTTCATCGTAGCGTTCTGAGATGATACGCCACTCACCATCGCGTTTATATATGCAATAATAGATCTCTTCAAACAGATGCGCAAATGGTTTATAGATTCGCATCGCAGTTATCTTGTCATCCAGCCATTTTCCATATTTCTCATTCATTGGTAAGAGATATTCATATTGCTCCATCGTTATTTTTTTCATACTGCATCCCTCGATGTAATATTATTAACTACAGCCCCCCTATTTTATTTGTGATAACACTCATTTGCATTAATTTTAAATACCCGATATAGTTGCTCAAGTAATATCAACTTGAATAGCTGATGCGGAAATGTCAGCTTTGAAAAACTCAGCTTCATATCAGAACACTTTTTTATCTCATCGGAAAGACCCACTGATCCACCGATAATAAAGACTACATGACTTTGTCCGTACGTCGCTATATGTTGCATTTTATCAGCTAATTCCGCTGATGTCAACTGCTTTCCGCCAATATCCATTACAATAACATATGCTGAGTCGGGAAGCTTACTTAAAATAAGCTTCCCTTCTTTTGCGCGCACAATTTCAAGATCTTTTGCTGACAGCCGATCAGCAAGTGCTTCATCTTTAACCTCAATTAATTCTAACTTACAAAACCTACTTAACCTCTTCTTAAACTCATCAACGCCCATCTGTAAATATTTATCTTTCACCTTACCAACGGAGATAACTGTTACCTTTACTCCCATTTCGCTTTCACTTCACTTCCCAACAGTTCATACACAGCCCTTGATTCACACTTGTCACATGTGATATAACTCTCTTGAGGTGTTGCCAGCTCCTGGTATTCATCGCACATAGTTTCAGTATCAATTATTTTTTCCATGATAGGCAGTTCCTCGAATTCATCTAAAAAAACATCCAACAGTTCTTCAATATGACTAACACATCCATATATAGCTCTACCCATTTTCCAGCCCTACTTTTGCTCTAAACGACTTACTATTACTCGTTACTACTACAATAACTAATAATAGTGAAACAATCGCACCTGCAACTGGGTATGGTGCTGCTAACTCTGTGCTTCTTACTACTATTTCTAATTCCTGCACGATAAATGGCATGATAAAAACTCCAACATTGGCGCATATGAGCGTACAAGCAGTCGATAATCGTTGTTGCTTGCCAGATGTTAGCTTTGAAATTGTACTAATAATAACTGGCACGATCCACCCTAGCACAAAGGCGCTTAGTAAAAATCCTACGACTAAGATGGCAAAATTTCCATTTGAAAATCCAGTTAAAAGCTGTGAAGCAATCAATAATAGTGTTCCTAAATACAAAAGTTTCTTTCCTAACAAAGCGTTCAATTTTCCGAAAGAGGCAGCAGCAGCTATTCCCAAAAATGGTCTAATGCCAACCCAAATACTTGCATTGTAATCCTCACCCATTATTTCAGTTGCCAATGCTGGAAACCTAACTGTAATCATTGAACCAGATAACGCAATTACCCCAATAAATAAAGCTAACGGGAATACAATCAGTGGAATCTTCGCATTACTACTATCCGTACTACCCTGTTTATTACTATTTGCATCAACCTCCGGTATTTTCCATGCCACAAGCGCGGCGATCACAAAGAATAAACCTTTTATAATGAAGCTAAAACTCCAACCAAAGACCACTAAGACACCCATTAATAATGTTAATACAGACTGACCCAACAGTTCAACTGCACTCCGATATCCAATTAGTTTTGCACGTTCCTTTTCGTCAAATAAAATACTTATATAATTGACTGACGGTGTGAAGATCAGACCTTTACCTGCCCCAAACATAAAACGACTGATTAAAAGATACACATAACTGGTATCATTAAATAATGGCATCACTCCACTAACCCCTGTCAACAAAAGTCCTGCAACAACAGTTTTCTTCATCCCAATCTTCCCTATCACAACATCACATAAGATCACAAAGATTAGCATTGCAATACTAGGAACTGTCGCTAGCAACTCGCTTTGAGTTTGCGTAATCCCCAGAGCATCTCTAATTTTATCTAAAATCCCAATCACTGCCGTTGCACTAAGCAACACAAATGACATCGATAAAACAACTATTTTTAACATCACTTCACTCCTACCAATTAAATTTCAACCACATGAGACGGTTGCATCGGATAAGTCATATGTATACTTAACTTTGATATATCTATATTCCGCTCTTTCAATACATCTTTCATCGTCATCAATGCCAAGTCGGGAAGATTTGCTTCTTGGCTGATATGCGAAAGAAAGACATGGTTCGTATTCCCATTCATAACCTTACTAAAAACATAAGCACCATCTTCATTAGACAAGTGCCCATAATCACCAAGTATTCTCTGCTTTAAAGGCCAGGGACGATAACACATATGCAACATCTCAACATTATGATTCAGCTCCATAATATAAAGATTAGCCCCTTTAATAACCTCCATCACTTCCCTAGATACATAGCCTGTATCAGTAAGACAAACAACTCGCTTCCCATCTCTTTCTACAATATAGCCAACTGGATCCCTAGCATCGTGAGATAACGGAAAAGGAGTTATCTTAAACCCCGCTATCTCATATTCTTTATATTTCTCAACATACTTAACTTGAGGATCACTACTTCTCAATATTCCCTTTTCATATATCGCATCTGCAGTTTTTTCGGTTGACCATACCTGTAAACCTAACTTTCGCGTAATAACACCTACACCTTTTATATGATCACCATGCTCATGTGTAACCAAAACATTTTCAACTTTGCTCATTTTTAAATCAGTTTGAGAAATCAATTCATCAAACTTCTTAAATGTTATGCCACAATCAATTAAAATCGATTCTTTTTCATGTTCAATGACAACAGCATTCCCAATACTACCGCTCGTTAAGAGGCAAACTTTCATTTAAAACACCTAATTTCTTTAACTCTCCCCTAAAGCTTTAATCATTCTATTTTTTCAACTGAACTAGCACGCACATGTAAATAACCACGAAACTCAGCATCCTCAAGCGCCAATATGCCTAGTTACAACATCAGAAACAACCCGGGTTGAAAAAATTATCACGCGCCGTATTGACTCCATCGAAAAAGTAGTATTGTTAATAACAAGGCTAAAAGCATCATAATCCATTCTCATCGGTAGTCTTAGCCAACTAGGAAGATGCAAGAATAAAATAACAGTTATTAGAAATACTTATTACAGAACAAGTAATCATAAACCAGATTCTTCGATTTTTACGAGACATGATGATTTCTCTTTTATTTAATCACGTCTAATCCACCCATATACAACCGCAAAGCTTCAGGAACTATAACACTCCCATCTTCATTTTGATAATTCTCAATAATTGCTGCAACAGTTCTACCAATTGCAAGGCCTGATCCATTCAATGTGTGAACAAACTCTAGCTTACCTTTTGTTTCGCGGCGAAATTTGATATTAGCACGTCGTGCTTGGAAGTCTTCAAAATTACTACAAGACGAAATTTCCTTATATTCGCCATAAGATGGCAACCAAACCTCAATATCATAAGTTTTAGCCGCCGAAAACCCAATATCACCTGTACATAGTTCAATAACACGGTACGGTAATTCTAATAGTTGTAACACTTTCTCAGCGTTCGCCAATAATGTTTCCAATTCATCATATGATGTATCAGGATTAACAAATTTAACAAGTTCAACTTTATTGAATTGATGGGTTCTAATAATTCCACGTGTATCACGTCCTGCCGACCCTGCTTCCGAACGAAAACATGGACTATAAGCAGTATATTTGATTGGCAATTGATTGATATCTAATACTTCATCTGCATGCAAATTAGTAACAGGAACTTCAGCAGTAGGAATTAAGTAATAATCACTATTCTCTAGTTTGAAAGCATCCTCGCCAAATTTAGGTAAATTACCCGTTCCTGTCATACTCTTACTATTTACAATAACAGGTGGCAAAATCTCATCATAACCATGTTCATTTGTATGCAAATCAAGCATAAAGCTAATTAAAGCACGCTCCAATTTCGCACCTGCCCTTTTATATACTGCAAATCTACTACCTGTAATCTTAGAAGCACGTTCAAAGTCAATGATATCTAAGTCAGTTACTAAATCCCAATGAGCTTTAGTTTCAAAGTTAAAATTACGAGGCACTCCCCATTTTTTAATTTCTATATTATCATTTTCATCTTTTCCAATTGGAATTGTTCCACGTGGAACATTTGGCACTCCTAATAATGTTTCACGAATCTTTTCATCGATAGTACGCAATGTAGTATCGAGAACTTTAATTTTATCTCCGATACCATCAATCTCAGCCATCAATTCAGAAGCATCTTTCTTTTCTTTCTTATACTGACCAATTTTCTTAGAAAAATCATTACGCTTAGATTTTGCTGTTTCAACTTCAAAAATTAGTTTTTTACGTTGTTTATCTAGTTCAACTACTTCATTTAAGTGTGAAAAGTCTTCACCTCTAGTTTCCAATGCTTTAATTACCTCTGCAGTATGATTTACTACTCTTCTCAAATCTAACATAATGTTTACCTCCGTTGGATTTTAGAAAACTAATGTTCCACGTGGAACATTAGTTTTCATTTCTATTCTTCAGTGCGTTCAATTAACTTCACCATCTTCATTCAAGGAGTCGGAAGTTGAAGGCACAAGATCTATTTCATTTTCATCTACTTCTTCAATTTCCTCTTCTTTCTCGGTTAAAGTAATGCTAGTAATAGACTGTCCATCAGCAACTTTCATTACTTTAACACCTTGGGTTGATCGTCCAGAGGTGGAAACTTGATCAACCGATGTTCTGATAATAATACCATTATTTGTAATAATTAATAAATCTTCGTTGCCATTAACAGTTTTCATTCCAACAAGTGCACCCGTTTTTTCGGTCCTATTAATTGTTTTAACACCTTTAGTGCCACGACCAGTTTTACGATAATCCTCAATTGGCGTTTGTTTTCCTAACCCATTTTCAGAGACAACTAATACTTTTTGCCCTGGTTCAACAAGTTCCATACTAATGGCGACTTCATTTTCACCTAATCTTATTCCTCTGACACCAGCAGCAGTACGACCCATTTGACGAATCTGATCTTCATCAAACCACACTAGATTACCACCACTTGAAGCAATAACAATCTCGTTACCACCAGTTGTTTTTCTTACTGATAACAATTCATCTTCATCACGAATGGATAAAGCAATTTTCCCATTACGATTAACACGTGCAAATTCTGCTAAACTCGTCCTCTTAACAACGCCATGTTTCGTTGCAAAGAATAAGAACTCATCTTCTTTGAATTCTGATACGGTCACAACCGCACTAATAACTTCATCTAATCCTAGATCAATTAAATTAACAATCGGAATTCCCTTGGCAGTCCGCGATGCTTCAGGAATTGTATAGGCCTTCTTCACATAAACTTTACCGACATTTGTAAAATATAGTAAATAGTCATGCGTTGAAGTTGTCAATAATCGTCTTACAAAATCATCATCGTTAGTGCCCATCGCTTGAATTCCACGACCACCACGATTTTGTTGGCGATATGTACTAGTAGGTTGACGCTTCACATAACCTTTATCCGTAATAGTAATAATGACTTGCTCACGAGGAATTAAATCCTCATCTTCAATATCGAAATCCCCACTAATCGTAATTTCAGTTTTTCTCGGAGATGCATGCTTCATTTTAATTTCAATTAAATCAGCACGAATAATTGCATAAATACGGTCATCATTAGCCAAAATATCTTTTAAATCGGCAATCAGTATAACTAATTCACTATATTCTGCTTCAACCCGATCACGCTGCAAGCCAGTTAAGCGACGCAATTGCATATCGAGAATTGCTTTACCTTGGATTTCAGTTAGTCCGAATTCACTCATCATGGCATTCATTGCTAACTCATCAGTCTGAGAACCACGAATAATCGTTATAATTCGATCAATATTATCAAGCGCAATCCGATATCCTTCTAAAATATGTGCCCGAGCTTCAGCCTTTTTAAGTTCAAACTCCGTCTTTCGCGTTGTAACCTCAAACTGGTGTGCAACATAGTGAGATAAAATTTCTTTTAAATTTAAAACTTGAGGTGTGCGACCTACTAAAGCCAACATATTAATGCTAAATGAGATTTGCAATTGTGATAACTTGAATAATTGATTCAAAACAACACTAGCATTAACATCTCTACGCAATTCAACTACAATACGAGTTCCATCACGATTAGATTCATTACGAATGTCAGTAATACCGTCAATACGCTTCTGCTTAACTAAATCAGCCATTTTTTCCATTAGTACTTCACGATTAACTTGGTATGGAACCTCATTAACAATAATTCGGGATTTCCCACTATTATCTTCAACTATTTGAGTTTTTGAACGAATGATAAATTTACCTTTTCCTGTCTCATATGCTTCTCTAATACCTTTAGTACCAAGGATAGTAGCTCCCGTTGGTAGATCAGGTCCTTTAATGTATTCCATTAGATCAGAAACTTCAATTTCACGGTTATCAATATAGGCAACACATCCATCGATTATTTCACCTAGATTATGCGGGGCAATATTAGTTGCCATACCAACAGCAATACCAGTTGCACCGTTAACTAATAAATTGGGAAATTTTGCTGGTAAAACAGATGGTTCAGTTTCTTCCTCATCAAAGTTTGGCACAAAATCAACCGTATCTTTATTAATATCCTTTAGCATCTCCATTGCAAGCTTCGACATTCTTGCTTCTGTATAACGCATTGCAGCGGCGTTATCACCATCAACCGAACCAAAGTTACCATGTCCATCAACTAAGGGTGATCGATAACTAAAATCTTGCGCCATACGAACCATTGCATCGTAAACAGATGAATCTCCATGTGGGTGATACTTCGCAATAACATCCCCAACAATACGCGCCGATTTCTTATATGGCTTGTCGCTATGCATTCCTAAATCATTCATTGAGTATAAAATACGACGATGTACTGGTTTCAACCCGTCACGAACATCTGGTAATGCACGTGCAGCAATAACACTCATCGAATAATCAATGAATGACTGCTTCATTTCGTTAACCAAGCTCTGTGGTTTAATT
>Ga0123355_10008604_pt1 | contig 15419 bp, 21 predicted proteins | sample TergutEmb28metaG_3_FD_89872 | JGI IMG/M metagenome (GOLD analysis project Ga0123355, IMG submission 89872) | Embiratermes neotenicus P1 segment gut microbial communities from Petit-Saut dam, French Guiana - Emb289 P1 | ecosystem: Host-associated > Arthropoda: Insects > Digestive system > Gut ... | reverse complement strand
CCCGATAATTTCCTTCGCATATGGAATTAACCTTGACAGCAGTATGTTGGATAAAATTTTGTAAGTGGTTGGCAAAAGTGATATGCCTCTATAATTATTGCAATCTGTTTTATCCCCCTTCTTATGAATAGGTACTACGATCGACTCCTTCCACTCTTCAGGCAGTTTCTCTTTCTTCCAAATAGAAGTAATAAGTTTATAAATCTCCAAGCAAATTGTTCTACCCCCTGCTTTAATTAGTTCTGCCGGTATTTGATCAGTACCTGGCGATTTGTGACATTTTAGCTTGTCGATAGCCAGCTCAACCTCAGCGGCAAGTGGCTCAGTACCAGTGGTTCTGCTGTGTGTATTTCTGCCTTCCCAATGTCCTTAACCCCATGCACGTTGAATATACATATGTAATAAGTTCTCAAAAAATAAAAAATTGAATTTTTCAGGCCAACTCTTTTAAGAGGTTTCTCCACATAATAAGTTAGTTTTCATTGGCATTTTCAAAAACATCTTCAGACAGATTTACTGCATGTGCATAACGCCTATTATGGTTATGGCTGTTCCTTGAGTTCGTGTTTTACAGGTGGACTACGGAGATATATTCTGAATTATTTTGGAATATTTCCCATTGCCCCTATTATTACTGGTATCACTTCTTATTTTTTACATTCTACATAAACTGTACTTGTACTGCCATGTACGCTGTATTGTTTGTCACTGTCATCATTATCATCATCAGCAGCAGCAGACAGAACTCATGAGCAATAAGCCCCTCAGTGTTCATATTAAAACAATGATGCAAAATGGGCAGCTCACTCCTAAAATCTGGTTGAAAAGCACTTGTCAATGGTCACAGACTTCATCAACAAGAACAATCAACTTAAGACTGAAAACACTGTCCTGACAGTCCAGATCAAACCTTCTCGCCATACAGTCACACCACATGGAAGCAGCCGTCTGGACTTTGCCCACGAAACCAGGAGTTATGCCATACATGACACCCTATCAAGCAATCAGTGTTATCGAAAGGTGAAGACTACAAACACAATCAAAAACTCAGTAACTAGTTCTGCTCAGATATCTATGGTCACAAATGCAGTAGCTGAAGTTTCTACTAAAATAATGGGCTCTGATTATGTAATTATGTCATCTTGTAAGCCTGCTGACAGTGGCTTCATCACAGTGACTAAGAAAAAACATGATGCTGCAGGAGTTAACTCTAGCGTGAATACCAAAACAGCAAGAACATCCAGGACACCTATATATGAAGTGTGTACAGCTCATCCTACTTTGTCCACAAGGGTCAAAACTAAAGCTTTGTTTGTCTCACATTTCTCCCCAGAAGCCTCCACATATCACATTGGGAACTTCCTCAAGGAGCAACCAAAACTGTCTTCGATTGTTGGTATGAGACTTAAAAACAAATTTGATAAATATGCCCCATTTCTTATCTCTGTTACAGAAGGTAAATTTCCTCTTATTTACAATACAGGTGTATGACCTGACAGTTGTTTAACTGCACCTGTTTACAGATGTCTTAACCCCAACAGCATTTTTATTTGGGGTTCTCAAGTCACATCTAAGAGCCCCATCACCTGGTATGGACAGTAACCTGGCTGTTCCTACCTCTTGCCCTGTTGCACTGACAAACGAGCCCATTGGGGGAGGCCCTGCACCACCTACTTAATGGTTAATGACTGTGACAAAAACATAGGTGATTTTTCCATATCCAATACTGAATCTACAACTGGTTTCCAGATTTTTTAAGTAGAATGTCAAAGGCTGTTTGATAATGGATGTTCCATGGATTTAAGAAGTAATATGCTTTATTGAAACATGGCTAAATGACCTGTGTTTTGATTAAATATGATTTCCACGTTCTACCACTATCTTCCATTCTGATAGGGTGGGCAGGTATAAATCTAGGGGTGCTGGTGTTTTAGTAGCCATTTTGTCTATAGTTTTCATGCTTGCAAACGCAGATATGATTTCAAGTTTTATGAAGGTGCATTTGGGTTGAAATTCCCATTCAAAATGACTGTAGGTTACTTACTAGGAATCACTATTTCCTTCCCAGCACTTAACTGGAAATTTTTAAAAAAAATTTATTCTCAGAGGGGATCTTCATACTAAATATCAAGAATATTCTCTTGACTGGGGATTTCAGTGCTCCCGATTTTCAATTGGGAGAGATGTTTACCCATACCGAAAATGTTCTTTTTACTTGAAATTAAAGGGTGATGCAGTTTATGCCTCAACATATCTCTTTGGGGTCATTCAGCACCTTGAGACTAAAAACTCTCTTGACAAAGTTTCTATGAATTTGCTGTTCCAGGTGTTGCCAAGCCCAATGCTTTCCACCCACCTATTGTCACTGTAATTCCTTTGACATTACATAATTCTAACTCTACCTCATAAATAAGCTTTAGGGAACTATACTTTGTTATAGAGTTTTCTTTCTAATTAAGAGTTGTCATGTGTGTGTGCAAAGCAACAACACAGTGGATGTTGCAGTTTTTAGTACTGTTACTCTTAAAACTTTGGATATGGCTATTCTCCAGGATTTCATTAGCAAGGCCAAATTCCAACACTGACTCCCACACTCATTGAAATAATATATTCTGAAAAAGAATTACTTTTGTAGGACATACAGGGAAAGTAAAACTGAGTACTATTATAGTAAATTTTCCTACAATTGGAAGTTTGTTAAATTTACGACCAGGTCTGCCAGACTTACGGAGTTTAAGAGCATAGGCAATGATCTGAAAACTCAACCTACCAAATTTTGGAAATAAAATTTCCTCTTTCAGGAAGCATAATCCTTACACTCTACAGCTTGCTAGCTATGGTATCCACTAGTACTCAGTTGAACCCGTGACATAGCAGCTTTTGCAAAGCACTTTGAATCAGTTATAACGCTTCTTCTCTAGGGAGCTTATCACTCTTGTTTATTGTCCAGTGATTGGATACAGTTACCTCCTATTTCCAAATTAGACATTTTGAGCCTACAAAAAGCCTTAGACCTTCTAGATCTGTCAGACTTAATGGTATAACTGGCTTTAACATAGCAGGCTAATCCACAATAGTTGCAACTCTGTTTAACTACATTTTCAATATTAGGCTATCATGGGAACACTTTCCAATGCAATGGACAAGAACAGTTACTGTACCTATTTTGAAAAATGGTAACACTTCTTCCATTTGTAATTACAGACCAGTTTCTCATTTAAATGACTTCTCTAACAACTTTTGTATAATTTATTCTGTTGGGGTGCATCAATTTTAACTTCTCTAACATTTCTGAATTTGTTATACATGATCACATGTCACATTATTTCAAAAATAATTTGCATCCTAGTCAACAGAGTTTCTTAATATCCAAATCCACAACTAATTTGGTAAAAAATAATTTGCATCTTAGTCAACAGAGTTTCTTAAAATCCAAATCCACAACTAATTTGGTAACTGATTTTGATTTCATTTTTCCTACAGTTAGTTCTCAATGTCAATTTGATTCTACTTACTCTGATTTTAGCCGTGCATTCAACTTTCTCCATCATGTCTCTTTATGTATTGTCCTTGTGCCAATACTGGGCATGCTGATATGTGATCCATTGTCTCATCAATTGTTTACAGTCTGCATTTGCAATCTGTTTGTTTGTAATATTTTAGTCACATGATATTTGGTTTGCAATGCCTAATCTTGTGCTGCTATTATTTTACTTTCAGTCTCTCCTTTCAGGGCTCCCCTCTGCTAATAAGTTGTCTACCCATGCTTCTAATATACTGGCCATGCATTACTTTCCTTTCCCATTTTTTTAAGGACTCTCCTTTATGTGTTGTATGCCTTACTTTTTTGTGTCAATGTTCCCATTTGATTGGTCTAATTCTTTTGCAACCTTTACTGCCACTTTGTTGAATTCATATTTGGTTGATTGCTTTCATGACTTTTAACAACGTTTACAAACTGGTCTTCTGTATATTTTATGTTCAAATATTCAGAAATTTGGATTATCCCTGCTTTATATGTCACTTCAATTTGTAACAGGCCTCTTCCTCCTTGAAAGGAGGAGAAAGAGGCCTGTTAATTTTCACAAATAGTATATCTATTATCAGCTTTTGGATGATGAATTTTATACATTGTTTGTATCTTTCTAGTCTTCTAGGCAATTTTTCTTATTTTTTTTAATCTCCAATTAATAATATCAAATACTGGCACAGCTAATGTTCCAACTGCTGTAATTTTATTCTAGGCATGCAACTCAGATTTCAGTATCATTCTTAATCTCCTGGTGTATTCCTTCTTCATCTTTCGTTCATTTGTTGATGTTGCATGCCCTCACTTTCTTCAATCCTTAGGTAGTGGTATGTTTTTCCTTGTTCAAGCTGTTGAATTTCTCTGTTGAAGTCAAGTATTAAATTCTGTGATTGAACTAATTTTTCCTCTCTTGAGAATAATCCCTGCACACTTGTCAAGTACAAATTCCACATGGATATCATCAATGTAGGTTCTGACTACTTGTGTCTGTTTTTGGAGTCCTTCCTCTGATTTACCTACCAGCTTTAAATCACCCATGTAAAGTTTATGTGATACTTTTATTACATCATGTGGTCCTGTGTTCAGCTTCTTCACCTGCTCTTTAAGGGGGATTAAGCTAATGCAAAATAGCAGTGGTGATAATGAGTCTCCTTGAAATATTCCACATTTTATTTCTAAATCTTCTGTTTCTATTATCGTCCCTTCATTATGTAGGTGCATACTTGTCTTCCAGTAACTCATGGCTTTCTTAGTACACGATATTATTATATTACTAATTCCAACTGTGAGGAACACTGTCAAAAGCTTTCTGATAATCTACCCATGCCATGCATACATTTTTCTTCCTGCTCGTACATTCCTGTAATATTACTTTTGAAATCAGTAGCTGTTCTTTACATCTTTTCGATCCTCTACATCAACCTCTTTGCTCTTTAGGCACTGAATTTGTCATCAATATATTTTGTATTTGTTTGCTTATGGTAGATGTAATGGCTTCGTATACTGTGGGCAGATGCGATATAGGTCTGTAATTCTATGGTCTTTCAGTGTTTTCATCCTTTGGAATGAGAAGTATTAAGCCTGTCATTACCCAGTCTGGTACTTGAACTTCCTCACTCAGATTGTTGTTGTTGTTGTCGTCACTGTCATTGTTTTTGTTGCTGTTGTCATCTTCATCACCATCATCATCATCAAATTTCTCATGTCTCAGCTTTGGCTGGGAAATATTCACCTATACTGGGATGTAGTAATCACCAGGATTAGGCTCAGTGGTCTTATTTGTAGTTTAAAAAGTTTCTTACAATTGAACATGTGCCAAGAATTACAGATTTTTGCAGTTGTATATATGTATTTGGGTGCACGTTAAGTCTTGTTAGACTTTGTGATAGTGACTTTGGAATTACTCCCATAGGTGATATTACTATCGGGATCACGTGTGCTGCTTTTTGCTTCCACATAGCACATATTTCATTCGCCAGTTCTTGGTACTTGTTTTGTTTGTCGGTTATTGTTTTGGTGTGATTATGTGTATCTGGGACAGCTATGTCTATCACAAAGGTGTTCTTTGTTTTCTTATTCCTAAAAGTTATGTCAGGTCAATTAAAAAGGTATTGTTTTGTCCGTAAGTATGCTGCGATTCCAGTACAGCTTAAAATTTTCATTCTCCAGTACATTGGCTGGTGTGTACTTATATGAGGGGCAGCTGATAAGTAATGCACACAGTGAAATATTTTGCCAATGGAGCAAAGTAGCGATGTGTGCGCAGTGTGTCCTTGTAGCCACAACCCTCCTGCACAGCGGTGCAGAGTTTCATTCCTTTCTCTACATCGGTTCTAAAACAGTGCATCTTAGCATGGAGTCGTGTTATGGTGGTATGTCAACGAGATTGAAGCAATGTGTGGTGACTGAATTTTTAAGTGCTGAAAACGTAACGCCAGCTGAAATTCATCGCCATTTACAGGCTGTATATGGTGAAAACACTGCTAACAGAACTACAGTAAATCGTTGGGCCATTAAATTTCGTGAATGTGAACCAGGTCGTGCCAATATTGGTGACCAACCTCGCAGTGGAAGGCTGGTCGTGCTCTTTAATTCAGAGGTGGATGGACCGACCACTCTGTCCAATATAAACCTTGCCGCATTCACAAGGGATCCTGTATATGCCCAGTGTTCTTAATCCTAGTGCATCTTTGACTGGTGGCAGGTAGCTGGATATTTTCTTGGGTGGTAATGCGACGCTTTTGATTATGTTTATGTTTATGATTATGTTTGGCCAACATTCTGCTGAGTCGGAAGTATGTAGTTTGGGCGTATGGTATGTATGCCGTGGAGGAGGGTATTTCCTTGGGCTTGGCGGTCTGTGTTGCTGGTTTCATGGCTCGTCGTATCTTTTGATGGCTGCATCTGTTTTCCTTGAAGACGGTGGTGAGGAATTCCAGTTCTTGTGCAGGGGAATCTTGGTCACAGATACCTTTTGCTCTGTGTATCAGGGAGAAGAGGACTGATTGTTTGCTGGCTGGATGGTGCACACTGGTACAGATATGTAGACGATACCATCGTCATCTAGCCCCATGGACAAGAAAAACTAACAGAATTCCTGAACCACCTCAGTGGGCTACACAACAATATACAATTCCCTATGGAAATAGAAGAAGAAGGCCATCTTCCATTCCTGGATATCGACATATACAGAAAGATGGATGGCTCCCTACGACACAAAGTAAACCAGAAACCGACCCACACCAATCTCTACCTACACCAGAATTCCCACCACCATCCAGCCGACAAACAATCAGTCCTCTCCTCCCTGATACACAGAGCTCTCTGTGACCAAAATTCCCTTGCATAAGAACTGTAATTCCTCACCACCATCTTCAAGGAAAACGGATAGAGTCATCAACATATATGAGGAGCCATGAAACCGGCAACACGGACCGCCAAGTCCAAGGATAAACCCACCTCCACAGCATACATACCGTACACCCAAACTACACACGACCGACTCAGCAAAATGTTGGCCAAACATAATATCAAAAGCGTCGCACTACCGCCCAAGAAAATATCCAGCTACCTGCCACAGTCAAGGATGCATTAGGATTAAGAACACTGGGCATATACAGGATCCCTTGTGAATGCGGCAAGGTTTATATTGGACAGAGTGGTCGGTCCATCCACCTCTGAATTAAAGAGCACAATAGACATATAAGACTGGTTCAACCTGACAAATCAGCAGTAGCTGAACGCAGCTTCAACTATGACCACATTATCAGACTACAAGACACTAAACTGCCTTCTGCAAAAACTGGATACACAGATCGTCTCATCAGGGAAGCAAATTAAATTGAAATGCATCCACACAACATAAACAGAGAAGATAGCCTGACCCTAAGCAAATCCTGGAAACCACTTTTACATAAAATCAAGGAAAGGAGACAGCCACCTATTACACAATAGTTGGACCTCGCCCTGAGATGCGCCTTATATACCTCACCCCTCCACAACTTGTTCTACCTCTGAACTGCCCCCTACCTGCCACCCTCCTGTGATTGGCTCTGTAAAATTTCCAGTCAAAACCTTCCCGTATAAATGCCCCAGCTTTTCTGTCCGCCAGTCACAATTCATCCACCTGCCTATGAAGACGGAACAGATAGTGTGTTCCGAAACATTGGCATATAAAACTGAGACGCTGGGAAATTACCCAAAACAAAACACACTATAATCAGAACATGGCGAAAGTTTGAAATCAAGAAATTCTAAGAATTTTGGAACAGTATTACCATTAATTTTTTAATGACCTTAGTACTTAACACAAGGAACAGATAAAGAGGTTGGAAATCCTAGTAATTTTCCAACTGTTAGTAATGAATGTTTTGTGTTATGAATGAGTTACATTTCAGACCTGTAGATAAAATACACAGTTTGGTTCAGTCCTAAAATATTGATCCTTGCTTCTTATGTCTATGACTTAAGCAGTGACATGTACTTACAGATGTCTGTAGTTTCAGGGAACACTTTAACACTCATCATCAGAATTTCTATCAACATTTTATTTCTCCAACAAATGTGATCCTGGTGACAGGATATGCTAATTCCATTTGTTTATACTGTGTTGTATTGGCTATATTCAACAGACTAATCCTGCATGTGGATACCACAATGTGACGATCTTCCCTTAAGTTTCACAGAAATGTATATTCTTCTCGTCTATAAAATATTCCATAAATGAACAAGGATATAAGTACAGAATGTACTTTGGTCTTCACAGTAAGCCATATATCTGGTCATCAGTGAGCCTCCTTGATAAGGCCTGGCTTGCTGTGGTTTTGTTCTACTGACAGGTCTGATAAACTTAGTACAATCAAAAACACTATTAAGGGCTAGTGAATTTAAGTTGTATTCCTGGAGCCCTGGCTTTTACAGATAATTTACAACTACTCTCAATGCATATTCAAACATAAAGCTTACCCCCTTTGCTGATTTGCAGTACGGGCATGTAGTCTTTGAGAAAATAACAATTTCATCAGAATCAATCAGCTTCTCAACCACCTGCTTTGTTTCCTCAAGCTGGGCCATGTCGTCTGGAGAACTGGAACCTAAACCCATTGAACTAAACGATGGACATGGAAAGAAAACGACAAGAACACAGCTCCAAAATCATGTACAGAGAAAAAAAATACAACCAAAAATGTAACAGATACTACCAAAACCTTCAAACTCATAAACGTCCAAAATTGATGCATTTATCTTAAATCCATCGATTTATGTCAATGTATGCCAAGTGTGGTGAATTCCGTTCTATACAATCAAAATAAATGTGATTTAAGTGTGTCTGAGTGCTCAAATTGTGTGTTACTGGAGAAACAACTTCATAGTGCATTAGAAGAATTAGAATCAGCAAAATTAATTATAAAACTTCTACGAAAGGAAAGTGATGAAGACTTCCCTCATGGTGATAGGACCAGTGTGGCAATTAATTCAACTAGAGATACAAGTGCTATAGTGCATTCATAGACTAGAAAATAATAAATGAAAAGTAATAACAGCAGTGCCACAGGGAAAGCTTTTTATCAAAGAATCTCATTGAGGCGAATAATACATATCCCCTCTCTACAGCTAACCGTTATGAGCAACTAACCTATAAGACACGCAAGCAAATGATATCACACTGAAGATTCAAGAGGAAAATAATACTTCAGATATTCCCAACCATGATCACCAAACAAAATTGCAGCACCAAAGTAGGGGAAGGACTCAACCAATAAGAAAAGAAAACAGGTAGGATTTTCAAATATACCATATTCCAACCTTACTCAATGGCAAAATAGGAAACAAAAGCATGGAAACAGTATCAAGTGTAGTGACTTATATGAATAGTGTAACAAAAAATAAGTTAAGACAACATAAAGTAACAATGATTGGTGACAGTTTCCTTGGAGGAATTAGGGAAAATGTGGAACTTTCACTAAGTAATAAATTTGGCATACGTAGTATGGTTAAGCCAGGCTGTGAAATAAATACCCTTCTTAAATCAGCATATAGTGTTTTAGGAAGCCTAACCCAAAGAAATATAATCCTCATCTGTGGCAGCTCAAATGACTTTAACACTCATAAGGGTGAATCAATTATTGATCATATTATGGAGTTCATTAAGACAATCACACTAATATTGTACTAGCAAATGTGCCAATCCGGTATGATTTATGATATTACTTGCAAGAAAATAAGGGAATAAGGTCTTTTAACAAAAAATTGATGGAAACTACCAAAGAACATAAGCAAGTGGCACTAATACAGATAGACATAGACAGAAAATATCATACATTTCATGGCCTACATTTCAATAAGTTAGGCAAATTGCTGTTCTGAAATAAAATAACTCAAGCAATACATTCAATACTAGGTAATAAGCTAAAGCAAAGCACAGTAGTGAGTGAAAAGTATGGGGTCCAAGGAGATGAGAGTGAAGTTGATGGAAGGAATTCCAACCAAGGAAACAAGGACATTAGTAATGATAGGAATAGTGAAGAAAGGTTCAACCTGGACGAAGATGAATCAACAAGAGATAATAATGGTGACAAGAATGATGATGAAAAGTTTAGGAAAATCAACAGTAAGGTGACTGTATCACAGGAACTAGAATGTGATGGTAAAAAAAAAAAGGTGTCAGTAAAGGTAAAACTGTGATTCTTGAGCAAACACAGGATATTACAGACAATACCCAGTCTGGAAGTGTAGATAAGACAGTAGAGACTCACAGAACTTCTACTAGAAACAAGAAAACCTCAAGTATAAGAGGCAATGATTTTTTATGGTGAACAAGGTATATAGCTTGGAAAATGATACAAACACAAATAAGCTAACTAATAGTGAAAACCTTTTCAAAATATTCCATCAAAATATTAGAGGATTAAAATCAAAAGTGGAAGAGTTATCAAACTCCCTTTTTCCTGACTATCCAAACATAATGTGCTTAACCAAACATCACTTGAAAGATTATAAAATAGATAATCTACCCATAGACCAATTTAAATTAGGATGTAAATTTTGTAGACATGAATTCAAGAATGGAGGGGGTGTGTATTTTTGTTCATGAAAAATCTTGATTTCTTCTCTATTTCACTTGATAAATCTGTAAGGTGGAGGATAATGAGGTTTGTGCTGTAAGACTAAAAATAACTCCCATATGGTTAATTTTAAGGACACCTTCAGGTAACTTTACCAATTTTTTGAAGAAACTAGACAGTATTTTGAACACATGGTATAGTACTAAAACTGAATTCATGATATGTGGTGACATAAATATTAACTATTTAGAAAAATGTAAGAAAAGGCAACAATTAGCTGCACTGTTACAAACCTATAACCTAATAGGAACAGTATCATTTCTTACACGTAAATCAAAAGCATCCAATACCGCTATTGATAACATATTCATAACAAGGACTAAAAAGTATATTATAAATCCCCATATCAATGGGCTTTCTGATCACAAGGCACAGACAATAGTGATAGAAAATGTTGTTCTTACAAAACAAAGAAATAATATCACCACAACGAGGGACATCAATGACCAACGTACACTGGAATTCCAATTACTACTAAGTCATGAAAATTGGGAAGAAATTTTTATGGAGGATGATGCCAACACTTCTTTCAGTACATTTTTTAATACAAATTTAAGGATTTTCCACTCTTGCTTTATTAAGAAACGTACAAACTTCAATACAATTTCTAAACCTTGGATAACAAAAGGGATAAAAACCTCTTGTAATCGAAAGAGAGACTTATAACTGGAGGTGAGGGATCATAATGAAATGGAACATAAGTTATATTACAAACACTACTGTAAAGTATTATCTAAAGTTATAAGAAGCGAAAAAATTCTATTATAAAGAAGTCATTACTAAGTCAAAAAATAAAATGAAAACCACATGGAATATTATACATAAAGAAACAAGTAAATTAACTAATGAGACTAACATTAAATCATTAAGAATTAATAATCATATTAGTATATAACCAAATAACCATTGCAAATGAACTTAACAATTACTTTTTAAACAGTGCAGGGAGTATTAGTAACAAAAGAATTAATGAAAAAGAAGAAGACGCAAGTCCACTACAAAATTTATTTCAATATTTTAATCAGCCATTTAAAGACATAAGTTGGCCTTACACCTCCGCAAAAGAAATAAACAAAATAACAGACTCACTGAAGGAAAATAATTCCAGTGGGTACGATGAGAGCTCAACAAAAATCATAAAAATAAGTAAACCTTTTATAATCTCTCCCTTAATAAACATATGTAACAAATGCTTGCCCATGGTATCCACCCTGAAAGATTGAAATTCTCATTAATTAAGCCAATTTACAAAAATGGAGTCAAATCTTCCCCATCTAATTATAGACCCATCTCCCTGTAGACTGTATTTTGCAAAATTTTTGAAAAAGTCATACACAAAAAATTATTTGATCATCTGAACAATAATGTTACATTGAACGAGCATCAGTATGGTTTTCGAAGCGAAGTGTCAACAGAAAATGCTTCTTATATATTACTAAAACAAATATTGACAGCATTGAACAACAAACAGATAGTGGGAGGAATAGTCTGTGACCTCCATACAGCATTTGACTGTATTAATCATGCTGTGCTATTAGCAAAAATGAAATTCTATGGAGTATCAGGAAAATTTTCCAATTTAGTAAAATCTTATTTAGATGGAAAATATTAAAAAGTAATTTTAAGTCATAATAATGGTACTGAATCCACCTGGGAGAAAATAAAATGGAGGGTACCACACGAACCAATTTTGGGACTCATTTTTTTTCTTATCTATATAAATGACTTGCCAAATTTAGCATCCATTGGAACCAAAATCCTTTTGTATGTGGATGATGCCAGTATAATAATAACTAGTCCAAAATTGGAAAATTTTGGAACAAAAATAGATAACATATTTGGCGATATTAATATTTGGTTTAAAGTAAACCAATTAATATTAAATTACAATAAAACACATTACTTACAATTTAATATGAAAAATAACTGGGATTATAATTTGAAACTTAACTACCGGGGTAATTACATCAAAAGCTCATCAAATACAAAATTTTTGGGTTTGATCATTGATGACTCCCTATCATGGAAGGCTCATATAGGCCAAATGATGTCCAAATTGAATACAGCATGTTTTGTAATTCGAACAATACAAGCTATAATGTCTCCAGAAACTTTAAGAATGGTCTATTTTGCATACATACATTCAATTATGAGTTATGGGATAATTTTGGGGGGAAATCAACCATATTGTGATAAGATTTTCAAAATTCAAAAAAGGGTGATTAGAATCATCACAAATTCAAGAATGAGAGATTAATGTAGGGAACTTAAAAAAATTAGAAATACTGCCCTTATATTTTTAATATATCTTCTCACTATCAATATTTGTGATAAAAAACATTTATTTTATACAAATAATTAGATCCATAGTATTCACAAAAGATACCAACTTACATCCGCCCACAGCCAACCTAACAAAGTTCCAAAAGGGAGTGTACTACTCAGGAATTAAAATTATTTTTAACAACCTTCCTCACAATATCAAAGACTTAGGTAATGAGATAGTACTTATGTTCACGCAACTATACGAGATAGTACTGTTTTGGAATGCTTTAAAGAGGTTTTTACTCATAAATTCATTTTAAAATAGTGAAGAATATTTTAATTATCAGAGATATTCCATTGAAAAATGAACTGAAAATTGGTTTTCGGTGTTTATTTGTATTTATAATTTATTACTAAGATTCTTCCAACACTGTGTATATTATGTTAGTACGTATGTGACTATGTCTATATCCACAGGATTGTACCCTAATTTGGATTTATAGAATGCGAATAAATTACATTACTCAACGAATATGAACTACCATAAGAAACCCTGATTATCCTTGGCTAAGCTACATCCCTGCAGCTATATTAGATCCATGCAACATGCATGTTCGGCACAAACCGCTACACTCTAAGGTTATTTACGTGTAACAAACCACACCGCTGACCTCTCAAAGCACAGTAATCTCCACGGTAAGATCAGATTTTGCGTTGCAAGGTAATGGAAATTGTGCCTAATGAATGGTTTACTAATCTCATTACAGACTAAACCTCAATGTTCCATACCTAACAGCTCACTACGGAGAAGCAATTTCCCTGTGTCAAGAGTCAATACACATCACTACGAATCACAGCTGTGCAGGATACGGATTACGTTCGGGCGCGGCTCGCGGAACTCCCCGGAAATGATGCGACCCTTGCGACACTTATGCCTGAAGTCATTACTAACACAAACAGATCACGAGCAAAGCGGCGGTAGATCACTCGGTAGAAGAGCCAACTACTATGTAACCATACCTGTCAATGGACGGTGGCGCGCGCGTTTCGATGCTAAGTACTGCATCATACAAACAACCGCCTTTAAATAACTAACAAGGGAAAAGAGTGATCTTATTAGAATCCATTAAAACGAAAGAAACTACACAGCAGCATATGCGGGACATCATGTGTGTGTTAGTGCAACAATAAAAAGCAGCATGTACAACAATGAAGAATATGAACATGTGTCAAAAATAATACAACAAAAAACTCACGATCAAAATGCAATTCTCAGCACGGAAACGCATACTTCAATGAATGGGACATAGATAAATGCTAGTTGTTGGTAAATATGACACACAACTGTAAACACTGAGCAGTATATACCACATAAATTTCGTTATTCAGCACTCATGCTTTACTGTTGTAAAACCAATGAATAAACTTTAAATTCTTGACATTGCACAGCAACTTCTCCATCTTTGGGATAAATGCATGTGCTTGTGAACAAAGATTTCATTTATAGCAATCCAAACCCCCATTGCAGAAACACATTTCATTAAGCGAAATACATGTCATGGATACAAAACTGAATATTCATAATGATTAAGTACAGCTAGGATCTGCTGCACCTAGGTTAGGAAAATCTTAAGTGGTATTTTCTTCTGTTCACAGGAATTTGTATCCAAATTTGTAACTGTACATATGAATATTCACATGAATCAAAATATGAACATGGACAGTTTCTCATTATAGTAAATGGAATGTGTGTTGAAGTATCATTTAGATGCTGCTCGGGAGACTATTTAAACATGAACACACTTTCAGAGTGCTACTATTTACTTCTTCATTACCAGACATTTTATGATTCAAGCGAATGTATTGCACAGTACTGTTTGTCGACAAATTAGGCAGTACATCTGTCTGCAAAGACCAGAGTACGAGGTGCATCATCCCAGAGTAGGCCATACAGTTATGACACCTTCAAGACATATGTCATTTCAAAACTCATACCAGCTGACATAAAGATGGAAGAGCTCATTCTATTTCAAACATGAATGAAACGTCACTGACTACCCTTATTTTCATAATTCATTATCCTACAACAAGGTAGTTGTGTTCAGATCACTGATAAACATGACCTAAAGTAGTACACAATTGCATACATGAGAAGTATGAGTGAAAAGCTTTGTGATGGGCAATGGCACGTATTTAAAGAAATTGTCAAGCTTTTGGAAAGAAGGTTGCCCCTACTCCTTGTTGGTGCTTTCCACTATGACAAAATTTCTTAGCGTATTTAAACATGTACTCTCTTACAACCTGTGAGGTCAGTAAAGAAAATAATCTACTTATGTTTATGGAACCGTGCATCATCTTTATAGTTGCGTAAAGAGAAAAAAAAACCAACTTGATGCCACTTATTTTATTATTTATTCAATACTCATTCAATGCTCAACATGTTTTGGCCGTTAATACGACCATCTTCAGGAGTCTGCGACTAACTGGTTGTTATTTCATGG
>Ga0123355_10008603_pt1 | contig 15422 bp, 6 predicted proteins | sample TergutEmb28metaG_3_FD_89872 | JGI IMG/M metagenome (GOLD analysis project Ga0123355, IMG submission 89872) | Embiratermes neotenicus P1 segment gut microbial communities from Petit-Saut dam, French Guiana - Emb289 P1 | ecosystem: Host-associated > Arthropoda: Insects > Digestive system > Gut ... | reverse complement strand
TTTTTGTCAATATTATTGTTTTTATTAATTATATCTGGAATCATTCTAAAGTGTCTATTAAATGTATTAGCTATAGTTTGATGATCTGTAATAGCTTCACCACCAAAATTTATTGACTGTATGGTCTGATTTTTTTTGTCTTTGCCTCGTTCAGTATTTATTAGATTCCATGTGGTTTTCATCTTGTTAGTTGAATTTAAAATACGCAATTCAAATGTTATCGATGTGATACTGAACCACGGAAACAATACTTTTAGCAGGGGTATTTTAAATTTGCACTCGTTGAAGTATCTCCACCTTGACGAAGGCATCTTTTGCCAGGTAAGGAGGCTTGCGTGGTGCAATGATCCAGAGAGCTTTGCCGCCGGTAGCGTAGCTACTGGTAGGACCACCCTTGCCGGACAGGTCAAAGGCGAGCACACGGACAAAGAGAGATACACTGGTCTTCCAGGTTGGGGGTCGATGGGCCAGCAACCCATCACCCGAAAAAAAAAAAAAACACATTCTAAAAACCTAGAATGGAGTCTACGTTTCGGACAACGTAGAACGACGCTTTGAAACCGATATACACTATATATATATATATATCCATACAGTTTTATTGTGCTCCCGACCTTAAAAAATTAAGGTACTTGTTAGTTTAATGGACTCAGCCTAATTTGCCCTTGTCTTATCAGTTCTGGAACTTGAGACGGGCCTTCGATCATATACTCGTATTATGAATCACACAGAAAAGGCAATTTTGCGTATGAGAAACGTATTCTGTCGAACATAGAATGTTCATTTACAATACTTTTATAACATATGTGTCATGGAAAAAATGTCGCCGACAGTTTCGTAACAAAAATCCTGCTTCAATCAATGCTATTAAAAAAAAACTGCAGAAAAACTTCGAAAGACCGATCTATCCCTGAACAAAAATAAAATATAGTGTGTTTTGTCGGCATGAGATTTAGTTTTTATTAACTGCCAAGATAATATAACCTGGGGTTCCAAGAATTCCCTTCCGCTTTATTAAGTTCCCATACATGAACTTACATTCGGAATATGGTGTGTAGTAAAAGCACGCACGCACACAAACACAAAGAAAAACAGAGCTTGCGTTTTTCGAGGCAGCAAAATTCGATCGTTAGTTATAATTAATTACGGCACAAATATTCATGAAAGTAAGAAAAAAGAGAAATGTAGGATCATCCACTTTCTTTTCAAGAACTGACGGACAACTTTGGAAGAAGAATTGCTGATATTTCGAGAAAAATCTTCGAAGTGTATCGAAGAGTGTGTGGGTGTGTTACTTGATATGCCGTCAGTTGCTAAGTTTAAATAGCGTCGGTAATACACCTATGCATGAATGAGTATGGAACTTTTAAGAAGTGATACTGGTAGGGACAAACGAATTAATCCATCAGAAATCCAACTGAGGTATGAAGCTGGCGATCAACGACCTGAGACATGGCACGGCCACTGTGTGTCAAGAAATATCAGCAGAAAACTATAGGCCTATTTAAAAGCTGCAGGTCGGTACTTCGGGCCTGTTACGTGAAATAAGGTAAGTTGAACTACATGGGAAGGAAGGAGTTTAAACAAAGGCCAGAAGGAGACTTCATTTACGATAAACCTCCCGTGACATTTCCTGTGTTCAGCGACACGATAACAAGACATTTATATAAATACATTTATTTCATTTAGCCACACAGAAAATGTAACATTCATTGAATCAACAACACGAGTATGAAGAAAGAATGAAGCTAAAGCTGTAAACCAAAACCAACACTGAAATTCTGACACATCCCTTCTTCGCCCAGAAGAACTAGGACTGCTATTCGACACACACAACACCAGATAATTCTCTCATTAGTTTCAGACTTTACAACAGTTATTATAATAGTGAGTGACATATTGTTGATGAGACACAATTATCGTGTAGAACATAGGCAGACAAAATTATCTATATGTTTATTTAACAGCGAACCTGAAGGGTTTGCATTGCAGACACAAAGAATCTTTACACATTCAATGAAAGGACATCGATAATTTGTGATGTCCAATTTGAAACTATTTGTTTCAGAATATTGTTTCATGGTATGGTCCATTTCATCTCTATGGCCGTACTTTAACTAAGATGATAAATAAGATGTACCGTCTTTTGAGGAAGGGAGAGGGTATTTTTAAAATAAATTTGAGAATATCGAGTATGCACGACTCTCAGTACACTCAATCGAACCAATCACGTATTACCATTCTTTAATTTAAATTGATAATTTTCACCTTATGATATTACATCCCCCCTTTAATAACCCTGTAAATAGGCAGTGGAATTTCGTGCACATCAGCTGTTATTATATCGCTATGACTGTGTCGCTTATAACTCCTTTATCAATACAGAGTGTACAACTTAAAATGTGGGTTTAAATTACCTCTCCCATTGTATCCGCCTAAAACAAGGTTTAATGGTTGTCCGTTTTCCTTAGGTGAATGTAGCCTCCAAGTATTTCATTGGCAGTGAGACGATGACATGACCAAGACAGGCAGTAAAACACGGACTCTTGAAAGGACAAGACATACTCTGAAAAGTATTTAATTCGGCCCACGCAGGTGTTTACATATTCTTAAGCTATTCTCAGCCATCATCAATCAGATGAAATCTCTGTTATTAATATAGCTATTACAATTTATTGCAGGGGCTCTTATATGCCACACGGTCGCGGAAATGTCTTCGTTGCTTCGTGAAGAGTAAAACAGACACAAAACCTGAGATAATGGAGGAGATGCAAGTTTGGTACACATATTTTAAATTACTATGGCTATTAAGTGAGAACGTAATTGGGCCTACAGAACATTCTGTTCAGTGACGTTGCAACGCCTAGGTCATATCCATCACATATTGCAAGTTGGCGCAAGCGGTATCGCCTGTGACTTCTATTCGACAGGTGACGGTTTCATATTTTAGCGGGAACGTTGGCTATCCTGAATGAGGTATTTCGTGGTTTCCTTCCGTCCATCCAGGACAGTGTCATGACCTACCCCAAGTCAGGCCACGTCCTACTTCTCTCATATCTTTGTCAACTAATTGTTCGTTAATCATCCTACATACAAGAAGGCACTCCTAAAAGCGTCGTTACTTTTGCCATAAACCACCATATATTAAAATAAATAGGTATTCGTAAGGCTTTAGGACACTGCATTGAGATGATAACGGATTTTGGTAATTATACGTAACGTGGGATCAGAGCGAGTAATTCGTAGAATACATGTTGTTTATCAGTTTTAGAACCCCCCAAAAAAAATTTCTCCATACTGATCGCCACGCGGACTTATAATAACATTAAACCAACGCAATAAGCGATAAAAAGTTGGCTTACACTAAGATGCGACGCCGTGTAGCCTGATAGAACTGTATTAATCTTTCAGAGGAACGTCCTGTCTTCATCTACAAAGTGAAAAGTAAAGTTAACCCCAGAACAGACCGTGAAGGCCCAGAGGGGAAGTAAATATATAACTTTACTCTTTCTTTAACCTCGGCATTATATGGGGTGTACAGTCGGCGCCACACCCTGGCCGCTGTACCCGTAGGAAAGATAACCTGTACCTATTGTGCAGGAGGATGGATGGGCCCCGGAACAAATCGGGCCGGGTGCGGAAAAATCTCACCTTCACCGAGATTCGCTTTCCGGACCATTCACCCCGTAGCTAGTCTCTGTACTGCTAATGATATCCCGGACCATCCATCTACAGGGTAGACGACCGTAAGTCTGAAGCAGCCCCCATCAACCCTGTCCCTATATAACATACTGTTTCTCTTTGCGGCCAGCTGTTGTTGAATAAGGAGGCAGCGGTTTATCTAAAATGTTGGTAAATCTGTCTCCGAATATTGCAGTAGATAGAAAACTTTGTATAGAACGCAGTGATAAGAAGAAAGAGCAATATAGAACCTATCCAAAGATACTCGTCAATCATCTCGAACGAACGGAATAGATATTATGTAAATAAATGACTAAAAGTTACTGCGTAATTCCGACGAGAGCTTCATGGCAAGTAGAATGCACTGGAAGTCACGACACGGTCGTGGAATAAAACTTGGGCGTAACTCACTTGATTAATTAAGAACGGCCTTATCAGTTTAATGAACTCACGCGAAATTGCACCACCAGAGACGCTGTACTACAGTGGAGAATTTTAATGAATTAATGGACTGAGCATACCTCATTTTTATAAAGCACAAGGCATCAGATGACATTGATTAATGCAGTGAGTTTTCATTACCTGAATCCTTGACCCTGGTTCCCTTAGAAAGAGCAAAAACTTTTTTTTTTTAATTTAACTACCTCATTGTCCTTTACGTTAATTTAGTATAACAAACATATACTAGTATGCACTGCTGCATACCCTGTTCTGCGGGAGCTGAATAGATAGACCTAGAACAGGTATCCTTGTGAGGAATGGAACATGCGGATGCTACAGGGATTCTCTTCCAGGGATCTAGCAGTTTTAATAAACTGTAATGACGGTAAGGCAGAAAGATGCTTGGTTTTGTGCTCTGTTTATTTTCCTTACAATTCCGAGGGCCCTCCCCTGACAAGCGATTTTGAGGAGCTCGTGCGTTTTTGTAGAGAAAAACCTCTCTCTACCAATTTGGTGCGAACCCGTTTCACACCACATGTTGTGGGGTAGCACCAACTGCAATGATAGAGAGGCGGCATTGTTAGAATTTCTAAATTCGTAGAATATGGAAATTCTAAATCACCGTGATGATCCCACAATCGGTAGTGCTGGAAGGCTAGATGTGATTGATATTACCCAGGGGTTTTTTGGACTCTTGGTCAGTTTTAAAAGCTCTGATGTTTCCTCTGAACCTTCCTTGTGAGATCATAGAGATATTCTTCTCGATTTGGAGGGCTCCGTACCGGCATGCATTATCAGAAATACTAGGGGTATATTTATACCAATTTTAATATTTCTTTGAAAGCAATTATCTTGTGCATCAGTTGGTAATAAAAAATGATACTAGGAGTGCCAATTGAGACTGCTATCGGAAAGAACTGAAGGGTAGGCGGAGTACCTGGAAATGAACACGAAAAATAAGATCAGATTGGGGATTGAAATTATGTTCAGCAGGTCCTAATTTCGGCCTATGAAGACAATTATTCCCTTAAACCCGTCAAGAGAGGTAAATATTCTCTAAAGTGGACATCTAATTTACAGTCCCCTAGAAGAGCAGTGAGGCTGCCCTTCAATTAGGGTCGGAGAGAAAGGTCTCTTCAAAGCCGGGAACTCTATATGGAGGCTCAGAGGATATATGGAGAGGAGGTAAGGAGGGCCTCAAAATAAGCATGGAGGACCTTCTGGACCACCGTTGACGACCTACCCATGTCGGCTAGGTTACATAGGGCTCTTATTAGGGACCCAAAATCAAGCAGGGATCTCCAGTGGGTCCTCTGGAAAGCGTAGGCTATCCGAAGGGGAAACTTTAGAACTCCTGCTTGGTGCTCACTTTCCCAACTCAGAAATATTCTGTTCTATTCTATTCTATGCTATTCTATACTATTCTACGCACTGCTGTAAAGATATTTGCACTTCACATACCTCAATAAAAAAAAATTAAAAGAAGAAAGGCCATGTACATAAAACGTAAAATTGAGGTTCGTTCGCCTAACAATTTTTGCCGTGGAAAAGTAATACGTATTGCAAATTCTGAGAATGTTGCTACCCTTAGTTATCCAGCATGCAAAGCTCACGAGACGTATTATATTGCCATCTGTGCGCTGTCCGGCTTTCCTACATTTTTACACATTCATTACCTTAAAAACGGCACTTGGAAGGGGGGGTTGTGAACATAAAGCGAGTGCCTTGATTTTCTCTACAAAATTTGTCCGAAACATATCTCATTCAAAAAAGAATTCAGCGACATACTATTAACAAAACGGGTAATGTTCTTATAACGTAACACAGCGGCGCGTTCGTGCAAACACTGTTGGTGTGGAAAAGCAATAAGTATTACATATTCCGAGTGTGTTTCTGTAGCCTAAATTATCCCGCATGCAAAGCGCATGGGCCGTATTATATGGTCATGTGACCTGCTCGGTTCTACTATATTTTTCCGCATTATCTCATAAAAGCACGATGTTCGATAAACCTTATTGAACACAAAATGTGTGTTTTGACTTTCTTTACAACTTTTTCTGAAACACTTCTCAATCTAAGAAGAAATGAGCCTGACACGATCAAAAAAAAAATGTACATTTGTCATCGTGTGAAGTACCCATTTTTCTTATTAGATCTTCATTCAATTTGAATTTTTCGAAAGATTTTCGTTAAATCATGCAATATCAAATTTCATGAACATCTGTCCAGTGGCAGCCGAATTGTTCCATGCCGACAGAAAGACAAAGGGACAGACATGAAGAAGTTAATAGTCACTTTTCGCAATTTAAGACCGCGCCTACAAGCTAATCAGTGTATTTAGTTTAATTTTAATAAAAAATAACATAGTACACACAAAGTTCAAACGTTGCAGTAATAACATGTGTTTTTACACTCATTAACCAGGGCGAAGTGTGTTTACTGCGCGTTGAAGTCTGTAATGTAGCCTTCACGGCATTATAATGCTATAAACTTAAATTTAAAAATGGATTGTAATGTAAATAAAAAAATAATTTCTTTTAAATTACCAAGGAATGAAAGCATGCCAATTTAAGGATCATAGTCTTCTCGTGTAAGCCGCTTGTACCAGAAGGGAAATAAAATACAGAACTTTTTGTTGTTACCAGTAGGATCACAAAGCCACCTATCGCTATTACATTCTATATCATTTTCACTTAAGAATTTGAGTTATTATCCGCACTCTGTCGCAGTTGTAGCTAGTATTTTCTAATCGTCAGTTGGTTTGGACATACCTGTGCCTCAGGCTATCACTTAAACTCCCGCATTTTATAAAAATTTAAAAAACTGATGTACTACATATGAATGTATGTAACGCTGGTGGAAGGTGCCAAATTTTAACACTGCTAACACCGGAAGAGATGCTGAGCCAGTGTTATCTACCTCCATTTCTCACAAGAAATGTATCCGAGATCCAGTTTAATGCTGTATATTCTGTGTCTTACAGGCGGCCATATTACAAAATATCTTCCTACAAATATTCAGTATATATTCCTTATGATTTCCATCTTATCTATATGTGAAACCTAAATTCATTTGCTCAGAAAATACCAGAACTGAATAAATCGTAAGCTCTTCGTTATGTTGATCTAAATATTATATTTTTGCTTTCGTCTTTCTTACTTTCAAAATATGTTCCTGAGTACCTTTGTGAAACTAATTAGTATGCCTTCCTTCAGCAGTTACGAATTTTGTGTATATGATATACAGAGGTTTGCAAAATTAACCAGATAATAACGGTTTTTAGAACACCTGACATTCTCTTAATTTCGTCATTAAAGTAACACAAATAGTATAAATGAAAAGATTTTATTGGAGTATTAAAGTTGATCTAACAACACTTAGTTCATCTTTTTAATTGAATTAAGAAGATAATAAAACATAGTACCTCTTATATAATTGTCCAGATACTTGTACAGTAGAATCACGAAGTGCGAATATCACTTGCACCGGGATGTAGGAGCTGTGTCCTACGGAAGTGCGTCATTTGTATCCCAAAGGATACTTCATGTGTATCAGTTGTGTCCCGAGTTGCCACCCGTTCTCGCGTGAGTTTTATAGGAAGATGAGATGGATATGCAAATTGTAAAACAGTTTTAAGGTTTTTAATGAAGTTATATTTTACGTCATGTTACATAAAATTGTATATGCACATACATGTCAAATGACGTCGAAAATGCAGTTGGTACAAAATAGTGTTGTTATGTTGCGATACTGTTTAATGTTTACTAGTACTGAAAAAAATAATTTTTCGGGGAAGGCAATGGGCAAACTATTTTCCTAACATCACTTATTTCAACTTAATTTTATGTTATGAAGAAAATATTTTTTCCGGAAGAATTTCAAGTAGACTACTGGACCCCAAAACTCGCACATATCATTCTTATCTATTTCTGCAGAATTCCCTGCGTGATTCCATTAACAACCTCCTTTTCATTTCTAAAAGTCACTAATTTTTTTTTTTTTTCGCAAAGTAGCGGAATATTTTTATGGGCAATTGTTTTACTCATGAAACGGAGAGACAGCTCCGAAATATCAAGATGAACAGATATAAATTTGTCATCAGTAATAAGAATAGCATGAACACAAACGTTAAATGCCACAGTAATAAGCAAATCACAAATAACAGATACCATTTTCTGGAAACTATTGTGATTAGAGACGAGAAATCAGAACATAAATCGAACGGATAATGTAATGTAGTTTCAATATTTAGATCTGTATCCAACAAATATTTGGTTTATTAATGGAATCATGGTACTTTTTCAGTATTATATCTTTGTATTTGTTTTTAAAATGTTTAGGGTCCGACTTCAAATCTCTCGGCTCACTGCGGTCCGCACGCACCAAACAGTTTAACATGCGTCGTTTTTGTTATCTTTGTAGACACAGAAGTGGCAAGTACATCGAAAATGCAAGTGATACAGAATTGAAGTCAGTGTTTGGAAGAAATTTATACGACACTGTTGCAACAAATTCTATTTTCGAAATGAGGTTAACCTCATACTGCCCATTTTTGTATACAACTTTTCAACCTACAGCAAGGCATGAATGGATAGAGGGGGAGTACAGGAATAGCTACACTCTTTCTTTAACCTCGGCGCTAAATGGTGGCGCTGTACATTATTCCCAATAAAATTGCGTCGAAAATTCTCAGAATAGCATGATAATAATGAAACATCCGCAGCTAGTTGAACTGTCCGGAATAGGCTTGTAGCGTTGTTACTGCTGTGCATTTATAAGAAATAAATTCAAGCATTGAACCCTAATGTCTAACGACCCCTATAGTGGTCGTACCGCACCGCTAACCTCTAAAGGTTGCATTTTATATATTTATTCAACAAATACAGGAAATGAATATTTTAAACATGGTATATACTCTCCGTTTTTTTCTTCAAAATGCAGTTTGTTTCATAATTCTAACGTATTTGGTCCCTGTTTTATTCACATTTTATATACAGCGTGTGCTAAATTTAAAAAAATAATTCCGGCGCCAAAAGGTTAATCGCTTGACAAAAATAGCAAATTGACCGCTCGAATAGATTAGAACATATTACTATACATCTATGAACGTCTTATTTACAGTCTTCTAAAAATTAAAAAGGTGTCCCTGTCCACAATATAAGGCATAGAGGAATCGGAAGTTCAACTCTAATCACTCTTAACCTCACTCTAGATGGATGTTAGTGGTTGCCTGCACGCATCAGTTGCTTTGCCTGTTGGGAAAAGTACCACGCTACTTATTGAATATGGGGTTCGCTGGATCCTAAAGCCCATTGATCATTTTGTATGTGTGAAAAATGTGTTGTCTCTGTCGGGATTCGAACTCAGGATCGTCCAGCTCATAGCCTAAACACTAAATAGTCTGAGCTATTCCGGCTCCATTTATAGTCTTCTACTGAAGGAAAAATAGAACAGCTTCTTCGAAAATGGTCATATTTGAATTGAAGATAACATTAAGCACTGCACTACAAATAACGTCTTTAATCCCTTATTTAATGGTAAAAGTTTTTTTTACGAAGCATTACTCACTCCGTCAGTACTTACCGAAATTTGTTTAAATACTTTTTTCTGCCGTGATGTAAACTTGGACATATTTTAATATGAAAATAACAATTTAATTTCTTCATCTTCCGTGTCATAAAATATGTACAGGCGACGGACAGAAAAGTACGGTGCAATCTAGCCCTTCTGAAATGTTACTAAAGCGTTAAAGGTGTGAAGTCTAATATTTATGACCTTTACAAATGTGTGTAATCCATGTCAAACTCTGCTTACACTCTCAGCGAGATTCGAGCTTTGAATATTCCCAGAAACTGAAAAAGGTACGCATAAAATTAGCCTCATGAAACTGGAGTGGGTAAATTTTTGGAAAGTGTAATTTAAGAACTGATCTCTATTGTGATCTAAAATAACACAAAAGAAGCAAAGAAATGAAATGTAAGGAACCCTTTTTTCGTCTGAAACAAAATTCCGGAGGTAGTTACAAGTAACGAGTTACCCTTCCGTCAAAAACCATAACAGGAAGAAAATATGAAAGTTCGGTAATATATACAATTTTGAATTCAAGCAGCGATATTCAGGTGCGAGCACCATCGTAACTGGAACATTACTAGAATGAAAATTAGATAAAACGGGCACGTAGCACGCATGGAATAAATGAGAAATGCATGCGCAGACTTTGACGGACGATCTGACAGGACGAGTCAGACGCTTAAACGCAGATTATAAGATATCAAAACTCATATTAAATTAGGGCTTAGACTCGATTTATTTAGTTCAGAAGGTCGTTGTGAACACGATAAGGAGACTTTGGGTCTCATAAAAAAAGTTTGGTAAATTCTTGGCTGTCTGAGTCTATCTCCACGGAATTAATTAAATTACCAATATTATTCTTAGTCTTACACTTCTGCCTTAAGTTTAAGTCCCTCTGGCCTGTTACAGTTCGGAATTTACTTAAGAAAATATATGTCACTGGGGCACTGTGGAGAATCTCTTAGATGGGAGACTGGTCCATCGCAAGGCAAGGCAACACAACAACAAAAAAATCCATGACATATGATTTTCATTTCGTTAGGTGGGAATTGAACCCAAAATCGTAGTATTTGGTGGTCGAAGAAGAGACTTTGCTACCGCTCGACTACACGAAATCGCGTATAAAATGTGTTGTGAATCCATTCTTTGGATTTCTTTAGTTTATATCCTGAACACACTTAGTGTCAGAGTACCTTTCTACACGCCGAGCTACTGAAACATGTTTGTATAAGTTAGGGCACCAGTGACATGAGGTTACCAAAATACTGTCACAGATTTCCTTGTCTCAAGACATTCGATATATGTATAAGCAATATATTTTACCTACTCATGTGTGCTTCAGGATCATTAATCCACGCCCTGCTGCTTGTTTCTTACCTGTTGAATGCGAACCGATTTTGAGGTGAGTTGGATGTATAAAGTCGTTCCCAGCAGCAAAATTGAGTTGCACTGCCTTACACACCGCACTTGGTTTACCTGCACTCGGGAGGAAGCTGTCTCGCCTGGTCATTATATAGCTCCTACAGTATGTGACGTCACTACTGATGACCTGCGCGTTAACACCTTCCAGTTTATAGGTATGGGTGAATACATAGGGGTATGTATATGTGTGTATATATATATATATATATATATATATATACATACACACACATATACATACATTTCAACTCATATACACTGACATTCAAATCATATAATTCAATCTAATTGGCGTATTAAACGCTTAGCTTTTCCGCTTTCGCCTCTCGAAGTAGGATACAAATCCGCTGGAACTAATCTTGATAACAGATTGTGGTCTAATACTCAAATAGGCCACAGTTGTATTTATCTCATTATTTACCAGCGCAGCGAGAAGAATACTTTATTTGTCTTGTTCAGGAGTTAGCGCATTGTTCAGTACTGACAGGTTGCTTGTAAAAAACATGTACATACATCAACTAACTGTAGTTTTAGTGACCGCGTGCTCAACACCGTTAATGCCACAGCCCGCCGTAGAACACGGCCCTGAGTAATGTAAGATATGTTTTATTATTATCCTGCCTTCCTTCCACGAGGCTTTCTTAATCACGCGCCTTTCTGGCTTCTGCTTTCGAGTTATGTGTATTGTCCGTCAAAGCAACCTTGAATTTTTACACTTGCAATGCTGTATGGATTCAGTATACCGTTACGTCAATGTAAAATCTTTTTCTCTGTCCACGCCATGAAGGCGTACCTAGGTACTAGATGGGTGAATGGTTAACTTCACGCCGTGGCCATTGTAATCGTGGGGAAGTACCCGTTGAATTGTAGGCTCGGTGGGTCTCAGAACACGACTGGATTGCTTGGATAAGAGAAAATCTTACTCCTACTGGATTTCGAAAGCCCTTTCCAGCCCGTAACCCGTCACTATACCGACTACAATAACCTGACTGCATACTCCTTCACAGAACAGCCCAAATTTTCCTGCCACTCTATCGTTTCTAACGAAGTGTTTTGTTTTGAAGCACAGTTTGTGCACCCAAAATAAATGGACAAACACACGTAAATGCATTTGAGAATAGTAAGATACATATGTTTGTAAGTACTATGAGACGAATGTACAACGAATCTGTTAGTCAAGAGTGTTTTTCCATCCTAGAGAACAGAGACAGAGAAGAAGATTATGCCAGAATGTGAGGAATGTCTACAAACAAAATTGTCGGCTATGATTGTTGGATGAAGTAGCACAACACTAAAAATGGACGACAAATAGAAAACTGTTTTTGAGGTCAAAGTGTTTAGTATTTCCTGGAATTCTTTGTGTTGTAGGTTACACATTTAATGTTGGTCTGCGGTGATGTGGTTTGGAAGTTACCACAGTTCTAAATTTCAACAATGCACGAAATTGTTGGTATGACCATAAAAAAAGAAAAGTTTTAAGAACGACACCAAAATCACGTGTGAGAGATTTGGCGTAAAGTTCCACAAGTAACTGACACTAATCAATGTTAATGGCGAACTTCAAGCACCGGCCGCTTTTCATAAGACGTGAATAATCAAGTGAGTACATAATACCATTAGAGCCAATCACAAGCACAACACCACTGATTAAGTATTTATACTTAAGCTTTCAAGGCGCTCATTCAAGTAGGTAGGCTGTGTTATATAACGAGAAAGAAAAGTGAGTACGGTGAAGATTAGAAAGGAGATGATTATAAATTTTTTTAAGGCACTGCCCTGGCATTTGCCCGAAGGCACTCAAGAATTCCAGAAAATACTTCAGTCAAAACAGCCATTTACTTCACGCCTAGAGAGTTGCCGTTATACAGACTTATTCAGTGCATATCAGTAAAAGCCAACTGTCCAGCTATTGACATGTAGCTTCATGGCACAGATAATTCTATGATTATTAGTTAGTTAGGGGAGTCAGGGGATTCTTCACTTTTTAGGAACTATACGGCTGATGACGGTCTACAAAAAATACTGCTCTGAGCAGGCTGATTTCAGAGCTCAGCTAAGATTCAGAATTACCTTTCATAAACTTCTATCTCTCACACTTGGCTGCTTCTTTGAGGTTTTCATCCAAAACTGTGAAAGAATGTCTTGTTTCCTTTTTGCGCGCTGCATACCCTGATGACTTTACACTTGTCTATTTAATCGCTCTTTTAATAGTGGTTAAAGCATACAAATGCTAATAATATGGAACATGGATTTCATGAAACAAATGTTTAAAAAATGAGTTCCTACCCCACCGGAAGTAGTCAATCCAGTACAAAAAAAAATCAAGTTAGATGTACTTATGCTAATACTCGCTCGTTATTCTAAGAATCACAATGGAACACATAAATACAGAGTGGCCTACAACAACATGTCTTAAAGTTTAAGAAGTCATCGTAAAATTACTCGGTTCTTTAAAGGGTTGAAGCTTCTCATTAGACAAGGTAACGTGAAGTTGTAACTGTGTCCAGCACGACGACATAACGATCAATTGAGGTACGGAAATAAAGCTCCACCATTTCTTAATCTTGGAACTGGAAGAAAACAACTGGTCAACTACAAGCTCTGGCCACTTCAGTACCGGGGAAAGAGCCTTTGGAATAATTGTTAGGGAAATGTGTATAAACCTGTGGATAGAAGTGAAATTCAGTTTCGAGATTTGAGGTTCCCATAACTGTTATAAAAAATCCAAGTATTCTAAGACGTTACGCCCTTTCGATTGGTAAATGGTCACCAACCTTGTGAAAGAGTGTACTGCCCTTATCTGTAGGTTTAAAGGATCCAAGAAAAGTCATGTTGGACTATATATGAAACACATTTGCGTAACGTTCCAGAAAACTTCGACATTAATTCCATTATCTACTAAGTTCTAATACGAACAAATAGTCAATATACACGCTTCCCTCATTAGGTTACATTCAATAAGAATGTTTGCTGTTTGTAGGAATTTATCCTTCAATACATACACAAATAGAGGACCGGGTAGCTCAGTCGGTATAGCGACTGACTAAGGGCTGGACGGTCCGGGTTCAATTCCTGGTGGGGACGAGATTTTCCGTCCGTCCAGACCGGCCCTGGGGCCCACCCAGCCTCCTGTGAAATGGGTACCGGGTCTTTCCCGGGGGTAAAGTGCGGCTGGGGAGTGCTGCTGACCACTCACCCCCTTCTAATGCCGCGGTCATGGAAGAGTAGAGCTATACCTCTACCCACCCTCTGGGCCACACCGGGTCTGTAACGGGATCACTTTACGTTTTACCTTTCTTACATATACAAATAAAATATAATTTAAAAAATATTTCTACATGAGTCAGAGATTGTTTCTCAATGCTTAATTTCTCTATAGTGCTATTCTACATTTGTTTGTATTTATTGTTAGGGCAAACAAAACTTTAGAACAATATACAATAAACTTTAATCTACTTCATGTTTCGGCCATTGTTTTCGCGCTGAAAATTGATGCAGACATTTATTAACAAACAACGAGATAACGATACTAAAAATATAAATTATGGCTCTGTGTTCATTTAAAGACATCTCTGAGTTTACGAAGATATTTCCTTGAAAAATTTTCGTTAGGAACAAATTCGTAAATTGGAGACCCAGTTCCCATCAACTTAAATGTTAAAAATTTTGCCTGGTTTCTGAACCCAAATGTCACCAATTCCCCCCCCCTCCCCAAATATTATTTTATAAAATATAAAGTAATTACTGAAAAAGAGAAAATCTGACCACAGTATTTTGTGCCGGATGTCATAAACAACAGCGGTTATGTAATCATGGGCGGAAGGTATTGTATGAGTAGAGGCAGTTTGCTTCCCAAGATATTGTTTACTTACACACACACACACACACACACACGCACATATATATATATATATAGTTGTTCGTGGAATTATTTTTATTCATGGTAAAATGGCAAACAGTAAAAACGGTAATGTAAAAGCGATTATTTAATAAGACATTAAATAAACTTACTTACTTACTTACTCCATGGTGCAGAGTCCTTCTTGAGAAGCTAACTGGTTTACAGCTAGTCAAGAAATTCCCCGCATTTCACGGAACCCGAAGGTTCATTACCGGACTCACAATTGTCCGCCACCTGTCTCTATCTAGGGCCAGCCCAATCCAGTACATATACCCACATCCCTCCTCCTGGAGATCCATCCTAATATTATCCACCCATCTATGCCTAGGTCTCCCCAGTGGTCTCCTTCCCTCCGGTTTCCCCACCAAGACCCTGTACACCCCCCTCTCCTCACCCATACGCGCCA
>Ga0123355_10008602_pt1 | contig 15423 bp, 13 predicted proteins | sample TergutEmb28metaG_3_FD_89872 | JGI IMG/M metagenome (GOLD analysis project Ga0123355, IMG submission 89872) | Embiratermes neotenicus P1 segment gut microbial communities from Petit-Saut dam, French Guiana - Emb289 P1 | ecosystem: Host-associated > Arthropoda: Insects > Digestive system > Gut ... | reverse complement strand
AGTGAAAAGATGACTGGAGGATAAGGGGGAGAGCGGGAAGGAAAGAAAAGGGAGGGGGGAGGGGGGGGGGGGTGAGGGGGAGAATATGAAGGAAGGAACAGAACATTGTGCAACAAACATGTGAAACTTGAGATTGGATCACAGGTGTGTATTAAGCAGTAGTTATCTACAAGTAAGTTCAAACCAAAAAATATTCAGATCCATCACAATTCTAACAAAGTTTTACTGTAAAACTACGATAAGTCAGTGCACGCAACATGTAGCAGTGCTCATTACATGATTTACAAACAGGGAGACAATATGTGTATAAACTACATATGCCAGATATTAATAAACTGTTTGTGTGTACAACCACTAGTGACTGTTCAGTACATCTGGCAGTATCAGAAATTTAAAATTATTTTATTCATATTGCCTTCCATGCCCAAACTTTCCATATTAAATTTATGGTGGACGGATCAGACGCATATGTTAACTCTGAACAATGTGCAGAACGCTGCCATATAAACAAACTGCCACTGTATGGTAACAATTGAGGGAGTCAAAAAATTAACATCTTGATATAGTAAAAGAACCAGGCAGAAATACAGGAAATAGAATCCACCTTCCTAGGAGATTTCGGGGTCTATTCCTCTGAAATACTGTCATCAGAGTCAAGAGAACTATTAAAACAAGACACAGCCATAAGTGTGAAATATGCAAGAAACAATGTGTCACACTGAACACATGTAATGACCACCAGTATGTTCATAAAGTCACCAGTCTAGACTATCAAATATGAATGACAAACACTACGGGTTAAACAATTCTATCTCCCATTGAGTCTAACAGAACATTTCTACGTAAGGCTGTACACAGCGTTACAAAAGGGCACTCTGCTCTGACATCCACTGTCTTCAAATGCTAATGCTGGTGCAGCAAAAAGGAAATGTCAATGTATTAGTTTACAAGAGCCACATAATTGGCCGGCAACATCCCTGTCTGACCCGTTCGTTGGACGAGTCCAGTCATCCAACCCTCATCAATTGGAGTGCAGTTCACAATTAGGTCACCATCCCTGAATGAGACTTCATCAGAATCCTGAGCATCGTAGTCATACATTGCCCTATAAACTCTCTGAAACACAAAAATGTTTTGTTACAGGTTTTAATGCAACTGCTCTGTAGTTGTTAACCAAGAGTTAAAAAAAAAAAAATCACAGTTTACCCTTATTTGGCTATGGATAAAGCAATACTGTGCCATAATAATGTGTACATACAGGCTGACTAATCAAACTACCACATTTAATATTCTAGCCCACCAACCAACCAACCAACCAACCAACCAACTGGGGCACGCGTTGACACAGTTGAGGCACTGTGCTACAAGCCGGAAGTTCGCAAGTTCGATTCCGGATACTGTCATTGAAATTTGTCACTGAAATAATCCTTCCAGCCAAACTATGGCCCTGGGGTTGACTCAACCTCTAACAGAAATGAGAACCTGAAATATTTCCTGGGGGGTAAAGGCAGCCAGTGTGTAGTACTAACAACCTTACCACCTTCATGTGCCTAATGTCTTGAAATCTCAGTGTGGGCTTATCTAGGACTGTACAGTGATTAAAGAAAAACTAATTATCTTACTCCATGGATCAGAGACCTCCTTGAAAAGCCAGTACCTGCTTCTCTAGTCACAAAATGCCCAAAACTGTATGGAACCTTAAGGTTAAAGACTGAGTTCATAAGAGCCCAACCTTCTCCAGTGGCACTTCAGTTCATTTTAAAGCTGTGATATTCCTGCTTTCAGTGTTCCAAAACAACTAAGCTTTTACCAGGTGTGCATGTCAGCAATACATCCAACCCCCAACCTGGAAGGCCAGGGTATATGTCTTTGTCTGGCACGTCACTCAAAGCTGGTGCAGCACGGGGGGCCCTAACAGCAGCTATGCTGCTGCCAGCATAGCTTGCGAGTTCACTGATGCATACAACCTCAGTCACCTGGCTAAAGAGGCATTCCACAAGGTGGAGATACAACTTAGGGAGCATACAAGCCCATTAGTAGTTCCTACTGTCATTCAAATCCAATCCACACCCTCCCACTCTATTTCTTTAATGTCTATGTAAATACTATCCCACCATCTATGCCTTTGCTTTCCAAAGGGTCTCTCTCCATTGTCTTTTCCTTACAACACCCTGTACAAAATGAATCATGACAACTGGTGATTAATTTTGTTGACCCACACTGGTAGAATGTACCTATTATACTCCCTGAAGATGAACCATTAAGGGTTGAAACATGTAGTTACATATAGGGTTCATAAAGTGGTGATTTGGTAATACATGAGTGCATTTGACAGTGTTTATTTGATATCTACATACGTTCAAAAGTTTATTATATCGTGGTGGTGGTGGTGGTGATATATTGCATGTCAGTATTCTAAGAATTGAATAATTCACAAACTGGTCAATTAAAAGCACTGTGCTTTGAATTCACAATTTCAACTTCATCCTAGCTTACAGTATTAGAGACCCATATGCCATCAAATGTAATACAAAATCAGACATTACATGTCAAGCGGGTAGCAGCCGTATTCAGGATCTCCTGGATTAAAATCTTGGGCCAAGACCAGCTGCTGACTGACATACTTCATGCTTTCCCACCATGTCAAAGACAAGACTGTAACTCAAATTAGATTATGACCCCTTCCTTCCACATAATTTGTAATTCAATATTCACTTCTTCTCTTCTTCTTTGGTGTCGCTACAGCCCGCGGTGGGCCTTGGCCTCCTTCACAATACGCCTCCAAGCCTCTCGATCCCTTGCTCTATCTCTCCATTCGTTTATTCCCATCTTTCTCAGGTCCATGGACACGTCATCCAGCCATCTCATTTTTGGTCTTCCTCTTCGTCTTCTTGCATACAGCTTTCCGTACATCTTTTTTGGAATTGCGGTGTCTTGCATTCTTTCTATATGACCAAGCCATCATATTCTTTGGCATTTAATAAACCTGACAATGTTCTCCCCCTTGATTATAATTTCTAATTCATCGTTTCGTCGAATTCTCCATAATTCGTTTTCCTTCACTGGTCCATATAAATTCAATATTCACTATCACTCTATAATTTCATGCTACATAGCATGAGTATTAAGTAGGACATCAACAAATTAAGCAAAATGACAGAGAGTTAATGACTAGAAACAAGCATTGCATCTTACCGCTGAAGATGTCGGCCTGGTTTGCTGATTCTGGTTACTTATAGGTGTGCTCATCTGATGATTACTGTAACTGTTCGCACTGCTACCGCTACCACTAGGAGGTCTGTAGTCAGCTGTCAACGAACCATAAAAATTGTTGACAGGATCAAGATCTGCAATGGAGCCAACTTGTCGTGTGGGCGGACTTGTCACTGTAACCATTCCAACACACACACACAACTGCACACTTGCACAAAAGCTAAGCAATTACATACATTAACACATGTACATAACACAAGCAGCACAAAATTTTCCAACTGCGTTTTATATTAATAATGCTTAACCCTTTCAAAGAATGATTTGAACTAAACTCTCAAGATCCGAGGTGTTAATGGTGCTGTCATACTGTGGTATTCCAAGCTGTGATAACATGCCATCTTGTACGTGGTAACCAATCCACTCTTCCATCTTTAGGACAGAAGTGATGGCAGTGCATTCACCCAAAACAATGGCAACCATCTATAGAACATCAAGGTATCACAGTCCATAAATCAACTCCGATCAACTAGACAAAATGTGGTACTTGCCATGATCTAACCAAAGCAGAGAAGCACTATTAAAGATTCGTGTGGATGGCCTAAGGGAAACTACAGGAGGCAAAAGGACAAGTGCCTAAATGTCACAGAAAACAGCCTCTGAAAGTGAAGGAACAGGCAGAAGACACAACTATGTTTCTTTGCAAGCACAGACTCAAAGAAACTGAAGGAAACATGTCCATCAGAACTACTGAATATGTAGACAAAGTATTAAATAAATAAATAAATAAAAAAAAAAACCCCCCCGTTTCATAAATGGGAGAGTGTAACATTGGGGACTGAAAATGCAAATAATGACAGACAATGGAATGAGAAGCAGAAGCAGTAGCAGCAGGAGGTGCGACAGGCAATGTGATGTGAGGGTGAGGAATCAGCAGTAGTTGGATTGGCATATGGTTGGTGTTGCGCATATATAATTATTATTAACAAACTGTGAATCTCTTGCTGCTTGTAAAGATCACTGCCATGTATTGTGGGAAGCTGATATCAGGTTCAGTGTTCTCAGCACGAATGTGTTTCCCATCATGACACACTTTTTCCCCTGAAAGAGCCCCCAGAAATCACTCTGGGCTTTAATATTAAAAAAAAAAAACTGAAGGCTATGAAATCTGCAAAAATGTATTGATAATTATAGGGTGAACCTTGAATCACTTTTAGTATCTTGTGAGGAGGTTCATACAGTACTTCCTGGAGGCACAAGTCAGAAAATTGTGCCACTGTCATGCGAGTGACTGCTAGTCTTCCACTTGAAGATTTCACTGGCCAAAATGTATTACTACAAATTTACTAGGTGAAGTCAGTTACCAACAAGACAGGCAATGTATGTATAAATGCGCTCACCTAGCCATTGTTGCTGTGGAAAAGCAATAAATATTACATATTCTGAGTGTGTGTCTGCAACCTTAGTTATCCAGCATGCAATGCACATGCGCCTTATTATGTTGTCATCTGTGGCCTGTCTGCCTGTACCATATTTTTCCACATTACCTCATAAATGGAGTGGTTTTTGGGAAAAAGTTATTGAACACACAAAGTGCATCTGGACTTTCTCTACAACTTTTGTCTGAAACATTTCTCATTCTAAGAAGACTGGAGTCAGGTATTAACATAAATGTAATCATGTAAAGTACCTGTTATTTTGTCAGATTTTAATGAAACTTGAATCTTCTTGACAGGTTTTCAGAATAATACTCCAATATAAATTTTCATGATTAGTACGTTAAGTGAGAGCTGAATTTTTCCACATGGATGGACGGACAGACAGATATGACAAAGCTAACAGCCACTTTTCGCAATACTCCAAACATGAAGAAAATATTTTGGAATTCATGTGCAAAAGTCATTTCACTTCATGTCTTAAAAAAGGGGAGGGCAGAAAAAAAAAGAAGATTAAATTCATGCCAAATGCATTTTCCACAATATATACAAAGAAGGAATACTATTATGAAATTCACTACAAATAGTCACATCTAGCAGTACTCACACACCATAAAATAGGTCTGCATCATACACTTCCAGATTAAGCTAGTTTATATGCACTTAAGTAATTATGAATTGCTGTCGTGCCAACTAGGAGCCACTGTTGCTGTCAGATACAGAAGACAGTTATATATTTTGACACACAATGCATCTGTTTCAATATTCAGTACCTGGGCCTCGATCAGAAGTGTAGATGAGAGTAGCACTCTGTCTTGCTGAATATGGGGAGTTACGGGGAGCCTCCACCAAAGGGTCATAGTCTGCTATCTTTCCAGGCCTATGATGATGATGATGGTGATGATGATGATGAGTCTGCGCCCCCACTGAATGATGATGATTGATGGGCTCATCAGCAGGGGAAGGCACTTGCACGGGTGGGGGCATATTTAAGTCATCCGCTACAAGGACGAATGGAGATCAAACACACACACACTCACGAAACATGTAAACACAGAGTAACACAATAATCCCATCACCAACACTACCAGCAATTTATAAGATGGTTATAAAACTTGAACGAGCAGAAGGAACAGGAGGATTAAAAAAATTAGTCAGTCAGGTGCTCCGTAATTTCAAACGCGATGTATCACCAACAAATATTCAGCTGCTGTTCAGTATGCTTCAAAATTATACAACATAAACTAACAAAATGCACATTTTCTAAACTAATATTTTAAATAAGCTATAAAAAAATTAAAATTAAAATATTAATTTAGAAAATGTACCTTTCGTTGGTTTATGTTGTATAATTATATTAAAACGCATGGTACAAAAAACATAAAATATGCTTCAAAATTTTTGGTTACACAGCATTCATGCAAGCACACCCCTGTTACAACTACAATTTATATGTGTCTAAATTAGGACATTCATATATGAGGCATGTGTAACACTGGAAGTACAAACAAACACCATCTGATGAAATTTAAAATCTGCGGTGCTTTCTCCTGGCATTTTACTTCAAAACACAAGAAACCTGCTAGACATGAAGTTCTCAAAGTGGTGCACAGTAAGATTCAGCAGTCCAGGACAATCCTGGATAGTAAGTAGCCTTGGACATAATGACACACAGATTGTATCTACACACCAAACTACAGAGTGTCATATCCCAGAAAACAGAAATCTTCAATAATTAAACTACAAAACATACCATGTCAAATACCAATAGATTACATAAAGACAAATTTACTGTGAAGCATCTGGACACAGCCAATATATACTGTGAGATAGGAGAAAATACATTGAGACTATAAATTATAGTCCACAACTACCATGTTTGTATTTATGGGAAAAAAAGGCATAAATATTAGTCATTATGAACAGAAGCCAAACATTATATAACTGTCTATTTTAATTATCACACAGATCTAACAAAGCCTAAATAATATGAAGTATCTAAGCTGTACTTAACATTTACACTGCCATCATCAGAGCAGCACAGCTGAAAACAACAGCAGCATTACAGCACAAAAAACAAAACACCATACACACACATGATTTCAGTCTCTTGAGTGTAACAGAATATAACTTGACAGCTTCAGCAGTGCTACAAAAGCTAAAGACAAAAGTACTTAACTTGTTAAACAGTAAGTACATGCATAAGTTGTCCCCACATACATACACACACACCCACACACACACATATACACATACACACACCATTTTCTAAATTCCACAACTAGAATCATCCTGCAGCAGTTGACACTCACCCTCAAAATCTCCATTTTCACCACTCACGACCCTCTTCTGTTCCATTGCTGCTTTCTTCTCCAGTTCTCCATGGTAAGCTACATTGCTACAACAAACAAACAAATTTCATCATCAGTACATTCAGTATTAAATCCAACAAACATAAATCCCAAAGACTCGAATATGTTCCCTCCCCTCCCAATAACACAAACATAATTACGGATCAAAAATCAATCATTTTCATCACATGGCTATGTGATTTAAGATTTTCATGTCAGTGAAAATTTAGATTTTGGTCTTCTGCATTAAAACACTGTACAGTCTTATACATGGTTACATATGTGTTGGAAGAACCTGCTGGTGTATCCAGGCAACAAGTTCATAAGAAATGTTGGTGGCCAGTAATGAGAATGACTAATGCATCATAACTCAGAAGACACGACATTCTAAATACTATGACTGCATCGCAACCTAGTATCCAACAACCACTTGCTACTTAATGACTCTGTACCAACAATAATACTAATAAAATGCCTGGAGAAAGAAAGAAAGAAAGAAAGAAAGAAAGAAAGAAAGAAAGAAAGAAAAACTTTTTCAATGTGAACAACATCAACTCAAGATAAATGTCAGAAAAAGTACAACTATTTTTAAACTTAAAAAGTTAATGGAGAAGCAGTGACTACAGAAACTCATCATCTCATCTCATCAATCTTGATATGCAAAATCTATAACATTGCATTAAACATTTTTTCTGTGTTATGATACATGTACAGTATAAAACTGTGCAAAAATGAAACAGGTCAAGCTATGCGCATGCTGTTATGATATCTTAAAAGGGGTTCACACTGTTCAGTTGTGTTGATGGCTCCAATAACGCAGCAAAATGCAACATGTACATCTGACGCCAAAGACTGGTCAATACATTTGTAATATTCAGAGAACAGCATAAGACTAAAGAGACCAGAGGTGAGGAGAAGAGGAGGAGGAGGATGAGCAGGAGGAGGAGGAGGAAGAGCAGGAGGAGGAGGAGGAGGAGGAGTATAAGGGGAAGAAGAACAAGAACAAGATAGAGAAAATAAAGAAGATGAAAGCAGGTGTATCACTGGATAAAATTATTTTAAGGAAGCATGTGATGTAGTAAAACATTTTTGAAAGGGAAGTGTACAGAAGAATTTTAGGCCCAGTACATGACAATGAAAAAGAAAATTGGAGAATATTAACCAATAAAGAAATGTATCCAATGGTTTAAAAAAAACCCACTATAACAGAGACAATAAGATTAAACAGATTACGTTGGTTTGGGCATGTACAGAAAATGGAAGAAAATAGGATTCTCAAAAAAGTATTATGTATGAATTTGGAAACAAGGCTGAGAGGTAGACCAAGAAATAGATGGCAAGATGAAGTGAGAGAGGATGGAAGACTAGTTGGTGGAAAAGGGTGGAAGAAAAGTGCATATAGCAGGCAGGAATGGAAGAAGCTCCTCAGAATGGCAAGGAATTGTCACATTCTGCACATGCCAATGGAATGAATGAATAAATGTATTGTAGTACCTGAATGAAAAGTAAGATAAATTTAATGGGTGTTAGTTTTGGTTCTAAAATAAACATAACTTTTAAGTACAAACCTTAATAACTAGTGTAATGAGTGTGAAACTCCTGAACATAATGTAAGTGACCAAACACGTTGAGAAAACTTACAAATAAGAGAACTAATGTTGTACTGGATGGACGTGTAATTAGTGATCTCATATTCTCAGTTTCTGCACACATTTAGGTTCAGATAAGTGTATAATGTTCAAACTTTAATGAAACATCAGACTCATTTGATATACTCTCCCAGCACCTGTTTCATTTCATAAATTCTGTCGGATGTGCATTGAATTTCTAGCATGCTGTACACTTTTTATAGCAGGAAAGCATACAAAACTAAGTATGCCACAAGGGCTATATATGAGAAGTGAAGAACAATGGATAAATTTAAATATATTCTAATTAAATGTGAAAAGTGTTTACTGAAATAAAAATTTGTATGTCAATACGCTTAAATGTCCTTACATCAACAGAATATCATAAAATATTTTCTTTTCAAATTGCCCTTTCCGGATAATTTTGCTAATATTTTGCTACTACAACAGAGCACCTGAAGTGTGCAACCCACCACATAGCAAGTTAATGGAACAATTTTTTTTTCTTTTCACATTTTTACCCTGCATTCTGGTATTATCAAAGTTTTTTTATTACCAACTGTTGCACAAGAGAATTGTTTTTAAAGGAGTATTAAAATTTCTGTTTAAATTAAAATAGCTCCAACATGTTTTGGTGTGATTACAATCGTCCGCGAGCATACTACACGAGCTTGCTAAAGATATAATGTTAAAACATTTGGTTAAAATACATAATTGTGGTTAATCTGGTGGTGTGACTGCATATGTTATCAGGTCCTTGTTGGTGTATGTCTGCTGCCAAACAGTGCAGCAGACATACACAAACAAGGACCTGATAACATATGCAGCCACACTGCCAGATTAACCACGATGATGTATTCTAACCAAATGTTTTAGCATTGTAACTTTAGCAAGCTCAGATAGTATGCTCCCTGATGATGGTGATCACACCAAAACAAGTTGGTGCTATTGTAATTTTAATACTCCTTTAAAAACAATTCTCTTGTGCAACAGTTTGTAATAAAAAAACTCTGATACTGAAAAAATGTCATACAAATTTTTGATCTTCACAATGGGCAATTAAGAAAATATTCCCATGACAATACCAAGTAAATAATAAAAACTTTCAGAAACCCATGTCCAAGGTGCTTCAGGATAGCAACATCAGACAAGCATAAACAATTGGGTAAGGAAAATTAATGCTTACCTGATAATCTTTGAGTTTTGCTTAATCCGTAATGTTTCAGGATCATCTGCTACTTGTGTGAATTTTCCTTTTGCCTTTTCAAACTCAGCATGATATAAAACCTAGGGGGGGAAAAAAAAAAACATTGTGAAACTCAGCTTTAACACAACTTTCCACAAGTGGGTCAATACTGTTCTTACTTTGAGTAAAGAGAGACCAACTTGATGTCACTTGCTTTATTGTTTCTTTACTTAATGCTCAACATGTTTCGGATGTATTAACATCCGAAACATGTTGAGCATTAAGTAAAGAAATAATAGAGCAAGTGACATCAAGTTGGTCTCTCTTTACCCAACTATCAAGATGATGCACAGTCCAATAAACATAATGTTCTTACTTTATTCTCTCACATGGAATTACAGGACATATCTAGGCATAAGGCTTATTTCATGGTAAAACTGAGGTAAAAATACGTTAGCTTCAATAAGAAAAGTTGTCTTTTTTTCATTCTCGCATGAAATAATCTTAAAAACAATCCTGAAATCAGGTTTTAAGTTTGTGCATTTCATGAATGCAGTGTTATACACAATCAAGGCATTAATTCAGTCACATTTTTTTTGTAGTCCTCCACAGAATCTTACAAAAACGCAAGGAAATAATATAAATATTTATCTATACACCTGATTATAATTAAGCTACTGTAAATCTGCAGCAGGGTCAGCATTAAATTTGTGCAAGATGTACCCAAACACACAATGTCAGAGCTAGAAGAGAGCAAATATTGTGGTTAGCAGTATAGTAGTACATTCTACAATATAATTATCCAACAATTACATATTCAATGAATGTTTTTGGCTCCTCCATTGTCTTGCTGATTCTGACCAATCATGACCACACTCAAATTAAACAGACAGTACTCTATAGTAGCACTTGCTCTCATATCCAGCGTTAATTAATCACCACTGTGTGCTTCATCATAATACAATGTTTTTCTTATTGTGTTCAAAAACTCACTTCTGGGCAAGATACGAGTGATTCTGAACCAGGCGGTGCCTATACTTTGGTTCACATGTCATCATGCTAGCAAGCCCCACTCTTGGTCTGTACCAAAGGTTCATAACCATCTGTACACTGAAGGCTTCCAGGTGAACTTGGTGCCATATTTTTACTTACATTTGATTGAATTTTTGTGTTTTCTGCAATACGTTTCAGTTCCGGTGTTTCTGCCATTGTAGTTGCCTTCGCTTTTGGAATGTGCCTGAAATCAAATGAAGAGGGAAAAGATTATAATCCATAACCAACGTGTCTGTAGATGATTCAGGTCTTCTGAGTTGTGACAATGTAGCTGGGTTACTGTTTCCCTGTGTTTTAAAGGAACACAGTGCCTTTATATCCTACAACACACCAATATGACAACTACAAGGGTATCAAATCTTGCACATGATGTCATGTGCCGAAACTTGTAATGTAACATTAAGAGCATAACACGCTGCATTACAGCACAGAGCTACAAGAAGATGGTTCATAAAAGCAACTGTAACCCACAGGGAATAATTGCATTTACTTATGGTTGATTCCATAAGCCACTAACTCAATAAACAGGGCTAAATGATATATGAGTTAATATTGTAGAGTAAAGAATGTGGAAGAAAAACTTTAAATGAAGTAAATAACGTCAGCAGTAACAACAATAACAAGCAAAGCCATCACCTGTGCACCAACAGGAACACTGGTGGTGGTTGCAGTTGTTCCTGTTGTGGTAAAAGGCAGTTTAACATGTCTGAGCAGCATGCTACAAGCCCAAGTAACTACAGAGTCTTATGGCTTTGGTACCTATTTTAAAACCTGGATGAATAGACAGTAAATATGTTCCATCTTCCATGCATTAATCAGACCCATAATATATAAATAACCAACAAAAGCACTTCAATGTTTATGATGTATTTTATTCACAATTTTCTCACCGACACGTTTTGGCCACTACTGTGGCCATCTTCAGGGTGACATCACTACAAGAATACAACCAGTATACCACACCGCCTACATATGACCTACAAGCTGGATTAAAACTCACCACATCACTGCATCAGGCATCACTCCGCACAGACTAAACAATTTTTAACTCCCAAGATTTTAATAATCACCCATTTTTAAACTGTATTCATATAACTTAACATAATTTTAACTGGAATTATGATATTAACTGTCAGGGAGTGATGGTGACACAGCCAATCACATTTTTCCCTCTGTATTCTTGTAATAATTACATCACACTGAAGTGCATTTGTTTGTTATTTACATATTGTGGAAAAGAAAGCAAAATATGGTCACGCACGTATATATAAGAGAAACAGATTTTAGCGCCACTCATTCCTAACCTCGGCACTTGATGGAGGTGAATGGTTTACATCACGCTCCGGCCGCTTTAATTCCCGGGGGAAATGACCCCGGTAACTATTGAATAGGAGGTTTGATGGGCCCGAGAGTCAGTACGGACGTTTTGGAGAAGAGAAATAACTCTTGCCGCATCCGGCAATCGAACCCCGCACTGTCCATCCCGTAGTCTACTTCCTATGGGTATATCTCTTTGTAACTGTACCATAACTCTGTGGAATATGGCGATCACACCTGCAGCTCCCATGCTTCCGCCGCGAAGCAGATGCGATCTGCTTTCTTCCGAGACATTACGCAGCGTGCAGCGGTAATTCCTTCTTGGACCGATAAATGGTCCCGAAACGTCGGTACGGAATTGCAACTATACGCTACGTAATATCCTACAAGAGCGCAGATCCCGTAAAAGAGTTGTAAATACAAGAGTTAAGGTTTTCGCCCCGGTACGTAATTGTGCACAACACCAGAGCTGGTCATCTTCGGCCCAAAGATGACCCACCTATTTCGTTGGGTTTCGCTCGACGGCCACACGTGGGTATACACAACGCACAGAAAGGTTAGTTTACTGTGTGCTGTCTTACAGTGATGAGTATAGTTTGTAACATGTTCTGTGCTAAGTAAACTTGCAATATCATGTTCTGTCCACATATTATATCACTTAATGTTGCACATTTTCCGTACAACTACACTACATATGTACAACAATTATATCGACAGCAAATTAAAATAATTTAACTCTAATTGTAACTGTAGTTCAACCGTATTTTTACCACAACGATGATTTTAAGAATTGTTTAACAATAACAATAACAATAAAGATAAAGGTAGAGCAGTCCCGTTACAGGCCTGGACAGGCCCAGAGGGTTCCAGGAAGTTATGGTTCCCAGATTTCGTGACAACGGAACAGGAAGGTGGTAAGATTGTCAGCCTTACGCACCGGCCGCCTTTACCCCCAGGAAATACTCCCGGTACTCATTTCTGTTAGATTCGACCCCAGGGCCATGGTGCGATCGGAAGGACTTTATGTCAATGAAAAATCAGCTGGGATCGAACCAGCGACCTACCGATTTGTAGCACAGCACCTTAACCACTGTGCTACCGCGGTCCCCTCAACAACAACAACAACAACAACAATAATAATAATAATAAGCAGAATTCCCACCACATAAGTTGCAGCATAAGCTGCACAAACTAAAAAAAAGTTACGAGCTCCCTGAAGATGGTCAACACTTAAAGCCGAAACATGTCGAAGCATTAATTAACAATCTGGTGTTATATTTTACATATATAAAATATTACGCCTGTTAAACTGTATTACTGAAGCTACTAAGATGACCAACGGCCGCAAATAGTTTCTTCGAGGGTCGCATGTTGGACAGCCCTGCACTACACCACGACAAACACATGAGTGATTGTAGGTACACATGCATTAACCTCGGCGTTACATGGAGCGGTCGGCTTCACAATCCGGCCGCTTTAGCCCTGGAACAAGGGCCCCAGCATCCACCGAACCGACTTGGTGGGGATGACGACGAGAAATGTTCCTGCCCTTTCCGAGGGTCGAACACGCTGCCAAGCGTACAGCCTAGTCATTATTCTGAGGCACGCTGTCCGTAGCTCACATTATAACTGTGCCCAACAGTTGAAAGGATAAAGAAGGCAGCGGCCCCGCTACAGTACGGGCAGACGCGGCGGGGCGACAAGGACAGACCTCACCCAAAAGCGGGTCTCCAACCCCGGACATGAACACGACGAGACTCCAGGCACTCGACCGCTACGCTCGGCTGGCCCGTGCTCGCAACGCATGCAAGCATGTTCAAATCGCGCATTCCGAAGTACAGACATATGCAGAGTGTATCCAAAAGGCACAGACAAATTTCCGAAACGAGTTCCCCACAACAAAACAGGTCAAGTCATATCAATAAATGTCTGCAGTTTTCGAGGTACAGCCCAATAACGTGTTGAACCTCAATCCTTCATATTTCTGTCCGTGGGAACATAAAAATCCCTAGTGTACCACGTCCAAACTGAAAATGGAAAGACACTTCACCAACGCACTTTGCCTGTCAAACCATTCGTAACCGCCCTGGGGCCTTTCTAGGGTGCGACAGTCCGTGATCAGAAGTGTCCACGCGTGTAGGACATTTTAAGCATTCGTTGTGAACTGGGACTTTGATAAACGATAAGAACTCAACAGTTATTAAACAGGGAACGTGTATTGTAAATGTATTGTCAGCTGTTAATTAAAATATTACATAGTTAGGGTATTTACTGCTAATTATAATGTTTCAGTTAAACTCAAAACCCACCTATTTCCGGACACATGTTTACATGAACTTCCTTCTGATGTCAAAAACTCACTCCCGAAGTTTGTCCAAGCATTTCAGATATACCCTGTATACAATATACGTAAAAAGTCTTCAAATAACTTTAATTAAAAAGACCTCAAATTATAAACGAATACACACAACTGAATACTTTCAACTTTTCTTTCACACTACCACTCAATATTTCCATTACACAAATAAACGACTTACAGTACAATCCCCCTTTAGCATTATCAATGGACGGAACAGCAGTGTGTCCCCCATGTGACAACTCAACAAGAAGACAATACAGTTTAGCACCGCACGACTAAAGAAGTCTGATGGCACAAACTGATCACATAATGGAGACAACAGCTTGCTTCCTGATCTTGAAATCCTAACGCAGACACAACCATTTGTCAAAACAGCTTAAGACAGCATAGTGTGGGAACATTCATGGTCGTTTAAGGAGCTACAGACATACAACACAGAAATGACCTGGCAAGTGGATAATACGTACCGTCACCAGTGAATGAACTAACCAACCAACCAACCAACCAACCAACTAACCACCCAAAAGAAAGGAAACCACGCAATCGGCCTGGGCTACTTCGATTCAGTTTTATGTTCTCAAAACTAGCTTCCTTAATAATAATAATAATAATAATAATAATAATAATAACAACAGTAATGGTAAAAGGTAAAGCAGTCCCGTTACAGGCCCGGAGTGGCCCAGAGGGTTCCAGGAAGTTAAGGTTCCCAGATTTCATGACAACGGCACAGGATGGTGGTAAGGTCGTCAGCCTTACGCACCGGCCGCCTTTACCCCCAGGAGATGCTCCTGGTACTCATTTCTGTTAGAGGCTGAGTCGACCCCAGGGCCATAGTGCGATCGGAAGAATTTTATGTCAATGAAAAATTCCAATGACACCAGCT